>Ga0181606_10001130_pt1 | contig 23167 bp, 4 predicted proteins | sample 041ome_10_FD_132994 | JGI IMG/M metagenome (GOLD analysis project Ga0181606, IMG submission 132994) | Coastal salt marsh microbial communities from the Groves Creek Marsh, Skidaway Island, Georgia - 041412US metaG (megahit assembly) | ecosystem: Environmental > Aquatic > Marine > Intertidal zone... | reverse complement strand
GCTGGCTCCACGATCCGTTCCACTGAGGTTCTGGACGCCAAGATGATTGTCGTCTTGGATGAAGGGGTTTGCACGAGCACGAATACCACTGAGGTTCTGGACACCAAGATGATTGTTGTCTCGGACAAAGGGGTTTGCGATCGCCGCGTTGAGATCGGAGTGGTCGCGAGCAGCGTTACCGCGCGCGACATTGTCGAAGTGTCGTTTGATGTATCTGTTTCCCCCATACTGTTCAATGAGGTCGAAGACCTCGATGATATTGCGCTCTAGCGCAGCAACGTGCCACTCAGAACTGGTGGGTCCGTTATTCACACGCCGCAGCTCCTGGCGGACTTTTAACGTATCGCTATGATGCACCACTCGCATTGTTCGACTATCTCGCGGCGGATGTTCTTCCAGTGGCTCCCCGCTGTACATCAAACCGGTCTTGTCGGCTACCATGCTGGCATACATGTCAGGCAAGAGATCCTTGACCTCCTCCCACTCAGTACACCACGCTTCGGGTAGAGGCCAACCCTCTTTCGAGAAGATGTCGATGTCCTCGTCTTTGCCGCCGGCTGCCTTCGCGTGACTTGACGTGCTAGGGACTGATTTGCCATGCCCAGGGTTCTTCGGTCGGTCCTTGGCAGAATAATACTCGCTCTTGGTAGTCCGAACTACGTTGTACTCCTGCGTGTTCGGCTCCCTTACAAGCACTTGTACCCGCCCATCAGGGAGGGTATTAGTCTTTTTGTCCTGCTTCTTTACGGTGCGGTTCGACTGGCACTGTGGGCCCTTATCCCGGGGGCTCTGTACTCTTGATTTCGTATTGGAGTTACGATATTCCTCCCAGTCCTTGTAGGTACTGCTACGAGATTGGTCTGCTGGCTCACGATACTCGTCCCACCGCCCATACCAATCGGACCCGCGGTTCCAATTGGACTGTCGGTCCCACCCCGAACTGCGATTCCACCCAGAGGATGAAGAGCTTCCCCAGTTGGTACCTCGGCCCCATCCACTGTTCTGCCAGTAATCGTCACGGCGGGACCATCCGCTGTCTCTGTTGTAGTACGAGCTGCCGTAATCACCTCTCCGTACTCGCTTGTTCCCGCTATCGCTACGCCTAGAACTTCGCGCACGTTTCGCCGACGCATCGCTCCGGCATTCAGACTCGATGTTCCCGGGTCTCTCCTCCCCACTGTGGCGCTGGGCCACCCCCACGCCACGATCGTCCACGTCCATATCGACTACAGAGTCGTCTTCAGGAGGAGGTGGTGGTGGTTCTTCGTCATTGTTCGTTCCACCGCGGGCCGCAGGGGTAGACCCTGAGGCCCCACGAGGGGAGGCTACCCTCTCGCTCAGCTCCTCCACGATGAGGACGTGGTCGTCCTCGCCGTCGAGCATTATTCTATCATCCATACTGCGAATAATATTATACTAATCTAAATAACACTACAGCACCAACCAGTCATGCACCTACAGTCACGATTCGATAACTAGACTCCCTCCTCAAGGGTTTATTTGATGCGGAATTCGCTATTTGGTTATGTCACGGTGTCGTGAAATGGCCATGGTGGGAAGGGTCGTGTACTACTGACGAGATGTTGAAGATGACACTACTAAAGACTCACTGCTGGGGGAGAGTGGGGATGTTGCGAACGATGGAGTCGTCGTGGAGAGCCAGCAGCGGGAACGCTTTCGGAAACCCAACTCCGTACACCTTCATGAGGGAGTGTAAAAACGGCATATCATGCACTCTATCCCTGGCTGCAGCGGTCACATCACGGTCACGGCCAACCCCTCGGGCGACATTGTGTAGAGCAGCAGTCATGCGCGTCGCCCCACGGTTCACCCACAAGAAGGAATACCCTTGTTCTCCTCTTCTACGGTAGGCATACCCGTCGTAGCCGTACTTCTTCAGGCCGTCGGTTCCAAGCGCCGAAAACCGGTAGACCTCGGCACAGTTGATGCCAAGAACATCGTGAACAACAAGGACGACTTGATCCCTCCAATCTTGCCTCCTCGCAATAGGACTACGGTGCGTTCCATCGTTAAGGGCATCTGCCGACGTGCAATCGCGAAACCACTTCTCAAGCATCCCGATAATCGGCGTTTCGGCCAACGCGATCCTCCTGACACGCGCTACAGTCGGATCTGCATCTCGGAGCTCGTACAGAACGCGCGGTCGCGTCTCAACACGTGTTAACCGCCCTTCGTGGATAGCATACGTGAATTCCAACATTTCGCGTGTCACGTCAGACAACAATGCCCGATCTGGAACTTGCTCCTCTAGTCTCCGCAGGAGGAGAGTGTCGTCCTGCCTGCTCCAATGGGCGGGTACATTAACATCCTCCCGTTTCTCATTCCAAACAGCGCGCGGAGGCAACCCACGAGCAACAATGCAAGCGTTCCGTTCTTCCCTGGGGTCAAACTCTACAAGATGTCGTTTTCGCTGCTCAGAACGTTGTGCAGCGCTGCCTGTACATGCAACGGGCTCGTTTTCGGGGCGAAGTCGTCCTTCAGCAGTGCGAATTGGTCCAGGCTGCATTGAGAAGTACTCGGTATAAGTGGGGACACGTCTTGGCGCCGAGAATATGCCCTCAACGATCTTTCCATTGGAGTCTCGGAACGCAATACGCCCAGGCTTAGTGCAATACTCTCGTGGCCCATGCTGAGGAAGCGGGGGTCCAACCGCAGGGCCATGGTATCGGTGTGAGACACCATGCGCGAACTCGTCGATCACGAGGGGCAACTTGGGGTCATACAGTCCCGGCCCTCCAACCTTAATCTGGTCACGGCATTCTGCACGCTGTCCCGGCAAGTCCCAGTTGACCTTGAACGTCTTAATTCCAGGTCCATAGACCAAGTGCTTCCCATACGGGTGTCCGCTGATGACGTGGGCGGTCCTAGGTCGTTTGTAGCACCAAACAGGATTGTCGACGTGCCCGCATCTCGGGTCCCCGCAATACCAGCATTTCTTCTCCCCGAGGCGGACTCGTTCGTCAAGTCTATTCTCCAGGTCCAAATTCGGGCACACGGTACAGAAGTGATCACCACCGCACTCTCCACAAATTTTCACCACTCTCGGGGTACGCACCTTCCGCTCATGACGCAGTAGTATCGCCTCGTGGCACAGGGCCATCATAAACTTATGGTGATGTCGTGCTTCCTGCTCCAACTGCTCCTCACATTTCTCATCATATGCTACTATACGAACGTGAGGCCGGTAATCAGGGTGATATCCGGTCATCCCTCCGCGAGTTCCAAAGAAGTATCCAGGTCTCCGATAGAATTCCCTACTACCATCACCACGGATGGGGATCCCCGGGGCATCTGCCGCAAGAAACGGCCTTACCGGGCCCACGTACGGAGCGGGGTACACGCAGCCCTCAGAACGGGATGCGTCGGAGCTGCTGATGATTTCAACCCAGTCACGACATTCCGGCCGGTACACCACCGCGACATCTTCCGAGACAATGGACCTTCGCTCCCTCGCTGCGCACCGTTCGACACAAGACCCATTTCGACACCGTTGTGGCATGCATCCCCAGGTTGAGCCTTCTCCTTCAGCATCTATCGCGATGATCAGGGTACTGAAGTCACTTTCGGGAATGTATTCCCTGAGCATCCGCTGTCCGGCGAGTTGCACTCCAATAGTGGTGACCTCCCTTCTAGTATCGTGGTCTCTTCTGGGTACGTTGTTGAAGTCTTGTATTCCATCCCGCCCGCAACTGTTGCCGGGGTAAAGATGGGTGTACCGCTCAGCAGCTGCGGAGTGCGTTCTCCTCAGACCACGCATCGCTCTCTCTATCGACTGGCTCTCCTCACCCCGAATCCCATCACGAGTGATCGGGTCACACTTGACAACCAGAGCCTGCAATGTGTTAAGAACATGCTGAGCTCGCGTCCGGTCGGCACTCACAACCCATTCGCAGTGCTGCCCAAAACCAGGCGTCCAGCTATTATCGAGGAACTCCTGAAGCGCAATTCTCCAATTATGGACTGCGTCCAACTTAGCATCGTCATCGTATTGATCCATCAATGTTTTGCTGGGGATACTCGGTACACTTTCGACGAGAACGAAATCGGTGCAATCACGCTCGGGGGACAAACACCTGCAGGGCATGTGGATGCAATCCGCACACACTTCCACTACTTCGGGCACTTCCACTCCTCCTACTGGCGTCATCTCGACATCAAAGATGTCTTGATCACCGTCAGCAGGCCCACTGTTGTCGCCGCGGACTTCCAATACGACGTCTGCGTCAGGAATCGTGGTACCGAGGCCGTCAGGCACAACGCTATCATTCGCAAACCCACACAGGAGACGATGCGTGTACGTATCGCGCGCAGGTTCTTCTGTAATTTTAACAACCAACCTCCGTGGTAGTGTGTCCTCGTGGTGTAAGAACAAGTCACACTCGACCTTACCACCACCCGCCCGCAGGGCATCATGCTGGTTGCGAGGGTACACAACAACATCACGCACAACACTCTTTCCGTCGACGGTCGTGAGGTACATTTCTTCGAAAACGACTTCGTCGTCATCGGAGTCAGGGGCACCAGCGACAACCGGGGCCCCGTCCCGCTCTGCTAGGCGGCTATTACTAGATGAAGAAGGCTGATGCCCGGCCGCTCCGCTCCTACTACTGCTACTACTATTGCCGCAACCACCACCCACAAGGGCAGGACCAGAACTACTACCGTCCATTCTTTATTATTGCTTCGATGAGAAGGTACTAGTGTCAATGTACAACATGCCTATGGTGGCAACGCGGGGTCGGCACAGGCTACGCTAGCACCACGCGTATCACAATCGAAGGGGCGTGACGTGATGGAGTGCACCACGCCAACCTCATCCGCGAGGTGGTGATTCAAAATTCCACCTCGATACGCCTCGTCAATGGTGGCGATGCCCGCGCCCCCAATCGTAACGAGACGCGGCGTAGCATGGCACACCCGTGGCTCCCCAACAACCGCCCTAACACGCTCTCGCGAAACATCCTGATACCCCTGGGCCCACAGATAATCTACCATCGCGCCCACGGAGGGATGACACAGTGCAGCGTGAATCCCTGCTATATCGTCATCACTGAGGTCTCCTGCACGGCGACCATGGCATTCACGATGCCCGATATGACAAGGTTTCCACCCAACAACAGGTCCATGACCCTCCTGGCGAGGGCGCCCGCTAACGGTGGTAGCAACAGCGAGGCACGCAGTGGGACATCTGTCCTCACCGCCATTCAACGCGAACTGCTCACAAGCTAGTTGTGTCGCGCGAACCATAACCGAGAGCAGACCGAGCATGGCAACGCGACTGAGGAACGCCTCATCCTCGGCTGTGTACATCGACATCTAAAATACGACTGGTTGGTGCGGTGTATGAAGCAAAGAATTATACCCTTCGAATACGATGACAAATATTTCCAAGAAGTGGTCCTACTATTCGTTTTCTGGGTCCGATGTTATCCAATGTTGTGGTGGGAAGGGTGGAAACACCCGTCCCTAATGAAGATATCGCACTACAAGGTGACTGCTATTACTTGTCCTATCTCAAACAATGGTTGATGACGCTGCTGCTGCAAAAGATCCTCCTGATCTCTGATGTAGTCGTCTGAGATTTAGATTTCTGTTGAACGTTGATTTTGATCTTTCGACTTCCTTTCGCAACCATCATACTACTGTTAAAACCGATCTGATGAATTTTGTCTGACCTCCGCTTGTCTACCCATTCAACAGACCGATATCATCTTTATTTCAATTGCTGTCGGAGCCAACGCTCCTGCAGAAGCAAGAATCCAGTCCAAGTCCGTACCGAACAAAATTCGGCACTTCTTTGACACAAATAGAGCTCACTTCCTTCAAGAACGCATCAGCAGCGGCGGGCCCGGACCGAGCCGCATTGAAGATGCTAGTGCACTGTCCAAAGATGCCAGGGTATGGTGCAAACCCGGGCGTCCCAGCGACAGGAACAAACACTTTTGATCCGATGTGGAGCGCAAGCCACACGCGCAGGGCGTCCGAAGGAGTCAATCCTGCGAACGCTCTCTTGATATCATTCTCATGATATCCAATAATGCCGTCCACCTGGAGGAACGACATGATTTGCTTCGGTATAATCGAGTATACATACACTCCCCCGGAAATCTCGTTCGGGCCGAAGTATGCCTGGTAATACCGTCCCAACGCGCGGTTACCTCTCTTCGTGCGACCAGTATTCGATACAAACCGCAAGAAACCATGCTTCTGTACGTCGAATTCTTCGATGATCTCATTAATCACGTCCTGCTCTGCTAACATTTGAAAGACCTCATCCTCTTCCGGGGTGCAGTGAACGCGACGGGGCATCGCGCGAATTGGCTTCGAGAACGAAAGCACCCTCGTGTCGGTATACCCATTCTTGAACTTGGGCGTTGGCATTCCTTCCCCCATAAAACACGCATGCCCATGCACCGGGAGAATGCCGAGTAAAACGATAGTAAGCAGACGTATGCTCTCATTTATCTCGGCCTGCGTACGCCCGAGCACGGACATGTCGAGGTTCCGAACCCAGGTGTATAACAGGGATCCGAGGAACCGAGGATCATTCGGCTTGTACGCGGCACGCTGCTGCAGGAAGAACCTATGCTCCTCACGGCACTTCTCCAAGACGTCCGGGGTGAGCTCCATACAGCTACCATCTCCAGCTCTCAAAAACCGGGAGTTAATGTTGTCACACACCGACTGGAGGAAGCCACCAGCAACGGCGTCCTCCACGGCGCGACTCCCCCCGACCTCCCCACCACCCGGGGTTTGTTGGCAAATGAGCTCAACGAGGACGTCGCCATGGCACTGCGCAGGCGCACAGAAACACCCAAGTTCCTTCCCTTTCAGGGCGTCTAGCTGGGCCATAAGGGCAGGTGACTGGAGTACGTGTTCGCGGTACTTGGCGCAGGCCTCTGGCCGCCCCATCTCGGGACCGAGCACGAAGGGATTACCAAAACGAGACGGCCTTCCGATGTACACTCGCGATTCTGGTTTCTGCGCAACCCACGCAGCACCCTTCGCTTCGGACCCTTGGAGCCCCTGAGTAGAGGCATCATTGTTGATGTTCACGACACGGGTCTCGTGCTCGGCACCACTCGGCTTCGCCTTCTTCTTCCTCCGCTTCTTTCGCGCCTCCCCAACAGTCAGAGGGACAGCAACATCGTCCTCCTTATCGTCACCCGCGGCCTGCTTCGCAAGCCTCGCAGACGCAGTCCCTTCGTCTCCGTTCAGCGCGCGGATTAGAACGGTAAAAGTATTGTTCGCAATGCGACACTGCTTCTGCGCAACGACCTCAAAACTGAGTCTCCGCGACGGGCCAACGACAGCGAAAGCAGGAATTACGTGTCCATGCAGTGTGATCGCGACTCTAGCCTCGTCCGACGCAACAAGCTGGATGATGCACTCGGTGTTCTCGGGGAACGGAGCGATGCATTCCGCACGGCAGATGTCGCCAGGAGATAGTGACAAATAGGAAATCTCGCCCCCGCCCTCGTTCTGGTGCTCGCTGGAAGCCAGGCTGTTTGAAAATCCAGCTACGTTTCGGTACATCCTAGTAGTTCTGTCGAACACAATATACGGCGCCACTCGAACGCACCACGAGTGCTGCCCCCCATCATCGAGGATATGCCTCAGCCCAAACTCGACCTCATGGTACAAAGGGTGCTGTCTATGCCTGAACTTCCCCAAGTCGAAGTTGCCCAGTGCAATGTGCAGGTTCTCCCATTGAGGGACGTTACATTGCCACCCAGGGACACGGTACAGGAGCATCGGCGGAGAAAGGTGTAACCGTCCAGTCCTCCGATCCATAAAATACAACCGGCACCGCAGGATCCGGGGATTCTTATCTCGAACCCCACCAGTGAACCCTGAGACATGATGCTCACGCCCAGGCGGGAGCTTTACCTCCAGAAGGCCAGCTCGAACCGCTGTGTCGAACAATCGCTCATCTATCGACCCATGACAAATACTCTGCCGCTGTTCAAACCGCCCTTTCATGCTACTCTCAAGCACAGCGGCCTCCGCGACCAACGCGAGCTGCTTCAGTACCTGGAGGGCGCCGGTCAAGTCAACGGGTGGGCCGGACAAATCACCGGTGTCCATCAAGATCGATATCATTGCGACCCAGAATTTGGCAGCCTCCTCGATGGTGATCCCTTCTGGCGGTGTATCGGGCGCATCAGGGCTGGCCAATAGCGCCATCGCGCGATCCTTGATGTAAACTCCAGTCGTGTCATGTCCTTTCCCAATATAGTGCGCTTCCACACAGTCAGCGATCATGGCAGCCTCGCTGATAACGTCGCCTTCACAAACCGACTGCGCGAGGACGTACTTCGCCTCGCAGCATCCATCAGTAGTGTTCTGCGCGATCAGGTTAATCTCCTTCCGATCAGAACCACACCCGGTTTCTGTCCCATCCAGCGACGTTAACGCTTCACCAAAGGCAGCGTACAGCCGCCCAGCGGCGAATGTGCTCTGTGATGGAGCGCGCTCATGGCTCTCAAAACAAGCAAGTGCAGTTGCAATATCAGAGACACGGCGAGTCGTCGAATTCATTCGTGCTGCCGCTTCTTCACACGCCCTTTCACTAACCGCAATATCACCACTGCGCGTGACAGAGTGCACAACAACATCACATGTATACTCCTCAATTGCTTCCTCTCCAGACACGACTTCCTTCTGCGAACGCACCCAAAGACTACAAACACCACCACCAAGTGCAGTAGGGACAGTTTTTGCGAACCCGGCCGTATAATCGGCGAGAAACTCGACCGCATGCCACAACTCAATCCGCCCCTCAACAGCCAGGAAGTAATCCTCAGCGTTAATTTCTTCATTGTAGAACGAATGTGGACCCACAATATCACGGGCGAAAAGGATCCTGCTTTTCTCGTCGGGCATGTCCAACCATGTCTGAATGCAGCCCACGCTTGCAGCACCGCACCTCAGAAGGTCCGAATTGTCGCGCCATCTAATAACGCTCCCTTCGTCCGTGATGCTGACGAGCCCCATATCCGGGATAGTAGTAGGCGTAATGCTGACCGAATCGCACCCATCGACACCAGGCAAGATATCAATGTGCCGCGCTATCTGACACATCCGACCCAGTGTGCGGAGGGCGTCCGTCAGTGGCAGTGACCGTACTGTCGGCGCGACACGGGTCAGAACAGGGACATCGTCCGGCGGCCGATGGTCGTCTTCCAAAACAAGTGTTCTAAACGACGAGCACCAAGGGGAGACACCCCCGTGGTGAAATTTAGAATTCCCGACCCATGCGTCCCCGTCGACAGACCTAATCCATATCCGAGCAACAATGTTCTTGGCTCCGTTCCACTGCCAGTAAATACAGTCCCGTTCCGGCCCACAAACGGTCTTCCCGTCCCCGTCCTGGAACGTATCGTAATATGTGAAAGGACACTTCTTCCCATAGAAAAGCTGCGGCTTATTCGGGCCCTTGTAGACATGCCGTGACATACAGATAATGTGCTGAAGGTCATCGTGGCAGTGCTTTGTGAGCGAAAAAATCTCAGGTTCGCCGTGCGCCATTGCACGCATAGCGACGCAGTTTCCTTGTGCGTTCCGAACGCGGAAGTGATCGCAAAGAACAGCTCCACGGAGTGCGTTCAAAGCGCTGTCCGGGACCTTGCCATCAGCAACATCATCAAGTTGTCGCGGCACAGAATACGAGTCCCAATCCCCAACGAGTGTTGCAAGGACAGCGGCCTTCTCCTCATGGTAGATTGCGAAGTACGAGACAGGGTATTTCTTCTCTATATTCTCGCCGTAGTACGACGCACGGGGCCAAAGGACGTGGGATGGCTTGACGCAGTACCCTCTCCCTCCTGCGTAAACGGTGATTACGCGCCTCATCCCACCAAGCTCACCCTCCTGCCACTGGTGCTTCTGGTGCTTGAATGGTACCACGAAATTCCCTTCCGAGTATTTTTCGACGTCCGCTGGTGGCATTAACCCGAACTGATCCCGCATTTGCCGCCGAAGCATCCGTTGTACCTTCGGCCGAAGAAACATCCTCGCCATCAGTAGCTCATGCAGCCCCAAGATCGCACGGTCAAGCAGGAACCGAGACTCCTTCCCTGGCTTCAGCTTCCAAACCTGCACACCAGAAGCGGGTACGAGGTTCAGGTATGAATCGAGGATCAAGCACGCAGAAAGTTCGTCAATGTTGTGCTCTAAAAAGAACCCAGACAATTCGCCCCATATGGCTCGCGACATATACTGGGTCGTCGACACAATTGCTGTCGAATCATTCGGAGCGTAAAAGGCGCGGACCGGGACATCGGTGCCAATGCTGACAAACGATGACGTCTCAACTCCACGTGCCTCACTATCGGAAACATTGATCAATGTCGGTCGTACCTTCCCAAAAGCAAGCTCAGCCGCGAGGAGGTGATTCAGAACAGGGATCGCATCCGATGGTCGAGTACAACAGATACGATACCCATTCGCGATCTGCCGAAGTCGAATGCTCTTCGGATGTCGCTTTCCTTCTTTCGCACCGTTCCGCCAGTCGTCGGCTTCGGGCATATTGGCAATTGCACACACATGCGGGGTCCCAGGCGGGGGGAGGTAGAACTGGTCGACTTCCCACTCCCGCTCTGATGGAATTCGTAAACACTCCTTCTTGGACTCCCGCCCAGACCGGAACAACGAGGACATGCAGGTACACTTCTCTTTGATGATCTTGTTAATACGATCTACCCCGACGTTGATGTATCCGGCGATGACGAGCATATTGGAGAGGGGCCCACCAGCGCGATGATTGTCATACTTGTGCAGGTGTAGGATCTCTTCATCCGTCAAGGCACGCTGCCCCTTATCACGCGCAAGCTGCTTTAAATACGCAGGGTAGTCCATAAACTCATCATTGTACAACGCTTCGTACAGCTTCAAGATATCGTTCGAGTTTGGTTGCTTGGCACACTCCTCAGCTCGCTGTCGGTACTGCTGTAGGGCCGCTCTCCCGAGATCACGCTCTTGCAGCGAGACGCGATCAAGGGCGTTTCCTGCTATATCCGCAGGGACGATCGCACCAGGGTCTTCTACTGGAGGGCTCTCACCAGCGTCACTTTCATCTCCGATGAAGTGGTGTTCAGGGACGTCGGCCAGCCCTTCACTCCCACTACCAGCATCTCCAGACCCCGCAGACCCAGAGGGCCCCGCCACATCCGGGTTCACTGCTGGGGTAACCTCATCCGACGATGTCTCCGGGGATAATAGCCGCTCCCTGACGCGTTGAATCCGCTTCGCGTTCTCGCTCATCTCGGGAACCTTCTCTGCGACTCGCTTGCCCGCTGAGAACCCACCGCCCGACACGGGGTCGCCTTCCTCGTGCGGGTCTCCAAGAACCAAGAGGCGGTTTGGGTCAATAAGACTAAGCCCTTCGCGAAATGGGGATGTACACGACTCAAGCCGCGATATACCAAGGGCCACGACAAGGTCATCGACGGTATCCTTCCCATACGTAATCTGTTTGACGCTAATGACAGTGCGCCATCGGGACAGACCCAGCGGGTCGTCGATGTCGAATCGACCATTGTTCGGGGAATACGACGCGGGCTTCCACCGGGTAACCTTGGCTTCGAACGAAAAGTCGACGACAGCTTGCGTTTGCTCGAGATAAACATTTCTTTCATATTCGAACGCAAGGATGATAGCTAACGGGGCTCCGCGAGTGCAGACAAGCACGCGCGATGCGCCGCGGTACCCGTGTCCGTCACCAAGGATCTGCTGCTTCTCAAGGTGCTGCGCTAAGGCACGATTAAGGATTGTGACAATTTCTTCGAACGAGTCGACGCGCTTATTCCCGTTGAGGCGCTGTTGTGGATCGAAGAGAGCCCATGACTCACGGCAATATACGCCACGATCATCGTTGATGATGCGTTTCCGAATAGTAACCCCGCGCCTGGTGAACCCATTGTCAAAGCAGTCGTAATATTCGTCGATGAAGTTGCATTCCCCGTTGGGGTCCTCACTCCCGGCGAGCTTAGCGCGGAGCCCACCAACGAGCTGTTCGAATTCACCCCTAGGTGGAACGTGGTAGTGGCGCACTTCCGTCCCATCACCCTCCGCAATGTTGCTGAACCGCCCGCTACCACCCGTGTCAGCTTCGTCGAGGAACCCATCCCCATACATACCAAGAGCACGCATCGCACATTCGTTCGGCCAGGCGTCGACAACGTCGTCAGGGTGCAAATCGCACCCCTCCCAGTCGTGCCCAATTCGAAGTTGCTCATCCCATCCAACATCGTCGTCACTACCTGTTTCAAAGACCACCTCCTCGGTACCGCCAGCACATCCCATGCTGGCTCGAGCAGCCACAGCAGTGTCGTCATCGTCGATGTTCTCATCCCAACGTGCTGGGTCAAGGTGCGGCCAAAGCTTGATGAGGAACGAGTTCACGTCGCAGAGTTGCTCCTGAAATACAGACCTCGCAAGGGTGCAATTCCGGTGATCCCGCGATGATCGGTCCCCTAGAAAAATGAGCGCGCCGGACGCGAGCAGCCGTTCCAAGTTCGGTTGTGCAAAAAAACGGCCTACGATAGAGAGTGTCCCCATAAAAGCCCTAGCGGTGCACTTGTGCATAGCCTTTTCCAGTAACCGCAACCGCTTGCAGTCATTGACCAGAACGCGTGGTAATGTCGCAATCTGATGGTCGATGAACTGGTACAACCCGACGTTCGCTAGTGCTTCTGCAATAGCACCCTCCAAGTCACGCATGTCGGCGGGAAATGGGTGTGACTTAATAAAGTGTACCCTAACCGACGCCCTAATTTCTTCCGCAGACTGATACTTCGGGTCGTTACTCAAAAACGCTGCCTTTAGGATGGTGAAAACAATGGCACCCCACCCGACAAGATGCCCATCCGTCATTTCGATCAAAATGCGTTTTCCTTGGAGGATGTCGTCAACGGGCAACGGGTCCAACGGGTTGACCCCGGTGGACAGTCGGATCAAGCGAAGGGCACGAATCGCTTCGAGATCCCGGTACAATGCCGTAAACGCCGCCCCGGTCTTATTCATGTACTTCGTAAGCCGTCCTGTGATCCGGCTGTACGAGAGGTCAAATGCTTGTGGGACAAATGCCATCACACCGAGTCGCGTCCGAAGCTCCTTTGCAGATTCGACGATGATACTCCAAGAGAGGATCTGGTTGATTCTGCTCTGCGGGACGGCCTTCGCCCCGCTGCTGAAGCAGTACCCACACGCCTTGCAGATGCTAGTGAATAATTTAGATTTCTCCGCCCCAAACTTGCACCCAACAATCTGCGCGCACCCGCAGTCAATCATGAACTTAAGGAGCCCGTCCGCAATCGACTTAAACCCCATGCTCGAGTCATCCATCATCAAGTGATGGAACACAACGCTCCCGGCGTGGCGGGCCGCCTCCTTCGGGTCGCTCCATTTTGTAATGAACATGCCTAGGGCACCATCCTTATCAACGTACTCGGCGGCATACTTCTCGTACCATTCGACAAAGGTAGCGATGAACTGCTCTTTGTCGACCGGGGCTCTCTCTGAACCGGGTCGTTCCTCCGCAACAGAAGCCACCTCGTCCTGCTCTCCGTCGGAACCTGCTTCACCCTCACTCCCTTCATCGTCGTACTCGCACTCGACACTCGACGCACAAAATGGCGTATACAACTGCGCAATGAGCTCCTGACTGGGTCCGAACAGCTCGTGTTGGTCTCGATCATAGCGCTGGTAGCTCGAACTAACACATCGCTGTATGTTCCGCAGTCTCTCACGCGGTGCCGTCGTCTCAACCGCCCAGACCACACTGCTATCGTTGTCCTCAATGATCCTTGTTCCACTACTGCGGGTCATATTTGCGTCTGCGTACGACAACAGAGCGTCATTCTCCGCGAGTGACTGAAATTCGCACTTCGTCGCAATATTGCAGTACAGAATGTCGCCTGGTATGAACAAGTCGAGGTATACCGGGCGATGATCTCCAATCGATTTGTGGATGTCGTACACGATCTCGCACCCGCGGACGAACTGCATCATCCTCTCGTCCACAAGGAAAAGGTCAATACGACTTCCCCAGTTTCGGTTGAGGCACCCGTCGAGTTGGTAGAAGGAGGTGTAGTGGCCCTCAGCATCGGGGTGTAGAACACGCCAAACGTCAACCAGACCATGCTTCCGCATTAGTGCCTGCAAGACGGCGATGTCCTCCTTATCCCGAACACAGGGGATCTCACCCACAAACGGCGAGCTATCTCTCTTCTCCGGGCAGATGTTAAGATCCCCGTAGACGACCAGAGGTTTCTTGCAAAGCTTCTTCCGCTCTGAGATGCACCCATCAAGCTGCCGATCCCAAACCTGTGCCTTCCCAACGTCCTTTCGGTGCTGTGCGTACAAATGGATTCCCTGCCACTGATACGCTTCTATGAATCCAATCCTCCCTTCGATGTGCGGCCCTCGGTCGAGGCGAATATCCCACTCGCTTTCTACGGGTATGCTGACGGCCTGCCCATGCTGCCCCTTCGCTTCATGCGTGCTGAGGTTAGACAGGAACGTTGTGTTCATTCCATCCACTGCTAAAATCTTTCGACAAGCCTCCTCTGTTGCAGCATTGGTCTTTCCTTCAATCCACGTCGTGATCGTGGCGCGATGTTCGCGCACGATCTTCGCATAGTGGTCAGGGCGATTCTCGATGAACTTCGGTAATGAGTCGCAGTTGTACTGATACAGGCACAAATTGTAAGTGTACGACGCCCTCGCAGGGATTGCTGATTGCGGCTGGAACCGGGCATTCCCGGTCCTCGCGGGCCGTGCCGGACACACTCTCGTCAAGGGTGGATCTCCCCCAGGGCGAAGCGCAGGCCGAGTACTAGACGCACGGAAATGCTGCTCAATCCGGTCTTGCTCTTCTAGTGCACGCACCCGATTGGCTCCCACAAGGTGTCGCTCGAAGAACCGGGAAAGGTCTCCAAACGAGTATGACAGGCAAGGGCGCACCTTCACCATTTGCTGCCACGCGTCACTTGGCCCAAAGTCACCACCCTCGATAGTCAGCGCGAGCACATACGCAACGACCCCACATTTTCTCATTCCAGTCCCACACACAATCAAAACACGCTCCCCTTTCTGCAAATACCGAAGTAGGATTCGGATGCATCTCCGGATTGCCTGGATGTTGCGCTGCTCGGCCCCGGGTTCAGACCGAATAACACATGGGATACGCCTTGCAGCGCCGCACTCAACAGCGCAATTGGTGGTGCAATCAACGACCGTGTGGAACATGGCATCGATCTTACCGAGGTGGGTTCCGTCACGCCCATGCGGCCCACACGAAAGGGGTCCGCCACACCAAATGCTACACCCATTTGCGGTTTCGAACACCATCGATACGTCTCCATACCACACTTCCTCCCGATACTTCAGCGCTCCAAACAGCTGATTGTCGATGCGGGACATAGGGATGGAGTCGTCCCGCCTCGCAGCCGCTTCGAGGGCTGTTTCAGCGCGTTTGTCGTCCGCGTTGTTGCAGCACGCGGCAAGCCGTTCGTCGGTACACTCACCACTGTAGTCGCAGTAATCAAAGAACATCAGATCATCGAGATCAGTGATGTAGTCCGTAGAGCCACTGTGCAGTCGTCCACCATTGTACAATAGCTTGACGTAGTCTCTGGGTTCAATCTCAACTGTATACTGCCCATCGACCCGCGCTGTCTTGCTTACTCCGTACGAAGGTTCAGCAGCACTAGGGCTGTACCGGGGGTCCTCGGCCATCAGGGCGAGAGCGGTCGGGAGTATCAAACACTTATCCGTCGCAGTCGGGACCGTAGTAACATCGTCCTTAATAATCCCTTCAATGCTGAGCTTTTCGGCTAGGGACTGTTGGCTATCAACACTGCATCCGACGGAGTTGATGAAGGCGTCTAGGTACCCGAAAATGCGCGTACCACTCTTGTTCCGCGCAACATCTGCAGCTCTCCGATCGTACACTGCAAACATCAAGCTGTTGAACCGCGACATAGCGACGTTGAACCTGCGAGGGTCGCAGATAAAAGAGGTTCCACCATTCTTTGTCGCCATAACAAGCCAAATAATGACCTGAGCCTCCATACCTTGTCCAGCACCAACACTAATGAACGTGACGCCAAGCGGTTTCAGCCTCCGGGCCATGCACGGTGTAATCCGGTACGATGTAAGGATGGTAATGTGCTCCTTCCCAACGCCTTGTGACACTAGGTTCGCAATAATCTCCTGACACGCTGCAACGCTGTTCGGGGAATCATATACTTCTGCTCCGGGATCATTGTCGGGCCGCTTCGTTAGAACATCTGCTTCGACCTGATAGTGGAAAATCGCGGGCCCATCACCCTTGTCAAACCGCTTCGTCTCATCGCCGGAGATCATTCTCGCATTACGGTACTGCGCTTCCGATGGCGCCTGGCTCGCGCTACGGAGCATTCCCTCGTACACATACGCGGACAAAAACGCAGCGACCCTACGGTCGATGCGATACTGCATCTCGAGAACGAGAGGGCGGGACCGTTGTGCACGAAAAATACGCTCTAGGAGGCTTACTTCTAGCTCATCGCTGGCATCCAGGTCACGCCACCCACTGGTGTCAGGAACCAGGTCATAGACCGGGATCTTCCAGTCAAGAGTGTTCTTCACCACGTTCCTCCCCTCGCTACTCATAATAACAGGCGGTAACTGTTTGTGGTCACCCATCATCACAACTCGCTTGGCTCTCATGAAGACCAAAAACATGAGGATCTCGGCCATCTGCCCGGCCTCGTCGACGATGACAATGTCCCCTACTTCAGGTGGGATAGTATGTAGATTCCCAATCGTAACGAGGATGACCTCTGCAGACTCAACGGCGAGGTCAACGGCCTTCGCCTTCACCTTCTGATATCTCTTCATCACCTTCTCGGACGGTTTCCGCTTCTTCTTCTCTGCGAGCATCCGCCGTCGTGCCTCTACGTATTCGGTCGCAAGGGTTCTTCCACTATTGTTCTCATTCGCAAGCTGCTCCATGATTATGTGGAAATCGCATCGCGTCTCCTCACCCCCAGCATCAAGGTACGCCTCCGAGCAAAAACGCACAATCCGCAGCGACTGCATCCTGATGAGTCTCTTGACTACAGAGAGTAGTGCCTTATTCTGTGCGGCACAAAAGATCGGCTTGAACTTGCACTTCTGCACCAGATCTACCAACGCAGTGGCAGTATACCGCGATTTCCCAGTTCCAAACGGGCCCTGTATCACGACGATATCGCCAACGCTCATCTGCTGACAAACCTGTTGTACGAGGTCCCCACGCAAAGCGGGGGGGCCAATTCCACCAAACATAGCCTCTGCTTCTTCGCATCCGTAGACTCCCCGCGGGTCTGCGAGAGATCCAATACAAGGCCACTCGTGTGGGCCAGTGCGGAGTGCTTCGAGGACCTTATCACTGGTAGGATCGGCAGGTGTCCCATAGAATTCAAATGCTTCCCCAGATTGCAGCCGGCTAACGACTCTGTCAACACTAGGAATGTGAAACTTGTGATCCTTCCCCTTCGGGTCCTTAACCCGCCCAGCAACATAGTACTCTCCGTCTATCTTGAAGAAGATTTGTTCACAATCGGCGATCATTGTATCGACCCCACAAGGGGCTGTCTTGATAACTACACACTTCGAGAGATCGAACTCGAAAATCCCTTCTTTCCTCGACGGACCCCCGGAACGTGGCTTCCCCCGGAACCCAGTCGCGGATTGCTGCCGGTTAATGTTACACCACCGGTACGCAAGCTCGGAGTATCGAGCCCAGTATGCGGCCACTGACTCAAAATAACAGGGGCCGGCCATGGGCTTAACGGGCAGTGACCCTTTGTTGTGCAGAATGTGATCGAGTGCAACTCTCCCTCCCTCGCAGTCCTGGAGCGCCTCTTCGAAGGTGTATCCATACAACGCGCGGCGCTCCTTCGCAGTGTCAATATCACAATACTGAAGAGCGAATCGTCCACTATCATGCGCGGGCTTCAACATCGGATCCTGTTGGTCTTTAGATTTCCACTCCTCGCAATTATCACCAGGATCACCAGTGTCATTGTGTACGACGAGCGGATCCATCTCATGCGGGTTGTCACGTAACGCGACAGGCGGTTCTACTCCACTGCGGACACACACCTTCCACTCACACATCATGCTTTCAAGCGCCTCTTCATGTCGGTGCACGAATGCAAATTCTCCAGGGCATTCAGGACAAAGTTCTCCGTCACGAGCGACACTCGCAGTACAAAGGCTCCTGCACGGCGTCTTCGAACAATCGCATACAACAAGAAAACCATATTCTGAGTCTGGTTTCGGGAGCGCGCGACACCGATCAACAAAGACGGGGGCATTGCTGTACTCATACCATACCGATCCAAATTCACTGCTATCAACGGAATCAGGTGGAAGAAATCGTGTTGGAGTCCCATTATTGACTGCTACGACTGCAGTTAAAGGAACTGCGGAGATACGCTCAATGAGCTCAGTGCGCGTCCCGGAATCGAGAAGCGCAGTAGGGAAGTCACGTAAATGAATTATTCCGTGAGAAGCGCCACCGCTCCGAATCGCGCGCTGCATTTTCCTGATGTGGTACTCGGTATCAACATCCCTTTCTTCTGATGGCCCATGATCCTCCACAACGGCAGGTCCACACCCAGCCTCTTCAACAACGTGTAGACGAGCTTCTCTATCACTGACGCTGGGCACCTTCTTGTAGAATTCGACTCGTTGTTCGTACGTCATCGACGACTGTGCCTCGCTGAACCCACCACCGGAGTATACGGACGCACCATCGACACGCCCGAACCGACAAATGTCGGGCGCGGGGGGGAGGATGCTTCGTACCGATTCCCCAAAAATACTCTGTCCTCCAGATTGTGACAACAGCTCCGGATCGATCTGGACATAACCACCAATAGCACTAGGCACACCATCACCCTCACTGTCGAAAATCCCGAATCGGGTTTCGCGAACAGTACACTGACTTGGGGGGAAGGGAGGTTCTCCCGTCCCCAAAGGTGAGGGTGTGACAGCGTCACTAGTGGTACCCACAGCTTGCTCTCGTTGTGTATCTTCGTTGTGAAAATGATGTTGTCCAGCCGCAATGCCCTCTCCATCATCTAGCCGGACGTTGTTGAAGAGGGCACCCGAAAACCCGGCTTGGACATGGGCCCCACCGATCCGAGCTTCAAAAGGACGTTCCTAATCCGATTGATCACCTTGTTCTCTTCGGACGTCACCTCCATGCCATCTAGAACAGGGCGTGGTTTCCCTTGCCCAGGGCTCAGAAACCGGCTGCTGATTGGAATGCAAAGCGTAGTCTTGCTGATACCAGGCATCATTGCCCCATCCTCGGCAAATATCTTGCACTTGGTCCCCTTGTCCTCTTCCACCACTGCTTTTTCACTGGCACGCGCTACTTCCCAAATTTCTTCGTTCGACTTATCTCGCATCGCACCTGGCCCTTTGCTGCATTGCTCCAACAGCTTGAGATCGAGGAGTTTACGGTAATGCGCTGGCGCGACAAGTTCGGGGCATTCGCGACAGATTACGCCACCGATCGCATCAAACTCTGTTTGTTCAAACCGGTTGTGACCATAGTTGCAGAACCCTCCGCCAGGGCAGCCTTCCTTAAAAACCTCGCGCTGCTCGGGGGTGACCTCGGGGACCTTGTCAGACAGCTGCTGTAACAGCCAAAACACACACATCTTCGTGGGATCGTTATGTGAAGGTGGCTCTGTCACCACACCGAGTGGGCGGTAAATTACAGTTGCGTATTTACCGCCCCCAAACCCTTCTGCTGAGCTCCGGGTACTACGAACGTAGAACTCGCCATTGACACCATACTCCTGCGTATATGTCTTATAGTCGTAGATCTTGTCCGGGAACTTGGTCTTCACACGATTCGCTGGGATAGTCTGGTCATCGGTGGCCCCAGAAAACATCGTTCCATCATTCAGCTCGTCATCGTCAAAGGGAGTCCCGCAAACTGTTTCCCCACCTTCACTCATATCTATCGAGCCAGCCCGCAACCGGGCGGGCTCGGTAACATCGACAACGAGGGATCCAAACCGGGTAGCAACCGCTGGTCCAGGACGGGCGGTGCCACTAGAGGTGACACCACTGACACTGCGAGGTGGTTGTGGGTTTGTGCGACTGCGGACTCCATCCGCCTTCTTTTCAATATTCGTAATTCTCATCTCATGGTGATCGGCCTCTGTCAAAACTCTCTTCTGGCTGATGGGGATACAGATGTAATCGTCTAGCCTGTGCTGGATACTGAACCCAGCGATGGGTTGGATCGGACTCCTATTCCCTCTCATCTTGTGGATGATAGCGCCCATTGCGTACCACGTCGCCAAGCTCTGAAGGAGAGGAAGATGGTGTTGCATAAACGGTGCGATGAGATGTTGGTAGCAAGCATCGTACACTTCGAGAAACTGCGGCCATGCATGGATAAAGCAGTCCTCCAAAAGCTTCTTCTCGTCCGTGATGAGTCGGTATGCTCTCCCTACGGCGGTGTCGACCCGCAGCCGTGCTCTCCACAGCTCATGGAGTTTGCTCTTTAAGTCTAGGTATTGCGTATCGGCATTCTTGCGACCACACTGCTCCCACAGAATCTCACAATAGGTCGTCGAGGTTCGCTGGAGTACCCTATGTTCACCGCCTTCACGCTCCCCGTCAACATGCTGTGCTGATGCATAAAGCGCGACCGCCGCGTTGAACCCCTGCTCAAACCGTTCTGATGAACGGAGCGTCCCATCGTCACTCATCGTAGTCCATTTCCGGATCCAATGACTGCGCGGATACTTCTTCTGCTTGATGATCTTCTCCACAACTCTCCATCCAATCATGTGAAGGGTATCTCGATCCATGATACGAGCCTCATCCGCGATGTTGTGCAACCACCGCCCAAAATCGTCTCGCTCCTTTCGCCAAAACGTCTCATCCTCACCGAGCTTCGGGAACGAGGCGACCCACTCATCCTTGATGGTGACATGCATCCCAGAGCTGCTGAGAAAGATAGCCTTCGTCTTGTTCTCGTGAAGTGGGATGTCATCCAGGCTCTTGTACACGCCACCTACCTCAACATGCTTAGAGACCTTGAGGATTTCTAGCGGGATATTGACATTCTTCATCCGCCCAATCGTCTTTAGCATGGGACGATATTGATCTCCGTCGATGTCAACCAACCTATCTCCGCAACGCTCGAGCACATCCATCAAAGGCGCACATTGTGGGATGCCATGTACTTTAGAATTCTCCACAAGCGACTTTTCCAACTTGCGCACAAGGTCGCTCACCTTAGAATCCTTCTCCTCGAGTCTCGCATCAAGTATCTCTAGATGTCGGCGCAAAGCTTTTGAAACCTCATCCTCTCCCTCTATTGTCTTCCTCGGCAGCACACTTCCTTGCTTCAATTTCTCATCGCCCGTGTCAGGACCAGCGTACCCTGGTGGGACACTACCACTACCGAACCCAGTACGCCCATGTGTTGCGTCAACACCTGTCTTGCTCGCAAATCGACTCTGGATTGCAGACCCAGGAACCTCCGCGACGCCATCCTGCGATAAAAAAACGCCAGTGCCAGAAGCCCGAGGACCATCTGACAACCTGCTCGTGGTGTTCGTGCTCCCAATCACCACTGCCTTCGGGGCCCCGCCACTACTGGAGGATGACGAAGCCAATAATGTCTGACCATTGCCTCCTCCGTTCATGCTTTCTGCTAAAATGAGCTCGATGTCACTCTTATCTGCTTCGGCCCTAGCCGGGGTACCGCCGGCACTCACGTGCAGGCGACCACCGGTGTTGTAGGACTGCCGACTGACGCCTCCAGTGCTAGAAAGGATGTTGAAAGAGTCATCTGTATCACACAAAAGTGCGTCTACATCTGACCCATCACCGACTGAGCTCTTGCTTGCAATGTTTCGGAACAAAAGTGCTGTCGGTCCAGCGTTGTAAACACTAGCCCCAACGGGTTCCATGTCGTCTTGCGCAGAAAGCATGTCGCGGCTCGCCCATGCCCGGAAATCTTCATCGTCCTCGGCACAAAAGAACTCCCATTCCATCTCCTCTTCATCGAAATCCTCGTCACTGATCAAAAACTTGACGACGCTCATGTCGTAGGTTCCAGCGCTAAAACTGCTCTCGTGAGCCAATCCCATGATGTCGCGAGTCGTATGTGCAGCTTCCGTGATCAACTGGTCCTCGAGTTCCGCTACATCTGCTAATGTACACTGTCCGCCCTCCAAAGCGGCAGCTCGAGCCCGCTTCGCTGCCTTCGTCACCTTCGTGAGAAACTCCGCTTCCTTCTGCTGTAGTTCCTTGGTCACAATTTGATCGGGGACTTCAAGAAGCCCACGGATGAACGATGATAATTCGGCTTTCTTCTCGATGTTCCACGCTTTCGGGTAGTACGCAAGGGCGGTTTCGCTCTTGAAAAAGAAATTCAATGTCCTCTCACTACCCTCGTGCGTATACGACGTCGAAACCCACCTCGGGAACCCAGTATCAACCCCATGTAGCTCCATGTTCTTGTCGCTCTTGTATCTCTTTCTGAACACGTTGTCCAGCATTTTCCGCTCGAACTTCTCCCGTCGGCATCGAATACTACGGCCATTTGGCATCAGCCCTTCGACGAACGCGTATCGAACACGTGGCTTGCGGTGCTTATCAACATATTGTTGTTTCGTTGGGACTGTATCATAGTCAATTGCCGCCTTCGGTGGCGGAGGCCCATTGGGCTTCTTTGGCCGATCCTCCATCGCACTCCACCCACCGGTGCTACTGCTCCCAAAGTACCGTCTAACGAAGTCGAAAATAGTGTCACGCGGGCTTAAAGCCTACCCTCTCAAACCCACTCAGAGCAAGAACGGAGTCGTCCGTGCTCCTAGTATCGAAAACGACGACACCTGCCCGTTATAATACCGCGACTGAATGCTCCACTCCAAAATTTAGAATTCCCGCTTTCCAACACTAACCAAGCCGGCAAAGTGCTGGCTTGTCTGCAGGCAAGAGGAGATGTCCTCGTGCCCGCAACCCACTTCACAACTATAGAGTCCCTGACTACTCCCGGTAGTAGTCAAGCCGGCAAAGTGCTGGCTCGCCCACAGGCAAAAGGAGATGACCTCGTGCCTGTACCCACCCG
>Ga0181606_10001127_pt1 | contig 23205 bp, 24 predicted proteins | sample 041ome_10_FD_132994 | JGI IMG/M metagenome (GOLD analysis project Ga0181606, IMG submission 132994) | Coastal salt marsh microbial communities from the Groves Creek Marsh, Skidaway Island, Georgia - 041412US metaG (megahit assembly) | ecosystem: Environmental > Aquatic > Marine > Intertidal... | reverse complement strand
GAAAGTATTCTTTCCCATGGGTTTGTTGTGGATGGCAAAGGTAGGAAAATGTCCAAATCAATTGGTAATGTGATTTCTCCTGATGAAATCATCAATAAATATGGTGCCGATATCTTAAGAATTTGGGTTGTTGCATCTGACTATTCTGAAGATTTAAAGATTGATAACCAAATTATTAACTATCAAATTGACTCTTATCGTAAGATTAGAAATACAATTAGATTTTTACTAGGAAACTTAAATGACTTTGATCCAACACAAATAGTTGAAATTGATGAAATGCCGGACCTAGAGAAATATATGCTTGGTAGAATATCCTCTCTCAATAAAGATTTAAAATTGCTTGTCAAAGAACATGACTATCATGGTATTTATGTAAAACTACTCAACTTTTGTACACTAGATTTATCAGCTTTTTATTTTGATATAAGAAAAGACTCACTTTATTGCGATGATATTAAGAGTCAAAAAAGAAAATCAGTATCAACCTGCCTTCATACTTTATTTAACTTTTTAACCAAATGGCTTTCTCCCATTATTTCATTTACCGCAGAAGAGGCTTGGCTTGCAAGAAAATATGACAATGAGGATAGTATTTTAACACAAACAATAAAAGATGATGATTTTTCTTTTGAAATAAATGGATTAGATAAAACTTTTAATGAATTAAAAAAGATTAGAAAATGTGTAACAGCAGCTTTAGAATTAAAAAGAAATGAAAAACTTATTGGCTCTAGCCTTCAAGCTAAAGTGACTTTATACATTTCTTTGGAAAGTCAAAAAATTCTTGAAAAAATAAATCTTGCTGAAATGTGTATTGTTAGTGAAATTGAAATAAAAGATATAGCTGACAAATCAACTGATGCTATCAATTTTGATGAAGAAAATATTTTTGTTTCTATTTCTTTAGCCTCTGGAGAAAAATGCGAAAGGTGCTGGACTATCCTTCCTGAAGTTAAATCTAATCCTCGTAAGCTATGTGAGAGATGTGATACTGTATGGCAAAATTTTCAATAAAGAAGAATATTTCATTAATAATTATTTTTTTTTCAATTATTTTATTTGATCAACTCACTAAAATTCTTGTTATTAAAAATTTTCAATTATATGAAAGTATGTCAATCTTTCCTCTTTTTAATTTAACATTTGTAGTGAATTACGGCTTTGCTTTTGGTTTTTTAAACAACTCTTCATTGAATCAAATTATTGTAATTTGTGTAATTTTTTCAATTATTGCTTATTTTTTGTATCTTTTATTCAAAACACAAGATCAATTTTTTCGTTTTTCTCTAATACTTGTTTTGTCAGGAGCTGTAGGAAATTTTATTGATAGAGTGATTCATGGTTTTGTTATCGATTTTATAGATATTTATTTAGGTTCTTATCATTGGCCAGCTTTTAATATAGCCGATAGTAGTATTACTCTTGGATTTATCTTAATCATGTTTAATATTCTCTTTCTAAACAAAAAAATATGAAAAAATTTTTAATACTTTCTTTAGTTCTATTATCTATTGGTTGTCAAAGAGAAAAAATGAATGAAGTTGGTGTTGGTTATAATAAAACGCTTATCATACCACCTAGTAATGACCTACCTGCACCAGGATCAATCGACTCTAATCAGACTAATCCTATAGAAGAAAGTGAGAATCCGCTCGTAAACTCCATTTTAGAACAGACAGAAGCTAATTCTGCGAACAATTCTATTATTGATAAAATTGATGAAGATAGTGGTTATAAATCAGATGAAGGTTTCTTTAAATGGCTTTTTAATGGTGAAAAAGAAAGATAATTTTCTTTTAATAGAATAAATATCTTCTATAAGTATTTTTCATGAAAATAAATAATAACCTAAAAGATTTAAAATTTAAGAAGCATTATTCTCTTAATTATTCAATCGATGAATTTATGAATTTATCTATGTTTAATCCCATTAATGAAAAAAAATATTTTTCTCAATATAATTTAAAACAATTTCAAAATAAAAAATTTAGAGTTCACGTATTTGGTATGGGAGGGTCATCTTTAAGTAGTAAGTTACTTGCTCAATTTATAGACCCAACGCTAATTAATAATTCTCTTTATATTTATGATAATCTTTCATTGGCATATATTTCATCAACTATTTCAAAAATAAAAATCAGCAACAAAGACCGCTTCATATTTATTTCAAAATCTGGGAATACTATTGAAACAAAATATTTCCTTCATTTGGTTACTAAGCTCTTAAAGAAAAAAAATATTAAAAATCCTTTTAAAAATTTTATTTTTATTACTGAAAATAAAAAAAACTATATGAAAGAATTTTCGAGAAAAAACAATATTTTATGTTTTGATCATGATCCAGATATCGGCGGTAGATTTAGCATTTTTTCCATAACGGGTTTATTGCCATTAATAGTTATGGGACATTCCCTAAATTCACTCATCAAGTCATTCACGAAAGCCAAAGAAAAGTTTCTTAATAATCATAATTTTTTAGCAAAACAGACATTATCAAGCTTGAAATTTGAAGATGATAAGAAACTTAATAATGTAGTCGGCTTAAGCTATCATGATCGCATCAATGGTGTTAATGAATGGTATCGACAAATTTTTGCAGAAAGTCTTGGTAAGAACAATAAAGCCAAAAACTATATATCTGCTTATGGTTCAATAGATCAACATAGTCAATTTCAATTATATATTGATGGTCCACATGATAAACAATTCATATTTTTTTCGATAGTATCTAAGTCCTCTAAATTGAAAACTAACAGCGATCTTATTAAGGGATATAATTTAGCTTCAATTTTAGAAAAAGGCGCCATCACCACTCTAAAACAAAAAAAATTCCTTGTTAATCAAATTACTATTGAGGAAAATTTTATAGATTACACCTACCTTCTTATATACTTAATATTTGATATCTTTCTAAGAGCTAAAGTTTCAAATATTAATTTTTTAGATCAGCCTGCAGTTGAAATTTTAAAGAAAAATACAAAAACTTAAATTGTTAAAAAAATTAGTTGATATATTTCAAGCAAGATCATTATTACACTTAATTAAAATTTTTATAGTTTTTGGATTAGCAGGTTCTTTATCTGTCATTCTATCAGAGCCAATATTAAGAATAATAAACTTAGATAAAATAATTACTTTTTATCCTTTATATATCGTCATACGTCTAATAATAATTTTCCCCCTTTATCAATTAACACTTCTTGGAACCGCATTAATTTTTGGAGAATATGACTACTTTCAAAAATTTTTTAAAAAATTTTTTAATCTTTTTAAATTTAAATAATTTTTTTTATAAAATATAAAATTTTATTTTTATAAACTTTTTCTAATAGTATTTCTGAATAATCTAATTTTTGATTACTTTCTAAAATTATTAAACAATTTGGACTTACTCGATTAAAAATATTTTCTTTTAAAAAATTAAGATCATGATCATAAGGTGGGTCTAGATATAATATATTGGACTCATCAATTATATTTCTTTCTTTGTTGTAACTATTGAGATTATACAACTCAAAATTAGAAGCTTTTGATTTTTGTAAAAATTTTTTTACAGACTCTATATTTAAAGACTCGATATCATTAAAAATCACTTTTTTAGCTCCCCTTGATAGGGCTTCTATTCCAATAGAACCAGATCCACAAAATAGATCACAAAAAATAGACTCTTTTAAATCAATATTTAGTTTTGAACTATGCTCAATTAAATTGAATAAGTCTTCACGTATTCTTGATAGGGTGGGTCGAAAACTTTTATTGGTATTAATTTCAATTATACGACCTTTATATTCTCCACTAATAACTCTCATTGATTTGCATTACCTTATAATTTGCATGGGGTACTGTTTTAAGGAAAAATTTACCAAATGATATACGTTTTAGTTTCTCTACTTTAAGATTAAATATCTCACATATATTTCTTATTTCTCTATTTTTACCCTCTAACAATTCAAATCTTAATGTATGTTTGTTTTTATTGGTATGGGCCATTATAACTTTTGGTTTTTGATAATTAAATGATGAATAAATTTTTTGATTCATTGCTTTTAGTTTCTCATTATTCAGCGAACCTATTGTGTTTACTAAGTACACTCTCTTTACTTTAGATTTTGGTGATTCCATATATCTTTTATAGGGAGTATGATCAGTAAAAAGTAATAAGCCTTCTGAATTATAATCTAATCTTCCTATATAATGAAAATTTGAAAATTTTTTAGGTAGATAGTCATAGACAACTGTTCTATTTTTTTCATCTTTTTTAGATGTAATACAACCCTTAGGTTTGTGGAATAAAATCAAATTAATTTTTTTAATATTTTTTTTTGGAATTTCTATTTTATCATTATCAACAACAATGATGTAAGGTCTTTTTTCTATTTTTCCATTTAAGAAAATGCCTTGCTCTTTAATCAAAGCCTCAGCTTTCTTTCTAGATATTTGACTTAATTCAGATATTTTTTTACTAAGAGTTTTTTTTAACATTTTCAGCGAAATCATGAATAACAGATTTATCGAATTCTGTAATTAAAAACTCAGGATGCCATTGCAAGCCTACACAGTAGGAGTGTTTTGTATGACGAAAAGCTTCGATTACCCCATCTAATGCCTGAGCTTCTATTTGCAAACCTTCCCCAAGTTTATCTACAGCTTGATGATGAGCGCTATTTACATAGATATCCTTTTGGTTTGATAAGTTTTGAAGATAAGAATTTTTTTCCAAAATAATTTGATGGCTTGTCTCATTCCTAGGATTAGGCTGTTCATGTTCAATATGTGTATTTAAATCTTGAATAAGAGATCCTTTAAAATAAACATTAATCAGCTGACTTCCTCCACAAATGCCTAAAATAGGTTTATTTTTTTTGATAAAATTATCTATCAATTGCATTTCAAAATCAGTTCTATCAGGCATTATATTTACCTTATCAGAATTTATGTCTTGTCCATAAAACTTGGGATCGATATCAAAATCTCCACCAGATATTAACAACCCATCAAGAAAGTCAAAATTACTGAACTTTCCTATAGGCAGGATAATTGGGATGCAATCAAAAATTTCTAAACAATGGGAATAATGACGCCGAAGAGCAAACCAAGGATATTTTGAATAACTGTCTACTTTTTCTTGATAATCTACTGTGATACCAATAACAGGATTGTTTTGCATGAAGAATACTTTAACAAATTTAATTCAAATTGTATTGAAGCAAAGTCATATTGCTTACAATAAGGGTGAAATTCCAATTGGCGCAGTTATCTTTGATCCTGTGTCAAACAAATTAATTTCAAAAGCACATAATAAAGAACTAAGTGATAATGATCCAACTGCGCATGCAGAAATACTTTGCATAAGAAAGGCTTGTAAAAAACTTAATCAAAAAAGATTAGATAATTTAGAATTAATTACTTATTTAGAGCCATGTAGTATGTGTAAAGAAGTTATTAAATCAGCAAGAATAAAAAAGGTTTATTTCTTACTAAAAAATAATAACCCTAAGAGAAAGACAATCTATAAAGCAAAATATAAGCATATTGAATTAAAGGTAGAGAATATTATTAAAAAATTTTTTAAAGTTAAAAGATTTAATAATTAGCTCCTATATCTTTTCTATAGTATTTAAACTCCCAGTCTATTTTTTCAGCGACCTCAAATATTTCATCTCTACATTCGGCATAAGTTTCTTTAAGGGAAACAATAGATAATACTCTACCACCATTTGCTAATATTTGATTATTTTGAGTTTTGGTAGCAGCGTGAAAAATATAAAAATCTTCTGAATTTTCAAATTCGTTTAAATTTTTTATATGAGTATCTTTTGGATAATTTTCTGGGTAACCTTTTGATGCTAAAATTAAACATATTGCTTTTTTATTTTGATAGAACTCCAAATTAGCAAAGCTTAGATTTTTAGTTGATGTTGCGTGTATTAACTGTAAGAAATCAGATTTTAATCTCATAGAGATACTTTGAATTTCGGGATCCCCAAATCGAGTGTTATATTCTAGTAAATAAGGCTGGTTAAATTTATTAACCATGATACCAAAAAATATTACCCCTTGAAAATCAATCATATCTTTTTGAAGTCCATTGATGGTTTTTTGAACTATTTCATCAATAATTTTATCTTCTAAATTTTTATCAAGAATAGGGGCAGGGCTAACTGTTCCCATTCCCCCGGTATTAGGGCCAGTATCTCCCTCACCAATTCTTTTGTAATCCTGGGCAGAGCCAAAATTCATAAAATCTTTACCATCTGTAATAGTAAAATAACTTATCTCTTTACCCTCAAGGCACTCCTCAATTATGACGGTATTTTCATTTTGATTAAAAACCTTTTGTATAAATATCTTTTCACAGGCATTTATTGCCTCTTGTTTGTTATTGCAAACAAAAACTCCTTTTCCTGCAGCTAGACCATCATATTTAACAACTATTGGGCCATCATTTAGATCTAAGTAGTTTTTTGCATCTTCAAAATTATTGAATGATTCAGATTTTGCAGTAGGTATATCATGATTTTTACAAAATTTTTTCATGAATTCTTTTGATGACTCTAATCTTGCTCCTAATTCATTTGGTCCAAATACATTAAGGCCTAATTCTCTTAATTTTCCTGCGAGATTTTCAGATAGATAATTTTCAGGTCCAATGACAACTAAATCAGGTTTAATACTTTTACACTCTTCAATTATAGCCTCTTTGTTGGAAATATTTCGACATGTTGCTATCCGACTTATACCATAGTTACCAGGGAAACAATAAAGTTGGTCACAAAGATACGATTTACTAATTAATCTGCATAGAGCATGCTCTCTTGCACCAGAACCAATAACAATGACATTCATTTATAATTTAAAAAAGATATATTAATATAGTGAATAATATTCCTGAATATACAGTAACGCAACTTAATAGATCTATAAAAAATATACTTGAGGAAAAATTTCAGTATATCAAACTAGTTGGTGAGTCAGGACCAATAACTATAGCTAATTCAGGACATGTTTATTTCTCTATCAAAGAAAATGATGAAGTGATTTCATGCATTTGTTGGAAAGGTAGTTATGAAAATTTAAATTTAAAATTAGAAGAGGGAACGGAATATAATTTTTTTGGTAGAATCACCTCCTATTCAAAATTTGGAAGATCTGTGTATCAACTAATAGTTGATGAAATAGAATACAGTGGTGATGGCTCTATACTGAAGTTAATTGAAGAAAGAAAAAAAGAGATATCGGCAAAAGGATTATTTGACCAAAAATATAAAAAAACTATACCTAAATTTCCAAAATCTATTGGAGTTTTAACCTCAAGTTCAGGTTCGGTTATTCACGATATTATTCATAGAATTGAAGACAGATTCCCTCTTACAAAAATTTTTCTTTTTCCAGTTCCTGTTCAGGGAAAAAACAGTCATATCGAAATCATTGATTATCTAAATCTAATTGAGTCAACTAAGAATATTTATAAACCAGATACAATTATTTTTGCCAGGGGAGGAGGTTCTTTAGAGGAAATGATGCCTTTTAATGAACCTGAATTAATTGAAAGAGTATTTGAGTGTAAAATTCCATGCATTTCAGCCATCGGCCATGAAACGGACTATACTTTATTGGATTTAGTTTGCGATCTCAGAGCGCCCACTCCTACAGCTGCTGCAGAAATTGCTGTTCCAGATCAAAATCAATTATTTAAGAATTTAAGTGAAATGAATTCAATATTTATCAATTTATTAAAAAATAAAATTATGCACCCTATGCAGACACTCATGGCATTTGAGCAATCGACTAGTTTAATTTCTAAAAAACTCTTTGATACTGAAAAAAAGTTAGATCAATTGATTAATGTTAATCTCAAAAGTATAAACAGTTTTTTTGATAAAAAGAAAAATTTAATTTATAACTTCCACATTAAGGTTAACGACTTTAATCCAAAACAAAAAATTATTTACTTTAATGAAAAAATTAGAGTACTTAATAATAGCAATTTAATATCGATAAAAAACAAGGTTAAATTTTTTAAACAAAAAATTTCCCTTCTTCATAGATTAGTAAATAGCTCATCTATCGATAAAAATTTAAAAAAAGGGTATGCTATTCTTCAAAAAGATAAAAAACTCATCAAAGATATTAAATCTCTGAAAGGTATAAATGAATTTTTAATTAAAATGAAAGATGGATCTTTAATAATTAAAAAATAACTAAATTCTCCATCTTTCATGAGCCCAAAGCCATTGTTCAGGATTTTTAAATATCCACTTTTCATAATAATCAGAGTAGATTTTTTGAGTTAATTTCTTTGAGTCACAATTTTTGAATTCATTATAAGGCAATGGATTGTCATAAATGAATTGAAAGCTATTGTCATTATTTCTGACTGTATAGACAGGACAAATCATTGTCTTGTATTTCAGGGCTAAACTAGCAAAGCCATCAGTGGTATAAGCCTCTTTTCCAAAAAAATTTATAAAAGGACCACTGCTATCTCTTTGATCTACTAGAAGTGCTAGATCTTCATTATTTTTTAATGCCTTAATCATATTTTTTGCACTTTCTGATCCTTTTTTATAAAAAAATGCATTCTCTTTATATCGTTTTGATTGAATAAAATTATCTATTTTTGAATTATTTGCCTGTCTATAGACTGAATGAAGACTAAATCCTTGATTCAGTAAATGATTTCTGGTGATTTCCCAATTTCCTATGTGGGCTGATATAAAAATTCTTGATCCTCTATAATTTTTTATTTTTTCGAGATTATAGTTATTTTTAACTTCCAAATTATTCCAATCAAATTTTTCTAAATTTAAAAATTCAAAAAAAACTCTGCCAGTCTGTTGTAAATTTTTGATTGTTATTTCATCGATTAAATTCTTATTAAAATTTAAAACACCCAAATTATTATTTATTATTTTATTATATCTTGTATATCTTCCAAAAAATCCAACTAGTATAGAGCCAAATTTTGAGCTTTGATTAAAAGTAAAAATAGTTAAAACTTTTAATAAGCTTATAAATATAAAAAATTCTATGTATATTTTAATTTTTCTTAATATGTTTTTCAATTTCTGTAACTAATTTACTTGGATTATCAGATATAATTTTACCATATATTATACCAACAGAGCTTTTAAATTCATTAGGTATCCTAATATGATCTTTCTCAGTGGTTATTAAAAAAGCATCTTTTTTATTAGCTTCATCAAGTAATTGAAAGATATCTTCAACTGTATAACTATGATGATCTGGAAATTCTTTAAATTTAACTATATTCAAATTTTCTGACTCTAATTGATCTAAAAACTTTTTATTAAAGCCTAAACCTGAAAAAGCCAAAAGTTTTTTTTCTAAAATTTCAGGATTTACAGAAATTTTATATTTTAATATATGTCTAGATTTTTTTTCACCTAGTTCATTGTCTGATGTAGAATTAATTAGAAAAAAAATTTGGGATTTATCTATTGCGCTTTTTATGCTTTCTCTTAGTGGCCCAGCTGGCACCAAAAGCCTGTTACCAAATGATTGAATACCATCATAAATATAAATTGATATATCTTTAAAAATATTAAATGACTGCAGCGCATCATCTAATACCAATATATTGGCACCATCTTTTTTAGCTTCATTAAAAGCGCTATATTTATTTTTACTCACCCAAGTAGGAAAGTAGTGTGACATCATCAAGGCTTCATCTCCAACTAGAGCATAGTTCATCTCGGGCCTTACTCTTATTAACTCATTAATGGTTCCACCATAACCTCTTGAGATTATATGAGGGTGATATCCCGCTTTAGTAAGTTGTTCACAAATATAGAGCACTGAAGGAGTTTTTCCTGAACCGCCGATTATAGCGCTCCCCACAGCTATTACAGGTATTGGAGCTTTGTTAACGTTAGTAAAACTTTTTCTTAATAAGGTTCCAATTATCCAAAATAAAGTTAAAGGCATTAAAATTATTGCAAAAATTCCAATTTTTTTTTGGTACCAGAATTTTGGTGCTTTTAACATTTATTGATTAAATCCATCATATTAAAAAATTCTTTAGTATTTTTCTTAAAATAATTACTTATAACTTCAGAATTTTGTATGTCAGTTGTAATTAAATTATTTATTTTTTTTGATATCTCTTCAAGTGAAGTTTCTATAATAGAAGCTAAATTAAGTTTATCTAAATCGTAATATTCTTTTTTAAAATTACCAATATGTTTTCCCGTTAGTAAATAACATCCTCTCGAAAGGGCCTCTAAAGGGTTTTGCCCACCATGGTTGAATAAAGATCCCCCCATAAAAACTAATTTAGATTGATCAAAGAAATCAACTGTATCTCCAAATTTATTATGAATATATATTTTATCATTTAATTCTGAATCAAGCATTGATCTTAACTTTTCAGAGTACTGAACATGACGGGGTATAATAAAGATTTTGTTAAAAAGGCTATGATCTAAATTTCTAATTATTTCAATAATTTTTGAAAATTCAAATTTATGAATACTTGCAAAACAAATATTGTTTTTTTTTCTTGATTGAAATTTAATATCTAAATTAAATTTTAAGTTTCCATAATAAAGAGCGTCTTGTAAAAATAAATTCTCAAACTTTTTTTTATCATCCTCGCTTTTAGTAAAAATTAAATCATAATTTCTACCAATAAGTTTTGCAAATGATGAAATTTTTTTCCATTTGTTGTAGCTTTTATCTGAGAGCCTACCATTAGCTAATATATTTTTGATATTATTCTTTTTTGACTCCACAAGCCAATTTGGCCAAATTTCTGAGTCAATCCATATAAATTTTTTTATATGTGTATTTTTCAAAAATTTTTTTACATTCCAACTAAAATCAAATGATAAAAAAATAATTTGGTATTGGGGATAGATTTTTTTTGCTAAGTTATAAGATGACAAAGTAGAGCAAGATAAAAGAATTTTTTTATTTAATAAATTGTCTGTAATAAATCTTATGGAATTTAACTCACCGATACTAGCAAAGTGAATAGCTACCTCTAAATCTTTGAATTTTTGAAAGTCATAAATACAAAATAATTTTTGTTTTATTGAGAAAATATTATCTTTTTTAAGTATAATCCGGATAAAAGAAAAAATAACTACAATAGGATATATTATTAATTGAAAGCATTTGTATTTAAACATATGACTCAATTATTTTTTTATTTTCATTAAGTTCTTTTATAATTCTTGAATTAAATTCCTCTTCTGATTTGAAAAGATTTGCATCAATTATTTTTTCTCCCCATAAGTATATTCCTTTACTAAATGGAAGGGGTATCCTTAATTGATCCCAATTTTTTAATTTAAAAAACCTATTAGTTTTAAAAGACAAAATAGCTAATTTCATGTTGTATTTTATTGCTAACTTATAAATATTTGTATTAATCTGATACTTAGGTCCGTGGGGCGCATCAGGAGTTATGTAAATACAATCTCCATTTGTTTGAGTTTTTGAAATATCTCTAATTAAAAAACTTGGGTTATCTTTTTTTCTTAAAAGAGGGTCTAGTCCAAATTTTTTTTGAACTAGGACGCTGAGTTGCCCATCTCTATGAGACGTTGCGATTGGCCTTAGTTTTGGTTTAAATTTCCAGCTAAAAGTTGAGCCCATCAGTTGGTTATGCCAAATTAATACAATTATAGATTTTTTATTTTCTAATTCTTTTTCTATGATCTTTTCGTTAATACCTTTCCAATGACTGGTATTTTTTACAAACCAAAGTGCAAAAAAAACTAAATTTGCAAATAAATTTAAAAAAAATGAATTTTTACTAAGGCGTTTAAGCATTCTTTTGAATTTGCTTTTGATATAGATGATAATATTTTTTTCTTTTTGCCATCAGAGATTTATGATTTCCTTTTTCAATCAATTTACCACTCTCAATAAAGTATATTTCATCAAAATCTTTTATTGTGCTAAGACGATGAGCTATCACTATTAAAGTTTTATTTTTTAAATTTGATAAGTTTTTAAATAAAGTTGCTTCAGTTTTTAGGTCTAAGTTCGAAGTAGGTTCATCTAAAAGTATTACTTGGTTTTGCTGAGCAAGAGCTCGGGCTATCGCGATCCGCTGTCTTTGACCTCCAGATAATTTTACACCATTTTCACCAATATTGGTTTCTAGTTTTTCAGGTAAGTCATCAACAAAGTCATTTACACAAGAAAACTTTATAGCATCTTCAATATTCTTTTTAGAACTTGATGAATTGTATTTTATATTTTCATAAATAGATCCATCAAATAGGACTGTATCTTGTGTTACTAAACTGAATATCTTCCTCAAATTTGCTAATTTAAGTTTTTGAATATTATTATTGTTAATTGATATATTTCCTTCTTGATTATCAAAAAGTCTAATCATCAATGCCATTAACGATGATTTTCCAGACCCAGAGGGACCAACCAATGCAATTTTTTTATTCTTTTGAATTACAAAACTTATTTCATCTAAAATATTTTTATGACTGTTGGGATATTGAAATTTAACTTTTTCAAATTCAATTTTTTCAAATCGATTGAGGATTTTATTCCCCCCTCTAACATCATTTTTCATGTCTATGAATTCAAATATACGAGAGGCAGCCCCAAGTCCGCCTTGAAGAGTGACATTGACATTTATTAAGTTTTTTAAAGGAGCGTAGGCTAACATCAGACTTACTAAAAAGCTCATAAGTTCGCCTGCAGTCATATTATCATTTATGACAAAAACACCTCCTCCAAAAATAGCCAATCCAGCTGCCATAGAACCTAATGTTTCGGTAAAAGGTCTTGATCTTGCAGTAATTTTTTCCTGTTTAAAATTTAACTCTCTGGCAAAAGAAATTTCTTTATTAATTCTTTTAATTTCAAAATTTTCAGCATTAAATGATTTTACATTTTTAATACCCTTAAATGTTTCTTCTAATATAGATGCTAAATTTCCAACTTGATGTTGTAAATTTTTAGTAACTTTTCTAATTTTTTTACCTAAGACTCTTATAGGTATAATAGCAATAGGAAATACAATTATAGATAAGAAAGCTAATTTCCAATTTTGATAAAACATATTTCCTACAAGTACTATTAATGTTAGTGAGTCTTTAATGAGTGCTGTATAAGTATTTGCCATAGCCCCACTAAGGTAATATGTATCAGTGGTTATTCTTGTTATAAGAGAGCCTGTTTTATTTTTTACAAAAAACCCATAATGTAAATTTATAACATTATGAAAGACATCTTTTCTTAATTTTTCAATAATTCGATGACTCATAAACTGCAAAGATACAATTTGTGTATAGCTAGCAATACCTTTAATAAATCCAGTTAGTAAAATAGCTAATGGAATAAAGTATAAATAAAAACTATTTGCTTCTATTAATACTTGGTCTAATGCAGGTTTTACAAGCCAAGCATGAAATCCAGTACATAGTGCAGCGATGATCATGCAGGTAATTGCAATAAACATTCGCGATTTATATGCTAAAAATAATTTTGAAATTCTTATAAAATCTTTTCGACTGCTAGACATTTAATTGACTACCAATCATTATACTAAATAGAATTATTAAAGCGTAATGGTTATTTCTTTTAAAATATGCTAGTGAGTTTTCAGGCAAATTTCTCCATTTCAAATGAATATCTAATAAATTCACAATAAGAATTGAGAATATTATTATATAAAAAATGAAGTGGTAGTTCAAAGAATAAGCAAATAAAGATAAAAGGGCATATTTTAAAATAATTAAAATATTTATAGCTTGAAATCTTCTTTTACCAAAAAATATGACACTTGAGTAAAGTTTCATTTTTTTATCATCAATTTCATCCTGAATAGCGTAAATTGTATCGTAAACAATTGTCCAAATAATTAGAGCAAAATATAAAATTAAAATATTGCTAAACTCATAAGGTGATTGAATTGTAACCCAGCCTATTAAGCAACCCCAATTATAAATCATTGCTAGTACCAGCTGAGGAAAAATAAAAAATCTTTTCGCTAATGGATATAAAATAATCAATGGAGAAATCACAAGTCCTAATATGATAGAGGGAATATTCAAATTAGTTAAAATATAAAAACCAATTATAAAAAGAATTAATAATAAAGTTAAAGCATTAGTAAGTGTAATTTGATTAGAAGCCAAAGGGCGAAGTTTCGTTCGGTCAACTTTTTTATCAATATTTCTATCAAAGATATCATTAATAATGCATCCTGCTGATCTCATTACAAAAGCTCCGATAAAAAATATTATTAAATACTTTAAAGTGTCTAAACCAATTTTTCCGTATGAAACAATTGCAAAGCTCACAGGATAGAATAAAAGCAAAAAGCCAATAGGCCTATCTAAACGAATTAATGTAATAAAAGGGTGTGTAAAAGATGGTAAAATTTTAAAAATTAAATTATCTTTATTAATATCGTTCATGAAAAGGATCTATTGTAATTCAATTTTAAACGAAGGTAGCACTTATCAACTAGAAGAAAAGTATTATATCCACTTAATTAGAGTGATGCGATTAGATATTGGAAGTGAAATTGCATTGTTTAACTCTAATTCAGGTGAATGGAAGGCGATAATAACAAAGATCAATAAAAAAAATCTTACTGCAGAAGTTGTAAGCAAAATATCTGACTATGTAATTGAGCCAAATATTAGTCTTCTATTCTCGCCCATTAAAAATCTTAATAGTGAAGCGATAATTAGGCAATCAACAGAGTTGGGTGTAAAAAATATTTTCCCCACTTTTTTTCAAAGAACAGTTATTAAGAAAATTAATACTGATAAATTTTTATCATACTCCATTGGAGCAGCTCAACAATGTGGGCGAATGTCTATTCCAAGCATTGATAATTATCAAAAACTAGATCAAAGAATTAATTTATTATCCAAGTCTAATGTTTTAATGTTTGATGAGAACTTAAAGGGTAAATCTATCCAAAATATTGATCAATTTAATACTGATGATAAAACTGAAATTATTGTAATTATTGGTCCTGAGGGTGGTTTTGAGGAAAAAGAGAGACAGTTAATATTTAAAAATAGTAAAACTTTCCAAAATGTTTCACTTGGCCCTCAGATTCTTAAAGCAGACACTGCTGTTATTGCCGCACTGAGCTTAACATTTCATTATTTTTCATAATTATAGCCAATTTAAGCGACAACCTGTCAATATACTGCCATTAAAAGTTAACTAATATAAGTAATATGAAATTTTTAATATCAGCATTTATTTTATTTTTTAATACAAACCTTTATGCAAGTGCTAGTGATTGGCAATTAAGCTTCCAAAATCCTGCAACTGATTTAATGCAAAAAGTAATTACGCTCCACAATGGAATCCTCATTGTTATGACAATTGTAACTTTATTTGTTTTATTTTTGCTTTTTTACGTTTCTTTCCGTTTTAGTGCTAAAAGAAACCCCACACCCTCTACAACGACACATAACACAGTCATAGAAGTTCTATGGACAGCTATTCCTGTCGTTATATTAGTGGTTATCGCTATACCATCTTTTAAATTGCTATATCAGCAAGAAAAAAGTGATGCTTATGACATGACAGTCAAAGTTATTGGTCACCAATGGTATTGGGAGTATGAATATCCAGATCATGGAGATTTTTACTTTGAAAGTTACATGATACAGGATGAAGACTTGCAAGAAGGTGATTTAAGACTATTAACAGTTGATAATCCTTTGGTTATTCCTGCCAATAAAAATGTTCAAATTCTTATTACTGCTGGAGATGTTTTACATAGTTGGGCCGTTCCTTCTATGGGAATTAAAACTGATGCTGTTCCAGGAAGGTTAAATGAGACTTGGGTGAACGTTAAAGAACCAGGAACATATCGAGGTCAGTGTTCTGAAATTTGTGGAACGGGTCATGGATTTATGCCTGTTGTGGTAAAGGTATTACCTGAAAATGAATTTATGGCATGGGTAAATACTGCTAAAAATAACTATGCAATTAATGAAGATATTCAAATTGATGTAACGCCATCAGAGAGATAATTGTTTCAGAAAATAAGATTATTCAAATAGAGGAGAAAACATTATGAGCGCCGATATAGCTTCACTAGATGATCATCATGATCATAAACCTAATTTTTTTGTAAGATGGTTTTTTTCTACAAACCATAAAGACATAGGGACTCTTTATTTTTTATACGCTATTTTAGCTGGCATCATTGGCGGGGCTCTCTCTGTCATTATGAGGATGGAATTAGCGGACCCTGGTATGCAAGTAGTGACCGATGGTCAAATGTGGAATGTTATAATTTCTGCTCATGGACTCTTGATGATTTTCTTTGTCGTAATGCCAGCATTAATAGGAGGATTTGGTAATTGGTTTGTGCCACTAATGATTGGTGCACCAGATATGGCATTTCCTAGACTAAATAATATTAGTTTTTGGTTATTAATTCCCTCTTTATTATTAATTGTCGGCTCGATGTTTGTTGGTTCTGGAGCAGGAACTGGATGGACAATTTATCCTCCATTAAGTTCAATGACTGGCCACAGCTCACCAGCAGTTGACATGGCTATTTTCTCTCTTCACTTAGCTGGAGCTTCTTCAATACTTGGAGCTGTTAACTTTATTACAACAATCCTTAATATGAGGGCGCCTGGAATGACTCTTCATAAAATGCCTTTATTTGCATGGGCGATGTTAGTTACAGCTTTTCTTTTATTATTAGCTGTTCCTGTGCTTGGTGGAGCTATTACTATGCTTCTGACCGATAGAAATTTTGGTACAACATTTTTTGATCCTGCAGGAGGAGGGGACCCGGTTTTATTCCAACATCTTTTCTGGTTTTTTGGCCACCCTGAAGTTTACATTATGATCCTCCCTGCATTTGGCATCATCTCACATATTGTTTCAACATTTTCAAAAAAACCTGTTTTTGGCTATCTAGGAATGGCTTATGCCATGGTTGCTATTGGTTTTATTGGTTTTGTAGTATGGGCTCATCACATGTACACAGTAGGTTTTAGTGCAAACGTTAGAGCTTACTTTATGCTAGCCACAATTGTTATTGCTGTGCCCACAGGTGTAAAAATATTTAGTTGGATTGCAACGATGTGGGGTGGCTCGATCACCTTTACGACCCCAATGCTTTTTGCACTAGGGTTTATTTTCTTATTTACACTAGGTGGTGTAACTGGAGTGATTTTAGCAAACGCTGGTGTCGATGTGGTATTACATGATACATATTATGTGGTTGCACACTTCCATTATGTTTTAAGTATGGGTGCAGTTTTTGGAATTTTTGCTGGTATCTATTATTGGTTTAGTAAGATGACTGGAAAAGTATACTCTGAATTCTTTGGAAAATTACATTTCTGGTTATTTTTTCTTGGAGTTAATTTAACTTTCTTCCCACAACATTTCTTAGGCCTTGCAGGTATGCCACGACGTATTCCAGATTACCCTGACGCTTATGCTGGGTGGAACGCAATTTCATCAATTGGATCTTACCTATCTTTTGGTTCTTTCCTATTATTCCTAGTAGTGATGAGTGTTGCATTGTTTCGAGGTAAAAAAGCAGAAGCGAATCCATGGGGAGAGGGAGCAAAGACTCTAGAGTGGACTTTACCATCGCCGCCTCCTTATCACCAGTTTGAAACATTACCTGAAGTAAAAAATTAATTTGTGCCTTTGAACAATAAGCACAACAGCAACATTAATTCTAGCGGCTTTAGTGAGCCATTAGTTTTATTGGTAAATTTTTTAAAACAGATTTATGTTTTAATAAAGCCAGGGGTAATATCTCTTGTCATTTTTACAGCTTTGTGTGCAATGTTAATAGCACCATCTGATAAAAGTCTTTTTTTAAAGGCAGTCTCTTTATTATTAATTGCAATGGGTGCATCTGGTTCAGCAATACTAAATATGTGGAATGATAGAGTGATTGACTCAAAAATGGAGAGAACTAAGTTCAGACCAATACCTGCTGGAAATATTTCAGCAAACACTGCTCTTGCGGTAGGACTAATTTTTTCCTTTTTTTCAGTAGTTTTACTATTCTTTTTTGCGAACATTAAAGCTTCTTTGTTGCTGGCATTTACAATAATTTATTATTCAGTTTTTTATACTATGTATCTTAAACACCGAACTGCACAAAACATAGTTATTGGAGGTTTAGCTGGTGCTCTTCCACCAGTTATTGCTTGGATAAGTGTTTCAAACGAAATGTTAATTTATCCCATCATTCTATGTTTAATTATTTTTCTATGGACTCCGCCACATTCATGGGCTTTAGCTATCTATCGTAATCAAGACTACTCCAAAGCCGATGTACCGATGTATCCAGTCAAATATGGTATTAAAAAAACTCTAATGATGATGAATATTTATACTTTCGCTATGATTATATCTGTAAATTTATTATTTTTTACCGGCTTAGCTAGTTGGTTCTTTTTAATTACCGCAAATATACTTAACGGTTATTTTACATTGAAGCTTTATAAATTAAATTATTCCAGCAACCTTAAAAAAGACTCCATTAAGCTTTTTGGATTCTCAATTGTTTACTTATTTTCAATTTTCCTTTTTGCTGTTATAGATAAATATATTTAGATGAATAGAAAGAAAAAAAATTTAGTAGTACTATTTATCTTATGTTGCCTTGTTGTAGCTTTTTATTTTATTACCATCCAAAGAATTAAATCTGGATTTTGAAATTTACTAACAAATCTAAAACTGTCTTCGTATTAATTTTGGTGCTCATGTTTATGTCAAGTTTAGTTATATTTTCAGTTCCCTTATATAAGCTTTTTTGTGACTTGACTGGTTTTCAAGGATTTAATCAACAAACATCAAATATTGACTCAAACTCCGAGTATTTAGAAAGTCAGTTAGATATTAATGTTATCTTTACAAGTCAGGTTGAAGAGGGCTTGGATTGGATATTTGAAGCACCTCCTAACATGAGCATTAATGAAGGTAAAAAGTATGATGTTATATTCAAAGCTAAAAATAATACTCAACTCATTTCTACAGGCACTTCTATTTTTAATGTTCTTCCTCCAAAAATAGGGCCATATCTCTTAAAAATTGAGTGTTTTTGTTTTTTAGATCAAACAATCAATCCGGGAGAAAGCGTCGAATTTCCTGTTACGTTTTACATAGACCCTTTAATACTTGATGACCCTGAAGCGAGTAGGGTAAAGAACGTCACTTTGTCATATACCTTTTTTGAGAAAAAAGAATGAAATGGTTTAAATGGTAGATTTAACATTTAAAGATTCCGAAAAGAAACACCAGTTTCATCTTGTTAATCCTAGTCCTTGGCCTTTAGTAGGTTCATTTTCAGCATTATTTCTTGTTTCTGGAGCTATTTTATACATGCACTATGAAATGTTATGGCCATTGATCACCGGTTTAGTTTTGATTTTCTTCACCATGTTTATGTGGTGGAGAGATATAATTAAGGAGAGCACATTTCTAAAAGTTCACAACTCTATCACTGAAATTGGTCTTCGATGGGGCATGGCTTTGTTTATAACTTCTGAAGTCATGTTTTTTGTTGCTTTTTTTTGGGCTTTTTTTGATGCAAGTTTACTTCCGAAAGCGTTTATAGAAGATTACAAAGATGTTTTCACAGGATCTCTAGGTATTGGTATTTGGCCTCCTGAGGGAATTGAAACTTTTGATCCACTAGACATACCTTACTTAAACACCTTAATTCTCTTATTATCTGGAACAACATGCACATGGGCCCATCATGCTGTTCGCGAAGGTCATAATGAAGAAGCCCTTCAAGGATTATATTTAACAGTTTTCTTGGGTGCGATATTTACTTGTCTTCAAATTTATGAATATCAGCACGCTACTTTTGGTTTTACGGAAGGTATTTACCCTTCAACATTTTATATGGCTACTGGTTTTCATGGGTTTCATGTCCTTGTAGGAACGCTCTTTCTTTTAGTTTGTTTAATGAGAGCTAGGAAAGGTCATTTAACTCCTGAAAGACATTTTGGTTTTGAAGCTGCTGCTTGGTATTGGCATTTTGTTGATGTTGTATGGTTGTTTTTATACATTGCTATATACTGGTGGGGTAGATAGTCCCTTTAAGTTAATTTCTTTTAATTGTTTATTTTTCAGCAATGAGACATAAATCAATAACAGTATTTTTTTTATTTGTCAGTCTCTTGACTTTCACTTTAGGATGTTGGCAACTTTACAGACTTAGTTGGAAAAATGATTTAATAGATAATATTAACTCTTCAATTACTAATCCCGAATTGTTTTCCCAAGAGATAATTGATTATAATGAACTAACTGCTGTAAAATTGAATAATAAATACAAAGCTATAAATCAACCTATTTTTATAGAGTCAAAAACATATCAAAATAAAGTTGGCTATCATGCAATCATCCCACTTTTTTTTAATGATGAATTTTATAGTATTTTAAATTTAGGTTGGTTTGCTAATAAAAATGATAGCAATGTCGAAAAAATTATTAACCAATTCAATCAAAAGAGAGACGTAATTGTTTATTTAAGATTTCTTACATCTAAGAAAAATTTATTTGTCCCCGAAAATAATCTAGATACGAATACTTGGTACTCAATTAATCATGATGATTTAGAAAAATATTTTCAAGATGCTATTATTTCACCATATTATTTTGTTCTATTAGACTCTGAAATAAAATTTGATACTAATCCAATCTTATTCTTGAGAAATAACCATTTAAACTATTCAATTACATGGTTTTTATTAAGTTTATCAAGTATTGTGATGCTCTTAATAATCAGAAGAAAAAATGAATAAATTAAAAAAATCTTTCAAAAATTATTATGTTTTAAATGATATTAGCGGAATATTGTTTTGGGATAATGCAACTAATCTTCCTTCTGAAAGTATTGCATCTCGTTCAGAGCAAATGTCAATCCTTTCAGAATATACTGATACAATATTTAGAAGTTCTGAAATTATAAATGAAATTTCTTCAATTAATCCATCTGATTTAGATGAGATAAATCTTAAAAATTTTAAACTGATGAAGGAAATAATATCGAGAGAAAATGCTGTAGACTCAGGCTTGAAATCTAAATTAATTCAACAAAAACTTAAATGTGAACATTTATGGAGAAAAGCTAGACAAGAAAATAATTCCTTAATAATAGAAAAAGAATTCAATTATCTTTTAAGTCTCGTTAAAGAAGAGGCTAGTCAGTTATCTGATGCTACTCAATTAAATCCATATAACTCTTTAATTTCTAAATACGATATGGATTATAATTCATCAAAAATTGATAATATTTTTTCAGTCATTAAATCTGAAATTATACCTCAATATTTAAATTCTAATAAAATTAAAGATCCTTATGTTTTTAATTCAAATTTTTCCAAAGAAACAATTTTAGAAAATACTAAAATAAAATTAAAAGAACTTAATTTTGATTTTACTAGAGGTAGAATTGATCAATCACTTCATCCTTTCTGTGGTGGTGCAAATGATGATGTTAGAATTACAACTAGATTTGAAGACAATATTTTAGAAACTTTGTCAGCTATCTTTCATGAAACGGGACATGGTGTATATGAGCAAAATAGACCAAATCAATATCTCTATGAGCCAGTTGGTCAATCTAGAAGTTTAAGTGTACATGAAAGTCAGTCTCTATTTTATGAAAATCATATTTTTAAATCTCATAGCTATTTTTCAAATTTTGCTAAAATTTTTAAACTGGATGAAAATCTTACAAGATCATTTAATGAACATTACCACAAAATACGATCTAACCCAATTAGAGTGAGCTCAGATGAGTTTTCTTATCCTATACATGTGTATATTAGGTATGAAATTGAGAAAATTATATTTTCTGAAAAAATAGAATTTCAAGATATTAAATCCCTATGGAATTCTTATTATAAAAAATTCCTTGATATTGATATTAAAGAGGACTCTGTTGGTATTCTTCAAGACATACATTGGTTTGAGGGAATATTTGGTTATTTTCCTACCTATGCTTTAGGAGCAATGATTTCCTCTCAAATAAAGTATCATTGCCCCTTTTATGAGGCATTTTTAGATAATCCTTCAAAACAAAATATCAGAGATATTGTTGTTTGGTTAAATACTAATATTCATCAAAAGGCTTCTTTGCTATCGTCAGATGAAATGTTACAAAACATATCGGGAGAAAATCTTAACTCAACATATTATTCTAAACATTTAAAAGATCGTTTTATTAAATGAAATACATAAGCACACGAAATAAGCAAAATTTTTTTTCATCAGAGCAGGTGCTTAACTATGGATTAGCTCCGGACGGAGGTTTGTTTATTCCTGAGTTTGTTCCAAAGTTTTCTCTAGATTCAATTAATGCCTTAAAGGGAAGTAGTTACAAAGATATTGCTTTTTTTATTTTAGAACCTTTTTTAAGTGATTTATTCTCAGATATCGAAATAAAGAATATTATCAATGAAGCTTATCAAAATTTTGATAAAGAAATAGTTAGCACCTCATCTCTGGGTGAAAATTATCTATTAAATTTATATCATGGTCCTACTTTAGCTTTTAAAGACTATGCTATGTGTCTTCTAGCAAAAATTTATGAATATTATCTTAATAAAAACGACCAGAAGTTGCTAATTATTGGTGCCACTTCAGGAGATACTGGCTCTGCTGCAATTCATGCATTTAAAGGTATAGAAAATATAAAAATTTTTATTTTGCATCCTCATAATTCAACCTCTCATTTCCAAAGAAAACAAATGACAACTAGCGGTGCAAATAATGTCTATAATTTGGCTTTAGCGGGTACCTTTGATGACTGTCAATCACTTGTAAAACAAGCTTTTAAAGATGAGTCTTTAAATAAAAGTTATAATTTAACAGCCGTTAATTCAATTAATTGGTTTAGAGTTCTTCCTCAATCAATTTATTATGCATGGTGCTATTTAAATCACTCAATAGAAAATTTTGTGGTTCCTAGCGGAAACTTTGGAAATATATATTCTGCTTATTTATTAAAAAAAATGGGATTTCCTTTGAAAGATCTCATTATAGCCACTAATGAAAATAATATTCTTCATCGCATTATCAAAAATAATGATTTCACACTTTCTGATGTTGTAAAGACTAATAGCCCAAGCATGGATATTACAATTTCAAGTAATTTTGAAAGAATACTATCAGAATTTCTCGATACTAGCTCTTTAGTTGATTTGTATCAAAAGATTCCCAATAAAG
>Ga0181606_10001126_pt1 | contig 23211 bp, 45 predicted proteins | sample 041ome_10_FD_132994 | JGI IMG/M metagenome (GOLD analysis project Ga0181606, IMG submission 132994) | Coastal salt marsh microbial communities from the Groves Creek Marsh, Skidaway Island, Georgia - 041412US metaG (megahit assembly) | ecosystem: Environmental > Aquatic > Marine > Intertidal... | reverse complement strand
GATAAGTTTATCAGCCTCTTTGCCACAAGAAGGACATGTTAGTGTTTTAGTGTACTCAGTTAATTCTTCAAAGTAGTGATTACAATGAGAACACTGAAACTCAAAGAGTTTCTTCATTTTGTAATTCCTCGTAGGTTTGTTCACTCACGTCTTTCAATGAGAGAATCCATTGGAGTATATCTATTTGTCCTTTACGTTTATGATAATCTTCAAACGTATCAGTTGTTGAGATTTGATTATAAGAGTTGTATAAATTTTCTACATCTTCAATTAAATCTTTCCAACCCTTAGACGCCATCATATCGAATCTATTTTCATAGTATTCTTGTAATTTTTTATCTACAGCCATACAATAATTATATCACAAAACCTTTATTTTGTCAAGGAATCGTTTTGCTGTTGCATCTGTAGCTCAACAATTTCTTTATTTTGATCCATATCTTTTTCTTTAAGCATTAGTTCAGCTATTTTTACTCGTCTGTCAAACTCAGCTTTAATCATATCATCTTCGTTTGGTAAGTTAGTTGAAATCGCTGTAAGAACTTTAGCTTTAACAGTCTCACCCTCATACCTAGCTTCTGTAAGATGTTTTGCAGCCAATGCTTCACGTTCTCTTGCTTCACCCATTGTTTTAGCTGTCTCAGCTTGAGCTTGTTGTAATTGCAACTGCATAGCGGCTTGTTGCATTTGTTGTTGCTCAGGATTAGGTTGCATAGCCTGTTGTAAAGTAGCAAGCATCTGCTCTTTATTTGGTAGGCTAGAGTTTTGTAATACACCTTGAAGTAAGATAGGTGTAAGTGGGCTGTCAGGTCCAAGTGTTTTAAGTAGATTAATAAATTGTTGCTGTTCTACTTCACGGGCTAACATTCCTAAACTAGACGCAGGAATAAATTTCCAATCTTGTACTGGGAAGTGTTCTGGATCAAACTGCATAAATCTCCATGCAGCTTTTTCAATAAAAGGAATAAGGAACTGATCTTGAAAATTAACAAGAGTACGTTTATTCTTTTTAAGGATAGTAGCAAGAGTAACAGATATTTCACCACCTACAGGTGTTGTAGCCATATTTGCTGTATCAAGTGTTCCTGTAGCTTGTAACAACATAACTTCAAATGCTTGTGCGGTTTGAATACCACTGGCATCAGTAGATCCAAATTTAAACGGCATTAAAACTTCAGAAGGGTTACCATTTGTTAAAATAGATTTGCCTGGTCGTACTTCAAATTTACTGCCCCGTGGAAGACGTGTTGCATCCATAGCCATCATAGGAACTGTTGTTAAAGCAAGTCCATCTAAGTAACTACGAAGTTGAGCGTCAATAGCTTTTTGCATATTAACACCTTTTTCAGCAATGCCTCTACCCCAGAAACGATTTGGTACAGTATCATCTTGATATGCAATGATAGGTCTGTCTTTCATCATGTAGGGAGAGCGTTCTGCTTTAAGTAACTTAGAATCATTTCCAATAACAACTAGAGCTTCTACTAAATTACCATACTCTTCCATTAAATCTGTTACATCTTCTTCTGAGAAAAGGTCTTGAGGCTCTTCTTCTCCTACCATGTCTAGTAGTTGCTCTGGAACAAGTCCGTAGTAACGAACTACTTTAACTTTATCATCATTGTGTGCCTCGTCAATCCAACTAGCTTCTAAATCAGCATCAGAAGTAGGATCGTCATTAATGTCTACATTAAAATAGACACCATTTTTAATTCCTTCAGCAATTTTATGTGCAGATACAAATTCTTCAATAGCAACACCCATAGCATCTTCAATAGAAGTGGCTGTTGGATCAATTAAAAAGTTTTGTGGGCTAACTGGTTTTAAAATTACATTAATTTTTTCTTTTTCTTCAACACCAATGGCTACAGCATCCATATCTTGCATAGGACGTGATGCAGGAAGTAGTTCTTTTGTTTTTTTGATGTTAAGTTCACCAATACCAGTACCATAGATTGATGCTAAGAGGATTACATCACCTACAGCTTTACGAAGTTTGGTTTTTTTGAAGCACTCTTTCATGTAGTTTTTCATATATTCTACATCTTGAGGCTGTTGGTCTGCCATGTCGTCTTGAATATCGAATAAATGGTCGCCTTGACCAAAGACAGCTTCTTCAATCTCTGCTGTATGGTTTTCAATAGCTTGTTGGAGTGCTGGAGAGGTAATACGGCTACGCTCTGAATCACGCATCCGATCTTGAGCTGCCCATTCTCCTCGCCAGAGACGTTCATACTCTTTCCATTTTTCTAAGTAATTCTGATCTCGGTGGTCTCGCCACTCCTCAACATTACCTAAAACCCAATCTACTAGCTTATTCGACATAATTTTTCCTCTTTTTAGTATCCTGCAACTGCATCAATGACTTCGTATTCGTCTTCTACGTAGTCCTGGAAGTAGTCTACGATTTGTATTTGGTCAATATAAGCTAACGCATCAATTAAGTCATCATGAAGCTGTGAATTAGGAAAGTTTACTAATTGATCTATAAACTCGTTATTCCAGTCTCCATGATTTAATGTAACTTGTCCATGCTCAAAACGACCTTGTAATGCCCAAACAATTCTATCTGTTTTCTTTTGGTTACCATGAGTACAATCATCAATTCTAAAGTAATGATTATGTTTTCTCATTAAATCCATCAAATAAGGCAGTGCTGCATTTTTCAAACTACCTTTTTCAATTCCAACTGCAGTGGGTTGATAATCTACAACTGCTTTCATAATTTCTTGACATGTCTGCTTAATATCCCAGCGACCATGTTTTATGTCAGCTACCCACCACCCTCCTTCATGGACTTTAACAACTGCAATTGCTGTTTCGTCCAGTTTTTTATTTTTGTTAGACGACTCTTTATCCACATTAATAAAACCAGCAAGGTCAACAGCAATAAAATAATTACCATCATCAGGCTCTTCGTCATCAAGTTTGATCCAATCTTCTTTAAAAATATCTCGACTTGCTGCCTCAAAAGAAGCTAGGAACTCTTGTCTAAAAGCAAAGCTACTCATCGTATTTCTAGCAGCTTCTATTTCTGTTTCAGGAATCAATGGATTATCATATGACGTGTAATGAAAATTTGTCCACTGAGGGTCTTTATTGCTTTCAGCAAATTGAAACAATTCGTAAAAATGGTTACGTCCTTTGGGAGTACCTATAAAAAGCGCACCTCCCTGTACATCAGCTAATGCAGGTCTAAGAATTTGTTCCCATACATTAGGCTTAATGTCAGCATATTCATCAATCACACAAAAAGCTAGACCTACACCACGAAGTGTATCTGGTCGATCTGCTCCTTTTAAATAAATCTTTCTGTTATTAACTAAAGTTAGCACAGAAGTGTTTTCATGTGCTGCTTTAATTACTTCATGACCTAGATCTTTTAACAGCCCCCATAAAATATCTTTTGCTTGTTGATACGTAGGAGCAACATAGAACACATCTTTACTGTCACTCTTTAGAGCTTCAATAAGAAGCATCCAAGCAGCGAGTCTAGACTTACCAAAACGTCTACCTGCTGCTACAATTTTAAATCTATGATCGTCATTAAAAACTTCACGTTGTTTATCGTGAAGCTTAACTTGTAAGCTAGTCACTAATAATAACCTTTTCTTGGCTTAGGTAATATTGATGCTTGATTAGACTCTATCACTTCTGTTGCTTTTTTATAAATCTCATCTAGAGACTGGCTTGACTTTCCTATTTCAATACCAAGGGCATTGTTCATTAAATCCATTTGTTTTTCTTCTGGAGATTGACGACCTGCTGAACCTCCTATTGGTAAACCAGCTCCTCCCATCCAACGTGGAAGATTACTTTCATGCCAGTTTCCCATGTTCTTAGCAAAATCTTCCCCATACTTACGAGTCATCTCTGCGCTCCATACAATATGACGCAAAGCATCTGCTTTATCCCCAATGCCTGTTCCTTCAGGATAGCGGTTAGCCGCTTCTTGGGCTATATCTAACCCAAAGCTACGAGATTGCACTATGGCAAAAGGAGTAAAAGTATCTTCAGCCATTAAAAGTTCATTTCGTAGTTAATAAACAAACCTTTATCCCAATCGTTTTTATAAGCATTTGCAGAAAGCTGTCCAGGACCTACTGGAGCATTAACATTAGCTTCGTAACTCTTCCCATAAGGGCTGCTTACCATTTTAACTCCTAAGTTTTCTAAATTAAGAGCATATTCTTTAACTAACTCTTCAGGAGTTTTAGTGAGTACAGCACTTAATGGACCAATGTTACCTGACACTTGTTTGATGTTTTCATCCATCAAAGCTCTAAACATAGCATTATTTGCATACAGCGTTGCAAATGCATAGGGGTTTATTTTATTCTCAGAGCTTGGTTGGAAAGTTGCCCCACCTCCAACATTAACTGCGCCTACTGGGGTGTAGGTTGTATTACCTATGTTAGCTCCTACAACTGCCTCTTGAGGATTCACATAGCCTTCGAGCATTCCTTGATTGTATGGCATATTATAAAGCTCTTGATATAGACGCATGTCTTCTTCGTCTAATCTAGGAACTTTAGGCACTACCCCAAAAGGAATAAAATTATCGCTCATCTTCTTCTAAAATTTCTCCGTCAATAATGTCTTCTTCTTCAGAAGCACTAATCTTTGTTTCACCGACACCCATAATTTGGATGCTTATTTGATTGCTCCTGCCTTTCATTTTCGTAATGTAGTCTTGAGGAAGAATCCTATCCATGACTAATTTAAGACAAGCCAGCTGATCTTGGTCATCATCGTTTAATGCTTTGTCTAACACTTTCTGTACAATGTACTTTGATTTCCTGCCGAGCATCTCTGCGAGGATTTCCTGACTGCGCTGCTTTTTACTCTCAGGGAGGGTTGCTTTTTTATTTATTGGGGCTGCTAAAGGCGGTAAGCCTTGCTCCACTCTTTTTTCGTTTTCTATTTTCCTAGAAGGACGACCTGCTCCAGGGCGTTTACCACCCCTAGAATCACCTTTACGTTTTTTCTTAGGAGAAGCTTCTTCCATTGGAGAAGTTATTTCTACTTTTACATTTTCCATACAATAATTATACCATAAGTGCTTGACTTTGTCAAGAGATTCATTATTCTTATGTCAAGAAGCTCCTAAAAGCTCTAGACAGATTATTAATTATAATATATAATAATTAATTAATAATTAATATATATATATAATATATATTATAATATATATATAATATATTATATAATAATAAAAAAGCCCTCTTTAAGGAGGGCTTAATTAATTATATATGTAATAAACTTATTTGTTTAATACGTACATAGTTACTTCAAAACCGAATCTCATTTCGGTTGCACATGGCTTCGTCCACATAGTCATTCCTTTCGTAAATGAAACCAAATCATTAGAGAGGGATTTCAAATAAATCCACAGAGTCTAACTTGATGGTGAAAGCTTTTTACAGCTTACAATACTATTATACCAAATTAGAAGCTTGCTGTCTTGCGTAAAATCATGAAATGCGGAGGGTGGCAACACCTGACGCAAAATTGTCAAGTGTTTTTTCGTTTTTTTTTTATTTTCTGATAAGTAAAATCTATCACCCCCCTTTTTTCCTTCTTGTATATTTATTGTGGTACATGTACAAATAACCGAATAATCAAACATACCCCCCCTATATGATTAATTTTTAAGCAGTTGTTAAGTAACTATAATAACAAGTGCCTATTTTTTAATCAGATGTTAAGATAAATCAGTTTTACGATACCATAAGCCTACACCATACGCCTATAATCAGATCACACTTAAGTCATTGACATAATTTAGAAAATTTTAGAAAATTAAGAAAAATTTATTTCACAAAATAATCAAAAAACTTTTAAAAAAATTTAGTAATTTCCCTTAGATTTTGAAATTTCTCACGCCTTTAGTAGGTAACATTGATTATTAAACTGGAGACCTATTATGAATGAAACATTATTAGCTATGCTTATGTATATTAATCTGCCTATCTTTCTAAGTCTTTTTGCTATCTGTGGAGATTCTAAAGAAGAGAAGATTATTTGTCGATCAATTCTTATATTTAATTTAATTCTAATACTGATAAGTTTTACTTATTAAATAAAGAAATGTGATAAGTATAATTGTCTTGATTTTTTCTGTCAGTTTGAGAAAATAACATTGTAATAACTTAATAACTATATAAGGACTAAGATTATGAAAACATTAAATGAACTAGGCTTAGGCTATCTAAACCGAGCCTTACCGCAAGATGAAGTCAACGAGGACGAGTCACTCTATACAGAAGGCGACTGCATTTTATATCAATTTTATTGTGGCAATTGGAGTCAAACCATAAGACGTTGTTATGACAACGGCGTATATTGGCAAGAACTCGAAGAGTTTATTGCTGAAAAAGCAGAAGAACTAGGCATGGAACGCTATGAAAGCGACTTCTTTGGGTGGTTCGATAGCAAATTCTTTGGTGAGTTTGGCGCAAGTACAGAACGATTACGCAACCTAATAACAACAGGAACAATTACATCATAAAAACAATAATGATGGCATTTACTAAATAAAGGAGACTAACGATGGACTATAAAAGCATGTATGAAGAGTTAAAAGAGATTTTAGTCGGTGAAAGTGACACGTGGACTCATGAAGAGATTAAAGAGCGCACAACTGAATTAATAGACGCAGTCTACACGCTCGAAAGTTCAGAATTGATCTCAGACTTTGAGGACTCACAAATTATTCGAATATTAAAGGGGTTTAATCATGAAAGTTAAAAACTTAATTAGAGAACTACAAAACTGCGACCCGAACGCTGTTATCAATGTGGTTGTAAGAGAAGGATTAACACCGGATACAGATATTTGGGCAGAAGATGTTACTGAGGTTGTGGAATATGAAGACAACGCTTTTAAATGGGTTGTTATTGATCTTTGCAATGCTTCAGGGGAGGTAAAATAACTATGAGTAACGATATTATATTTGTTTGGGTGATCGCGGTTATTTCCGCGGTCATCTCCCTAATGTTTGGTATTGTAGGAGTAAACGGAGATGATGTAGCCTTGTTTATGCACTTCGTAATGATAGGTGTATCTGCATTATTTGTGGTGATAGGCTTTATCATTGGATTCATTGAATGTTATAAAGGAGGTCGGTCATGAAACAATCATACTATTGGGTGAGGTTTATGAACTACGGTATGCCACATGCAAAGCTTTATTATGTTATGTATAGTACTGATTTAGAAGCAGAATTATATAAGGACTATCCTACGGCTAAGATGTACGAATTCTCGTATGTACCTGATGGGGATGTTCATAAATTTTTAAGGGAGGAATATTAACATGTATGAAATACAAACATATACCCTTTGCGAAGGGTGGAAAAATCTTTGGACGTGTGAGGGAGTACCTGAGACATTTAAAACTTTCGGTGATGCTCTTGACTGTCTTGACTCATTCCTTGATGAATATCTTGAGGACTTTTATAATGGTTTTGTGTCTGACGTACCTGACAGGGAAACCTATCGAATTAAATTTGTAGGGGATTATGATGAAAAAGCTAGATGAATTAACAGAAAAGGAAATAGAAGAAGGACTTGAGGCTTTGGAAGAAGCTTTTAACGCTATGACACCTGAAGAGCAGCAAGGATTTATTCGAGCGGTTCAAGCAGTACAATGGATTCATTGAATATTATAGGGGGTATTAAAATGCCATATTCAGATTATTACAACGACAATAAAATAAAACAAATGTATTTCAGAGAGTATCACCGACAGCTTGACATTTTAAGCCGTAAAGGGTACAAAGGTCATACATTATGGACATGTGCAAGAGCATTTGCAGATGAAGCAGTAAAACATTTTAAACCTAGGAGACGATAAATGAAAACACCAAATGACATTTACCACGGGGATGAACACCTTGTAGAAGAGACAAGGAAACCCATTAAGCGCGAAATTGTGCAATGGAAAATTATAGCAGTTTGGGACGATGGCAGTACAGATGATATTTCTGACTATATTGTTGTTGATGATTCTTTTGAAGACCAACTAACTGATATAGAAAATGAATGGGAAGCTACGGCTGTTTGGGGGTATGAAACAACTGCAAACCCTTACGACGAGCCTAGTGATGATGATTTAATATCTAAATGGGGAGCAAATGATGCGTAAAAAACTTTTTAAAATAGAAGCGTCTGAACTGGTGAATTACTCTGTTCTAATTTCGGCTAACTCTGAGGAGGAAGCAACCGAGGAAGCCATAAAAATCTTAGCAGATACAGAACTTAGACAAGATCATATCGTTGATTATGATGGTTTTCAAACTGAGAAAATTGAGGAGGTAAATTATGTTTAAAACTTTTTTTACGAGTGTTATAATAGGTATAATAGTAGCTGTGCCACTGTGGTTTTGGGTTAAACACCAAGTTACAGATTACCGCTACCATTGCACTGAAAAAGGCACGTTATATAAATCTGTAATTAAAGATGGAAATGTTTTTCGTAAAACGCAAGATAAATGTTTATATATTAAAAAGGGGAAGTCACATGACTAAGAATCATAAACGAGAGATGATTTGGGAAGTATTTGACATATCAACACCTCTCAAAAATCAAACAATAGGTTTTGTTAAAGCACCAACGTACGCAATAGCTAACGCTGAGGCTTTTAAAAAATATATGAAGCCTATTGACGTCTGTATTCATGAAGGTTATACTAAATGCTTACAAGGAGAGAATTTATGGATGGTTTAATAAAAGAATTATATGAATGTTATTACAGGTTAGGGCGGGATGTTTTGGGTTATTACGGCTCTGACCTAGAAGTTTTTGCTAAACAACAGGCGGAAGAAGCTTTCGTTGAACTAGGAGAATCTGTATGAGTGTTCCAGAAGATGAAGATTTAAGAGAAAGTATTTACACTGAGTGCGTTGAGGGTTTAATTGATCGTGGCTACCCTGAAACATTAGCTAGATTTGTAGCTCTTGAAGAGGCGCACAAAATCTATCAGTCTTTGCCTGAGCCTGATTTTAAGGCTTACAATGAGGAATAGATTTAATTACTGCGTTCTTGATTGTGACGGGTTTCCTATAAGGAACTTTGTTACTCTTGAGGACGCAGAATTTTTTATAGCAGACAAGCCCGACTGTGTGCTAAAATCTTTAATCATTCAACCAATAAAAATGACCAACGAAGAGTTTACCAAGAAATTTGGTGAGCCTTTATTTTAGAAAAGGAATCAAAGTGAGATGTAAAGCCTGTGATAAAATTCTTTCAGATTATGAATCAACCCGTAAAGGTGAACACTCAAAACAATATATTGACTTGTGCAATTATTGCTATTCAACAATTTCAAAGGAAATCTTAGTTAGTGAACGAGAGGATTTAATGTCTCCTAGTGCTTTCATTGATGATGATTATATAGACTAATGAGTCATTTTTTATATAATAAGCGTTGCCCTCAGTGTGCTGAACAAGGTAACGATAAATCAGGAAATAACTTAGCTGTTTATTCTGATACACATGAATATTGCTTTGCATGTGGGTACTATGAACGCGGAGATATTGTAGAGAAGTATAAGCAACAAATCACTCTAAAAACTCCGTCTAAGTTTTTTACACCCGCTTTAACTTTTAACAGTAATGCTTTGATTTACTTGAAGAAATTTGGTTTAACTGACCAAGAGGTAGAGGAAAATTATTTTTGGGATGATGATGGATTTTTAGTTTTTAACGTAGGTGCTTTTCAAAATGCTAGGAATTTTAATGACAGTTTTCCTAAGTATATTACACGAGGAATTATTCGAGGTAATGAGAAGATATTTTATAAATCTGATAATTATGTTATAATAGTAGAAGACAGCGTGAGTGCTATAAAAGTTGGACGGGTGTGTTCTAGTGTTGCGATACATAACTCAATTATCCCTCTTGAGCTTCTTGTAAGGCTTTCTAAACAGTTTTCTAATCTAGTAATATGGTTAGACCCTGACAAGCAAAAAGAGATGCTACACGAAGCAAACAAAGCTAAAATCTATTTTGAAAAAGTTAATGTTATTTGGACTGATAAAGACCCAAAAGAATTTACAACGAAAGAGATTACTCAAATATTATTTGACAAAGGAATTTCTGTATGATAGAATTATTAATTATTAAATATATATTAAATAATAATATATATAATAAATATATTAATTATATTAATTTAACTAATAAAGAATTAATTAAATTATTATATTGCATTAAACAACTTCAAGAAGATTCAGAGAAAGAACTTCTCTCCGTAGAAGACTTAGAACTTAAATTCTTTTCTGAATATCCATTCTTAAAATCTGCTGAAAAAGAAATCTTCGAGAGTATATTTGAGCAACTTCGTAGAGTTCAAATTGACGAGAGCCGTATTGAAGAATACATGCTTAAACAAAAGCAGATGGTTCAAGCTCACCGCATTGCAGAAATTGCCTTAGAAGTAACCGAGGGCAGAAAAGACTTCACTGCTATTCTAGATCATGTTTCGGATATTGATGTTGACGCTCCTCTTGAGGAAGAGATTGAGTTTGTTTCTGATGACTTAGAGCAACTTTACCAAGAACAGATTGTTACTCAAGGACTTCGTTGGAGATTACCTTGCCTTAATAAAGCAATAGGTTCTTTACGCAAAGGCGACTTTGGCTTTATCTTTGCTAGACCTGAAACAGGTAAAACAACTTTCTTAGCTAGTGAAGCAACTTACATGCTAGAGCAAACTGACCGACCCATCATTTGGTTTAATAACGAGGAACAAGGTGAGAAGGTTATGATTCGGTGTATACAGGCAACACTAGGAAAAACACAGGCAGAACTTTTTTCCGATCTACCTGAACACAAAAAACAATTTTACGAGTTGACTAAACGTAACTTAAAAATTGTGGACTCTGCTTCTATCCATAAAAGCTATGTTGAGAAAGTTTGTAAAGCAATTAATCCTGCTTTAATAATCTTCGATCAGATAGACAAGATAAAAGGTTTTGACGAGGCTAGGACTGACTTAACTCTAGGAGCTATCTACCAATGGGCAAGAGAACTAGCAAAAGACTTTGCGCCAGTGATAGGTGTCTGCCAAGCTGATGGTACGGGAGAAGGAGTTAAATGGCTTAACATGGGACATGTTTCAAATGCTAAGACAGCTAAACAAGCGGAAGCTGAGTGGATTTTAGGAATTGGTAAGAGTAACCAAGAGGGCTTGGAATACGTTAGACATTTAAACATTAGTAAAAATAAACTTGTAGGAGATGAGGATTCTATACCTGAGTTGCGACACGGCAAACTTGATGTTATAATCAAACCCGAAATGGCTAGATATGAAGACCTCTAAAAATAGAATTTGTAATTTATGTAAATCTGCTGGTAAAATCTTTCACAAAGGTAAATGGTGGTGTGGGATAGACTATTTTACTTCAGATGGTGTATGTAAAAATTTAGGGACAAAAGATGAAACCAATAATACTAGATGTAGAAACAACAACGATAAATAAAGGCAGTCCTTTTTCAGTCAATAATAAACTTTGTTATGTAGGTTTGTTTGATGGCAAGACACATTATATTTTTGACATAGAATATTCAGACACGCCTTACAGAGAAACACTTGATGAGATCCAAGAAATTATTAATAACCATGACACAATTGTAGGATTTAATTTAAAGTTTGACTTACATTGGGTTCGTAAATATGGTATAGATATTACACAGTGCAGAGTTTGGGATAGTCAATTGGTACATTTTATTTTAACGAACCAACGAACACCTTACCCGTCTTTAAATGGAGTTGCAGAACACTACGGGTTAGAAAAGAAACTAGATATAGTACATGATGAATACTGGTCTAAAGGTTTAGACACATTAGATGTTCCTCAAGATATATTAGAAGAGTACTTAATAAAAGACTTAGATGTAACCTATCAAGTTTTTAATATTCAACAGAAAGAGGTTGCACTCTTACCAACAGAGCGACAAAGATTACTTAGCTTACATAATCAAGATTTACTTGTGCTAGAGGAGATGGAGTTTAATGGAATTTTATTTAATGAGAAAAAAAGTTTGGAGTTGGCTAAAGAGTTGGAAACAGAGCTTGTGGACATTAATCAAGAGCTTGTATCTATTTGCGGTATTCATGATCTTAATTTTAATAGCAACGATCACATTAGTTGTTTATTGTATGGAGGAACTGTTACAATTCCTAAGAAAGAGATTGTGGGAATTTATAAAACAGGCACTCGTAAAGGTGAGCAGAAATTTGGGTGGGTAGATTACACATATGATTTACCTAGGCTAGTAGAACCATTAAAAGGAAGTGAGCTAAAAAAAGATGGATATTTCAGTACAGATGAACAAACACTCCGTCAACTTAGAGGTTCAAAAGATGCTAAGAAAGTTATTGAACTCATACTTAAACGGAGCGGACTTGAAAAACGTAGAGGAACTTATTATCAAGGACTCCCCGAACTCAGAATTAATCAGGGTTGGACTGAAGGTAAGTTACATGGTCAACTCAACCAGTGCGTTGCTAGAACTGGACGTCTCTCTTCCTCGAAGCCAAATCTACAAAACTTTGATGGAGAGATAAAAGAACTATTTTATTCGAGGTACAGCCCATGTTAATACAAGGAGATGCTTCAGCATTGGAATGGAGATGTGCTAGTTTTTTAAGCAAAGATAAACAAGCTTATGAAGAAATATGGAATGATGTAGATCAACATACCGACAATCAAAATAGATTTGGTTTACCAAGTCGTTTGATTGCTAAGACCTTTGTATTCCGCCTTATCTATGGTGGCTCTGCTTATAGCTATGCTAACGATCCTAACTTTGCAGAAGTTAGTAAATCAGAAAAGTTTTGGCAGAAGGTTATTGATGAGTTTTATTCTAAGTACCAAGGCTTACACCAATGGCACATAAAGCTTATGCAAGAAGCGACAACCACAGGTAAAGTAGCATTACCAACTGGTCGTGTTTATGAATATGAGCCTGATCTACGCCATGGGCAAAAAGTGTTTCCGAGAACCACAATTCTTAATTACCCTGTACAAGGTTTAGGCGCAGATGTAATGACAATTGCTAGGGTCTCTTTGTTTAATCGTATGAAAAATAAGTATGATGGAGCTAAATTAGTGAATACTGTTCATGACTCAATCATTATTGATTGTAAAGATGAGCATGTAGAAAGTTTGTCAGAGTTAATGCTTCAAGTCTTTGAAGATGTACCAAAAAACTTTGAGAAACTGTTTGGGGTTAAGTTTGATCTTCCTATGAAAGCCGAGGTTCAATTCGGACAAAATTGGAAAGATATGGAAGTGTACAAAAAAACTTGACAAATAATATAAACGTGATATAATAATTATACAACTAACTCTTTTGGAGAAAATTAGAAATGATTGTAACTTTAGTAGATGTAGGACAACCTCAAAGTGTAAAAACACAACGAGGCTCTTATCAAGTATTAGAAGTCAGTTATCGTAACGACCAAGGACAAATTCAAGGAAAGAAAATAGTTTCCTTTGCTAATCCACAGGTCTTTAAAGATTTACAGACTTTTGCAAAAGATGACAAATTAGATGTTGCCGCAACCAAGGATGATAATGGTTACTGGCAATGGCAATCAGTTAAAAAATCAGATGGAACAGGAGGAACAACTGTGGCAACGAACAGCTCTTCAACACGTGTAACAGGTAGTAATTACGAAACTGCGGATGAACGTGCTAAACGTCAAAGATACATTGTAAGACAATCTTCACTTTCAAATGCTATTGAAACTCTAGCTTTAAACAAAGAGTTAGGTGGCGCAAGTGCAGATGATGTAATTAGTTTAGCAAAAATGTATGAGCAGTTTGTGTTTGATGATGGCGTCCAGGAAGAGGCATAATGAAGTCTCTTTCTTTATTCTTGTTAGCCCTATGGATTACATATGCTATATATGTGTCCATGGGGTGTAATACGGAAAGAACCATTAATATTGACGGAGAACAACCCGTACACATAGACTCTTGGGAGTCTTCTATTCAGCCTATATGATAGCTTTAATTGATATGGATCTTGTATGTTTTCGGTGTGCAGCAAGTGCTGAAAATGATCCAATTAATATAGCTATTTATAGAGCTGAAGAACTTTTAGATAACATTATATCTAAAACAAATACAACAGAGTATAGAGCTTTTCTTTCTACTAAAGATAACTTTCGCAAAACGATTTATCCTGAGTATAAAGCAAACAGAACTGCTCAAAAACCTCAGCATTTAGAAGCATTGCGTGAATATGCTATGGAAAACATGAACGCTGAGTTAGCTGAAAATAGCTTAGAAGCAGACGACATGCTTGGGATACATCAATCCGACGAAACAATTATTTGTAGTCTAGATAAAGACTTATTACAAATTCCAGGAAAACACTTTCAGTGGGAAATCTCAGGTAAAGGGTGGAATAAACCTGATTCATTTGTAGAACAAACTGAGATAGAAGGTTTAAGGTTGTTTTATGAACAGTGCTTAAAAGGAGATACTTCTGATAATATAAAAGGTATTGCAGGTATCGGGAAAAAGAAAGCACAAGTGTTATTAGCAGAATGTAAAACAGAACAAGAAATGTTTGACACAGTAAGAAAAGAGTATTCAATGGATGATGAGTTTATCATGAATGGGCAATGCCTTTGGATACTTAGATCATTAGAAGACAACTTTAAAAACCATTTTGAAAGATTAAGTGATGGCAACAAAGCCGTGGACTGAAGGTAGACTAAAATCTTTTATTACATCAGTGCTTAGGTCAGGGTACAGAAAATATCCTCCTAAGTATGAAACACTGAAAGAGGCGTCTGTCGGTAAGAAAATCAACAAAGCTACAAAACGATTAGCTGAGCATTATAAATGTGCGAAGTGCAAAAAAAGTTATCCAAATAAAGAAGTCAATGTAGATCATATAGAACCCGTGGTATGTCCTAAAGAAGGATTTCAAGATTGGGATGTATTTATAAAAAGATTATATTGTACTAAAGAAAATTTACAGGTACTATGTAATACTTGTCATGATAAAAAAACTGCAAAGGAAAGAAAAACTCGTGGTGATAATCGGATTAGATAAAGATAAGAATTTTGAGAGCTTCGAGGTTGATCTTGAAGAAGAATATTATTTAATAGAAATTGCAATTAAATATATTGTACAAAACTGCCAATTACATTATTATAAAGGTAAGTGGTATTTTGATTTACATAAACTACCAGAGTGGATCTGGGAAGGAGAAATACATTGACATTTCGCATATTACTGATCGATATAGAAACCTCGCCTAACACGGCTTCCGTATGGGGCATTTGGCAACAAAATGTTTCCTTAAACCAATTATTAGAATCTTCACAAACCATCTGTTATGCAGCTAAATGGTTAGGTGATGATGATGTAATGTTTGATAGTATACATAGAACCTCTCATAAAAAAATGTTAAAGTCAGTTCACAAACTCCTTGATGAAGCTGACGCTATCATACATTACAATGGTGCTAGGTTTGATATTCCTACGCTTAATAAGGAATTCTTACTTGCTAATATGCACCCGCCTTCCCCATCCAAGCAGATAGACTTACTTAGTGTAGCTCGAAGACAATTTAGATTTGTGTCTAATAAGCTAGACTACGTGGCTCAATCGCTTGGTTTGGGTAAGAAGGTTGACCATGAAGGACATGAGCTTTGGCTTAAATGTATGAACAAAGACAAAGATGCTTGGAAGCGCATGGAAGAATATAATAAGAATGATGTAATTTTACTTGAAAAAGTATATGAAAAATTTAAGCCTTGGTGTAAACAACATATTAACATGTCTTTATTTGATGATGAAATTCATACATGCCCAAATTGTGGTGGTACACATTACCAAAAAAGAGGCTTCTCTTATACGAACTCTTGCAAATACCAAAGACTCCAATGCCAAGATTGTGGAAATTGGTTTAGAGACACTCGTAGTTTAGCAACAAAAAAAGATGGTAAATTTGTCAATATTTTATAAGTTACTAGGAAGGAAGGAAATGAGTGCTACTGACACACAAGTAGGTGGAAGTCATTATAAGAAGTTTAAAATTCAGCCTACTGAATTCATTACTAAAAATAAGATACCCTTTATTGAAGGTTGTGTTATTAAATATGTTGTAAGGTGGAGAGACAAAAACGGCTTACAAGATATAGATAAAGCAATACATTTCTTACAACTTCTCAAGGAACTAGAAAATGACGTTGACAACGAATGAATTACTTGAGAAAATTATAGAACGAATAGATGAAGTTGATCTAATCGAGCTACTTGATTTAACAACAGAGGAAATTGTCTATGCGTTTCTAGACAAAATTGAGGAAAGAAAAGATCAATTTCTAGACGCATTAGACTTAATTGACGAAGAAGAGGAAGAAGAATAAATGGATAAGAGTCAAAGAATATTATCAGATATTACAGTTTTTAATAAATATGCTAAATATGTTCCTGAAGCAAACCGCAGAGAAACTTGGAATGAATTAGTAGAGCGGAACATGGTTATGCACATTCGTAAATACCCTAAAATAAAAGAGGAGATCAAAGATGCTTATAAAATGGTTTTTGACCGCAAGATTCTGCCTTCTATGCGGAGTCTTCAATTTGGTGGAACTCCTATTGAACTGTCTAATAATCGTATGTTCAATTGTGCTTTTTCCCCTTGCGATCATCCTGCCGTCTTTAGTGAAACAATGTTTAACCTTCTTGGTGGTTCAGGTGTTGGCTTTAGCGTCCAAAAAAGACATACAGAAAAACTGCCTGCGGTTATTGGTCCAAAGGATACACAACGAAGGTTTTTAATTGGAGATTCTATTGAAGGATGGGCAGATGCTGTTAAAGTTTTAATTAAGGCTTATACCCAAGGCAAAGCAGATCCACGCTTTGACTTTAGAGATATACGTCCTAAAGGCTCTCGTCTTATTACTTCAGGAGGTAAAGCTCCAGGACCTGACCCGCTACGCATTTGTTTAGACAAGTTACGTTCTGTGTTAAATAATGCTATTGGTCGAAATTTATATCCTATTGAAGTTCACGATATGATTTGTCATATTGCTGATGCTGTACTATCAGGAGGTATTAGACGAGCTGCTTTAATTAGTTTATTTGACAGAGACGATATGGATATGCTCTCAGCCAAAAGTGGAGCATGGTGGGAACTTAATCCTCAACGAGGTCGAGCTAACAACTCTGTTGTACTTAATAGAGAAGAGATTACGGAAGACGACTTTAAAGAACTATGGAAACGTGTAGAAGATTCTAAGTCAGGCGAGCCTGGAATCTTTTGGACTAATGATTATAATATCGGAACAAATCCTTGCGCAGAAATTAGTTTACGTCCTAACAGTTACTGTAATCTAGTTGAAGTAAATGTAAGTGATGTTAAAGATCAAAAAGACTTAAATGCTAGAGTGAAAGCAGCTACTTTTATTGGTACGTTACAAGCAGGGTACACTGACTTTCATTATTTAAGGAATGTGTGGAGAGAAACTTCTGAAGAAGATGCACTACTGGGTGTAAGTATGACTGGTATTGCTTCAGGTAAAGTTTTAGACTTAGACTTAAAAGAAGCCGCTCAGGTATCTCAGGAGGAAAATCAACGTGTTGCGAATCTTATTAATATTAAAACATCTGCTAGGATTACTACTGTTAAGCCCGCTGGAACTACTTCACTCGTTCTTGGTAGTAGTAGTGGTATTCATGCTTGGCATAACGACTATTATATCCGCAGGATGCGAGTGGGTAAAAACGAACCTCTTTATAAATATATGATGGATACAGTTCCTGAACTAATTGAGGACTGCCAATTTAAACCTCATTTAGAAGCTGTTATGTCTTTTCCACAAAAAGCTCCTGAAAATGCTATTTTACGTACAGAGCCTTATCGTGATATATTAGAAAGAGTAAAGCGTTTTAATAAAGAATGGATTGTAGGAGGGCATAATCGTGGAGATAACATGCACAATGTCTCTTGTACCATTTCGTTAAAAGATCACCAATGGGAAGCTTGTGGTAGATGGATGTGGGAAAACCGACACCATTACACAGGTATTTCTGTGCTTCCGTATGATGGCGGCACTTATGTTCAAGCACCTTTTGAAGATTGTGATGAAATGACTTTCAATAGGCTTTTTAAACATCTTAAAGCAATTGACTTAACAAAGGTTATAGAAGAGGATGATAACACCGAAGCTAAAGACAACCTAGCTTGTCAAGGTGGATCATGTGAGATATGATAGCTGAGTTTGTATTAATACTAAGTTTTGTAGGGGAATTTGGTCCTGCTGAAAAGTATGAAGCTACTTTTAGTAGTTGTAAAGAAGCTAGTGAATACTATGAAACTTTTTATAGAGGTAAGAAAGAATACAATGGTTATAGATGTATTCGTAAAGACTTGATAGTAACACCTTTAGGGGAGTAAATTATGCTAGATTATATATTAGTAATTTATTTAGACTTAGAGCCACAATATATTGGTACATTCCAAGATTGTCATACAGCTCATGAATTTGTAATTGATCGTTATCCTGAATTTGATAGTGGTTGTTTACATAGAAATTATATTAACTTGCCATTAGACTTAGAAGAAAAATATTATATTATTAGCCCTCAAGGAAAAATAGTAAAATGGGAAAACAAATGAGCGTAACCTTACAATGGATTTGTGGATGTACATTTGGAATTGAAATTACAGAGGCATTAGTTGAAGAACAACCAATTGGATATTGTTTAATCGATTTTGGCATTGTTCGAGTGCAATTAGCTTGGTTTATTGAAAATTAACCTTCACAATCGCTCTGTATTGCATTTTTATAAGGCAACCTAAGGTAAGGTATTAAAAATAATAAAAACCTTACCAAAGGGCTTAAAATGCGTTATAGACTCGGTAATGAGTATCCTGTTGCTTTTTCACCTTCAGAAGGAGCTGAACCAGCTATAACACCTATTAAACCTTTCTCAATCGTCTCAGCAATAAACTCTTTACGTTTTGCTTCACTAAGAGCTTTAGGCATAGATTTAATTGTGTCAGTTATAATACGTAATTCATCTCTAGACAAGACTCCTGCCTCTTCTAACATAGGTTTTATTCTAAAGAACTCAATTATTAAATCATCAGCATTGAGATTACCACCAATTTGTTCTACTTTCCCACCACCTACAGGAACATCAATTTTTGTGCCAAAGTCTTTAAAGTGTTGTTGAACAGCTTTAGCAAGCATAACATCACCACCTTCAAAGTTTTTAATGTTTTTAATAGCATTATCTACTTCTTCAGTACCTCGTTTAAACTTACTTAATACTAAAGTAGGAATACTATCCGCGGCGGCTGCTCCAAACTCAAGTCTCTCTGCTTCTTTTAAAGCATTATAACTAGGAGCATCTAAATTCTTTTCCATCCACGCATTAAAGTTTTCTCTCAGAGCTTTTTGAGTATCTACAGAAATTTCCATAATATTTTCAACTTTGCCATCAATAGATTTTTTACCTTCTTTTAAACCTCTATTCTGAATAAAGTTTATAATATCAGTAACAGCCATATCTTTTACTTTGGGATTTGTATGAAATTGATTTGCTAAAACTTTTTTAATTTTACCTATCTCGGATTTACTAGCTTTACCTCTTTGGACAAGAGCATCTAGGTCATCAAGGAGATTTTTAAACTCGTCTGAATGATAAAATACATTAGGAACTTGCTCTATTACTTCTTTACCTTCTTTTAGTACAGTTTTAGAAATAGTTTCTGAGGCTTTTTCATCAAGTTGTGTAAGTAGGTTTTTTCTTAAAATGTTTGAAACTGTTAAATTAGACTCTCCCACAAGTTTATGTTTATCACGAAGAATAAGTTGTGTTGCTTCCTGATTCATTGTAGAAGCAGAACCTACATGAGCATCTCCAAATAATTTTCTCTTTGCTCTAAGTTTTACTCTGTCTTGAAATCTTTGTGGTTTTAAAACTCTTCCAACAGTTTCTAATATAGGAGTAGATCCAAATAACTTTTCGTTAATAACTTGGCTACCTAATTTTTTTACCATAGAAGGCAAGAAACCTCCTGCAAATTCTGATGCAAAAGTAGTTAAACGACTACTCCCCGCCATTCTAGATAATTCACCTGCAATACCACCTACGAGACCAGCTGCAGCTCCACCAACAGCCCCTACAGGACCAAAAGGTAAGCCTAGTCCTCCTCCTATAGCTGTACTTGCCGCTACTCTACCATAACTAAACTCTTCTGGTTGTTGAGGTGATAAGAGAAATTCTGAAGTAGTTTCATATAAAGAAGCTTGTTTTGCAGCCTCTTCACCTGTTTTAGGTTTTGTCATAAGGTAGTCAATAATTTCTTTGTCTGAATAACCTTCTTGCAATGCACCTTTATAATCAAATTTACTATCTTGAGATAAAAAGGAGGCAATCTCTGCGTCAGTGTAGCCCTCTTCCCTTGCTTTTTCTAGATTAAATGCCATTTAATTTCCTTTAGTTCTGAAATGATTTAAGGTCTTTTTTATCTTTTTTTTCAGATTTCAGCGGCTCTACTTTTCTAAGTAAGTTTGGACGTTCAATCGCAGCATCTGAAAATTCTGATTTAAGAAGATTGTACTGATTATCTACTTCTTTTTGTACCTCACCCATAGCTCTTTCATACTCAGTAAGAATATCTTTTAACTGCCTTTGTAATTGTCCAACAGACTGTCTTGTACTTAAACTACCTAGCGTAGCTTGTAACATTTCCAGTTCTTTAACAGCTACTTGACCTAATGCGCCACCTGTAGGAGATTCTTCTCTCATACGCTGTAATCTATCAAAACCAATATTAGCTATAATTTCATCAATAGTTGCTTTAAGATCTGCTGCTTTACTTGAAGGAAATATATCAAGAAGACTCCCCACACCCGCAGATAAAGGAGTCGTTTGTTCGATAGCTTTTTTAATACCATCAGATACTTGCTGTAGACCAGGAAGTTTTCCTACAGCTGATTTCATTTGTTGAACAGCTTGTCCTTTAGCTTCATTATATTTAGGAGAGCCTTTAATATGTTTAAATCTATTTTCTTCAGCGTCATAAGCCATACCTTCTTTAGAAGCCTCTACAGTATTAAGAAAATCTTGGGCATCTTCTTTTTCATCTTTAGTTGCGTCTTTATCAGCTAAAATAGCAGATGCTCTATTTACTCTTTCATTTAAAGTAAGTTCTTTTTCTTTTGTAAGTTTATCTACTGCAGTTTGGTAGTCTTTAACATCTTGCTGTAGAAGTTCATTAGTAGGGTCTAAATCAAGTTTATCTTGAGCCTGTTTTAAATCAATTTTAGCTTTTTTAAGTGCTGTCAAGTTTTTAACACCCTCTGCTCTATCTGCCCTAGCAATCTCTGCTTGAGTTTTTCTATAAGCTAAGATTTCTTGTTGTCCTACTGCTTGCAATTGTGAGGCTTCTGTACCATAGCCTTTTTCATCTAGTGCCTTTACAACTCTAGGAAAATATATAGTAGGATTCATCATGTCTTCTTCAGTCATTGTTTGACGAATTTCTGCTTGAATCATAGACATGTCTTTAGCTTTAGTCAGCTCAGGGTCTTGTACACCAAGAAGCTCACCAGCAACCTTACCTAATCCATACCCTAGATTACTCATACCATACGATAATTGACGAAACTCAGGTTGAGCTAACCCAGCTAACATAGTAGCTCTTTGCTCTTGTTCAAGAACCTGTTTTTGTTCTACTTGACTAGGAGTTAATCCAAATAATCCTTCTATTACTTTAGCCATATTAATATCCTCTCCAGAAAGCTGTTGATCCATATTGTGGAGTTGATGCCCCAGCTGCTGGACTAGAGAACATCCCTTGCCCATAAGATTTTAAACCTCCCCAACCACCTAAACCTTGGAAAGCTGAAGTACCCAAACTAGATAATAAACCAATGTTACCCATTGTTGTAGAGTATTGATTTTGTGCTGCCGACCCTAAAGCATTTGCAGCTAGTTGTTGTCCTGGTACAGCCGCACTACCTAATGCTTGCCCCATACCAATTGAACCCATGCCTAGTTGTTCTAACCCAGCTCCTAAACCAAATAGACTACTAGCTTGAGTATAAGGAGAAACTCCCATACCACGTCCTAATTCTTGGTAAGATAAACCACGTTGAATATCCTGCATTTGTTGTTGTCTAGCCCTATCTTCAGCAGACATTAATAATCCAAGATTAGCTTGTTCTCTCGCCAAGGAAGCACCATATTGTTCAGGATTAACATAACCATCTGTACCTAAAGATACTCCTAAACCACCTCTACCTGTTCCATAAAGGTTTTCTCTTAAACGAATGTCTTCCATTGTTCGTTCTGGTTGCAAGAGGCTTAACTGTTGTTGATAATAGTTGGACGTTAATCCTCCTAAATCTCTTTGGGCAGCTTCACTAAATAACCCTCTACCATAGGCAGAAACATCCTGTGCTGCTTGTAATTCTGTTGCACTAGGTAATGCCTTACTAGCCGCTTGATAATATATATCCCGAAATTGAGCTAAAGTTGGATCAAGTGTGTATGTGGCAGTTTTATCACCAAATGCACTTTCTCCAAATCCTGTTGTAACTGCATAAGGAGCAAACTTAGACTGCTCTGCAATTCTTTGCTGAGCTTTTGAATACTCTTTTGCAGCTTGTGTTGTCCCTGTAAGATTCCCTATCGCTTTACTAACAAAACTCATGATTATACCTCTGTTTTAATATAGTGAATAACATCTTTAATTTTATGCGTTTCTTTAAATCCTAATCGTTCTACAAATTTTCTTGATTCTTCAAATGTGGAAGTTGTTATCTTTCCATATTTAAGAAGCAACTCTTTAAATATTCGTTGGACTCTTTTTAATGGAAACCAACGTCCTTTATATTCAGGAAAGCATCCACAATGCACTTCACTTCCCTTAGTCATAATTAAAGCAGCAATACTATTATTTTTATAGACTGGGTAATATTCCCAATCTAGTGCTTCTTTTATGAATTCTTTTCGTATTTCTTTTGGACTACCATAAATTTTATACAATATTTCTGCGTAATCTATTTTTTGCATTACTCGTAGCGCAGTTCCTTTAAGTAACACCCACTTTCTTTATAGTTAGTATCACCACCTGAATAATAACAATAAAAATCTATAGTATTAACACCATCATATTTAATTCGTCTAAATGTAGACTTACTCCCTGTACTAGGT
>Ga0181606_10001122_pt1 | contig 23239 bp, 23 predicted proteins | sample 041ome_10_FD_132994 | JGI IMG/M metagenome (GOLD analysis project Ga0181606, IMG submission 132994) | Coastal salt marsh microbial communities from the Groves Creek Marsh, Skidaway Island, Georgia - 041412US metaG (megahit assembly) | ecosystem: Environmental > Aquatic > Marine > Intertidal... | reverse complement strand
GAGCAGAGGCAGCCTCGGGTGACTGCGTAGCGGCAGGCTCAGAGCTTTGTTCTGCACTAGGCGCTGGGGCTGCTGGCGCTGGTGCAGGGGCAGCGACGATGGCACGCGGAGCGAGTTTGAACAGCGGTGCCGAATAGCCGAATGGGTCCAGCGAGGCGACGACTCCAGAGTTCGCGTCTCCGGCTCCGCAGGTCCCTGTTGCAAAAGCGGTACCAACTTGTGCGCCATCTCTGGTGCCAATCCAATTCTCAACGGCGTCGGCCGCTGAGGAGTTGAAAACGTCTGTCATGTAGGCCGCGGGAATGCAGACGTAGTAGAAGCCGTCGGTGCTACGCGAGTTGCCATCAAAGTCGTAGGAAGGTCCAGCGACTGCGAACTCGAAGGCAGTCCCAAGGAATGTCTCTGCTCCAAACGTGAAGCTTTGCCCGTTGGTTGAGACCAATCCGCCGGCTAGTGACCCAGCTTGAGGGTTCACCATGAGACCCACTCTCGCGGGAACTCTGGAGAAAACCATGAAGTCACTTGTAACAGCACCGGTCATGCCCTAGCCACATTTTAATTGTTGTGTGGCCCCGCTAACGATCACTACTTCGCACTGAGGCCACCATGTATCACGAGAAATTGCATCCGAGGTGCGTCGAGTTTGGCCAATCATTGTCGTGACTATTCGGTCTGATTGGGACTGTACGTCCCATCGATTAGTTATTGAAGAATTTATATTTGTTGTCGGGTCGACAAGGATTGGAGTATCGGCCACGGCCAGAGCGAAGTTCAATTCGTTATCCCCTGAGCCAAAGGGGAGTGCCCCGTATTGAGTCCCAGCTGTTGGCCAACTCACCGCGATTCTGGCGATAGAACCAGCGGGAATGGCGTATCCGCTGGTTCCAATTGGTGCTGTCGGGGCAAGATCGAGGTTGGCCGTGAAGTCATCTAATTCACCGGACATGGTCAATTTCACCGAATAGCCACCATCGAGTCGGCTAGTTCCATCTGCGGAGAAAATGCCAGACGTTGACTCGACGCAAGGTTCACTTGTGGAGATTGGTGAACTACACGCGGGTAGCAAGGCGTTTGCTTCATCACCCCCGAACGTGCTCCAGTATGGCTGGCTCGACAACCAGGTTTCAATACCGACGTCGTCCGAGGTGTCATCAAGTGTTCCATTTGCTCCCACGTCCACCACGAAACCCAACGCGAGGAAAATTGAATTGGCCCCATCAGATGCACCATTCATCGGCACGTAGACATCGAAACTGACCGAGCCGGTTGAAGTGTTCTGATAAACCCCAGCGGTTGTCTTTGCATCGGAGCCATCGCCAATGACGAGAGTGCCTTCGGTCCCGGACACGAAGAGAGTCGAGTTATCGCAAAGTTTTTGAAGGTTTACCGTGTCCGTGATTCGAGTATTTGCGATTGCCCCGATGGGATCGGGTCGGTTTTCATCAAAGTGGGGGAATGTTTTGACAACGCTGCCCGATCCAACCTTGGCGTCATAAAATGCCCAGACATCTGTTGTACTGCTGGGAAAGCCCGAGAGAGTCACCTGTGAGCGTTGATAGAACTGTGAGCCACTATCGGCACAGGTGACTTCTACAACACCACCTTGTGCAGGCAGGTAAACGAGTGCATTGCCGCCGCTACCGTCAGGTCGTGCGCCATACATGGCGGTCAATTCATTTGTGCCTGAGCCGCCCTGGTCACCGCCAGCGAAAGTTGGGTTGAGGCGCTCTTCGGCAGCATTGGTCACATTTTTTGCGATTCCGATCGTGGTCCCGTCAACTCGTAAGCTCACAGACGACGTCTTATCCTCAGCAAAGGAGGCTTGGGCCGTGGGGACAACGAGGGAGGTGGCCAACACGGCACCGATGCTGGCCATAAGTGTTAAGTTAGATATACGAAGATTCATGCAGGGACGCTACCAATCCAGCGCCAATATGTAAAGTTACCTATACAAACTGGACTATGACCGTGGTTTGCGCGCTCTGGTGGGTGTGTAGACCCGGCCCGGCTTTAAGGAGACAATAGGACTTGTGGGAATTCGATTAGGGCTCGTCGAGGACAATGGATTGCTTCGCCATGCATTAGTCGGGGCCCTGAATCAGGATGGTTTTGAGGTTATTTTCTCCTCTCAAACCGCGGGTGAAGCACTGGCGCACAGAGGCTCGATGGAGATTGACGTGCTGGTCGTTGATTTGCATTTGGGTGAAGGACTCACGGGGCTTGATGTCTCACTGGCGTGGCAAGAAACCCAGCCTGATCTCGGGGTTGTGTATTTGACCAGTTTCGAAGACCCACGGGTTGTGGTTGGTGGCAAATGGCCAAAAATTGCCCGCAATTCTCTGTATCTGATTAAGGCCCAAGTGGTGGAGGGCACCGAATTAGCCGACGCGATCAGGCGAGTAGCCGCCCATGAAGGGTCCGACAACCTGGAACGGGTTGGACCGTTGTCTAAATTGACTGAGAAACAAATGGAAACTTTGTCACTCCTTGCGGCAGGGCACTCAAATCTCGAGATTGCCAAACAGCGCGGTATATCAGAGCAATCGGTCGCTATTTCAATTAATCGGCTATCAAAGGTTCTAGAGATACCCTCGCACCTCGATAGAAATCAACGCGTGCATTTGGCCCGAATTTATCTTGACCGTGCCGGCGAAAAGTATGTCTGAGAAAGAGTCTGTCCTTGCTCGAATTGGCGGGCCCACTTTGCTGGTTGGGCACCAATTTCTCATTCTCGGCGCCCCAATCGTCGTCGCGATAGCTTTGGCATTTGGTCCTGAATTAACACTCGGCGGATTTGCGTCTCGACTGTTGGCCGGGCTCGCATTGTTGGTTGTTGTGTGGTCCGTGGCCGAATTGGGCAAGGCAACCCTTTTTAGACACAGAGATGAAACACCTGTGAAGCCCATTCTCGTCGCGGCTTTCGGCGCTGGGCTCGGAGCACTTGTAATCATTGTCAGCCACTATGTAGAAGCGTCCTTTGGAATTGGCCTGGCTCAAGTGACTTCAGGAACGTTTGTTGCCGCACTATTCATTGGCGCTGTTGTTGTGGTGGCGAGTTCCTGGGTTGAGATAGTGCGGATCGACTACCGCGATAAACAGAGGCGTTTAATGTTGTCTGTTGAAAGTACCCTCACGACAGACGATATTTACCAGAGATCTGCAGCCACTTTTGATTTTCTTGCATCTGCGGTCACTCGACAGTTGTCGGAAAGTAAAGGTAATGAAAGTGCTCCCGAAGCCATCGATAAAGTCATTACCAATTGCATCAAACCACTTGCGAGGGGTGGTTTTGCGCGCCAATCGATTTTTGAAAAATACTTTGTGTTGCGGGGCGTGACCCAGGATGCGGTAGCTCTTCGTCCATTCCAAGTACCTGTGATCACAGCTGCTATATATGGAGTTCTCATTTTTGTGCCGAATCAATTTCACGAAGATGACCGCGGGACGTCAGCCTTCTACGCAGCGTTGATTGATTTCGTAATTGTCAGTGTCGGGCTGGTGCTCGCGAAAATGTTATTTGACAAATTCATTGACTATGCCGGTAAAAGAGCGCTACTCGCATATTTAGGCACATTCGCAACCTTGTCAGTTGTCACTACGTCAGTGAACCAATCTTTTTTTTGGAATGAAATCGATCCACTCGTATTTGCGGCGGGCTTGGTGGTGAATTTTTCGGCGCTAACACTTTGTTCACTGTTGGTCTCGATTTTACGATTGATGCGCGCGAAGCCGACGCCGAACGAATTGCGCCTGAGAAGCGAGCAATCAGTACGTTCGATTGGAGGCTCCATGTCGAGGGCGGTGGACTCTATTGTCAAGCGCCGCCTGATTCAACATTTGCACAGCACTGTGCAAAACCGTGTCCTTGCTCTACGCATCGGATATTCGGAAGCCACCCAGTTTGATCCCATTGATCTTGAAGAGAAAATCCAAAGAATTATCTCTGAAGCCAAGCAAGAATTCCTCGAACAACAAATCGTGTCACTCTCAGAAAAAATGGATAAATTGAAAGAAGAGTGGTCTCCGGTCATAATCATAAATTTCACCAATAAAGTGGTGTACGTGTCGCCGGTACAGCAGAGCGTGTTGTTCATGGTGCTGCAGGAGTGTGTGACCAATTCCGTGCGTCACGGGCTCGCAACCATAGTTGATATCGACCTCGAAGTTGGTCCGACCGACATTCCAAACAGTTACCGACTTCGCGTCACCGACAACGGTGTAGGTCCTGTTGGTAGACGCCTTCCAAGCGGGGTAGGCATGCAGTTTCTCGGGGAACTGAGTGATGGCTCAGTGGAGTTGGGATTTGCTCCAAACGGTGGCGCTCTACTTGAGGCATTGATCCGCTGTTGAATATTGATCCGCTGTCAAATAAGGAATTGCAGTCCCCAAGTTCCATCATGCTGAATTGACGCCAATCGACTTCCCGGGCATCTGCGATACGCGTCTTGTGTCGCAAGAGCAGGTGCGGTGCTAGTGCATATTGTCAAATGGCGGGCGTTCGTGGGTCAGGAGTTAAAGGCAAGTTTGACGGGTATACAGAGACCTATCGCGCAGATTTGGTGGACTTTGAGGCAGAGACTTTTGAAGGACTCCACACGAAAAGCAGGGCAGCGATCCGAATTAATTCGACTTGATTTAAGCGATTGGCTTGAAAGAACGCAAAGTAAATATCACTCAAGTCTTGAACCGTCTTACATATATATGTACCCCGGGTCTGTTGTTAACAACCCCGGGATGAGCGCAGGATTGACAACACTTTATGACGCCGCCTTCGCTGGTCTAGTTCTTGCCGGCCGCCGCAGCCAACCGCGAACTAAGTTTCACCGTGACATCGCTCCTATTTTCGAGCGGATGACCGACATGCAGTGGGTGAACGCGGGATACCTCACCACCAACGGATTCGGGTCCCTGCGGGATTGGACCACCGCGGCATGGCAAAAACGACTTACTGATCGCTCGGCCGCTAACGCGCCGCTGCGTCAGGCCATTCTTGGAACGTTCCGTGATCCCTACTACGGCAGCGTGCAGCCGTCGTTCGAACCTCAGGAGTATGGCGATCGAGTTCAGTTACCGTCAAACCGCGATGAGCCACGGCAGTGGTTGGCCATTACTCCTGTGCAATACGCGCACTTGCGCGCGTGGGCCGATGGCCGATTCACCATCGAGCAAACCAAGCGTCCCACGAGTCTGGCTGATCTTCCGTATGTGGAGCAGCCGGCGGCCTTGGATCGTCCTGAGCGAGGAACTGCACATCAAGGGCGTGGATCAGGCGTCGATCGAATACCGGCGGTGGTTGCTGGAGTTGGCGTCATCCACTGCCAGTAAATAGGCTTGCAGAGTGCACGAGCAACCGCAAACCACAGGTCCGTGGGATCAACATCAAATTTCAGAATTCCTCGACCAGGCGCACATACCCATTCGTGTGTCTTCGATGGGCACCAACGGTCCGATCGTGCAGTCCTTATGGTTTGTGTTCAATGGTGAAGCAATTTGGTGTGCGACCCAAGCCAGTTCGGTGCTCGCTCAGCGTTTAGCTGCAGATAGCCGAATTGGCTTTGAAGTAGCCGCAGATCAAGCGCCCTATCGAGGCGTGCGGGGTACTGGCCAAGCCACCATTCACCCGGACCTAGCTGAGGGCACCTTGCGCAGGTTGATTCAGAAGTATCAGGGTGACGAGGAAACGGAATTGAGTCGGTGGCTGTTGAGCCGATTGGACAAGGAAGTTGCCATTCGGATTAGTCCCACACGTTTAGCCACTTGGGATTTCTCAGGTCGAATGGGCTCGGGTGGCTAACGCTTTTCAGTGAGCGAGTCCAACACTGTCTGCACTCGCCGTTCTTTGGTTTCAACACCTTTCGCTTCAGTCACTTTCCTGGCATGCTCCTTGCGCTTGGAGTAGGTCAATCCATCAAATGACTGTCGAAGACCGCGTGAATCCAAGGCATGGGCAAGTTCAAGGGGGATGTCAACTTCCCGATACCCGGAATCAAGTTCTAGGTGCACTTCAACTGTGTCACCTGCTTGTGCATTTGCCGCTAATCTGTTGGCCTGGGAGAACACCACGCGACATTTGCCTGCTACACCGGTTGCCGTGCTTTGGTAGGTGTGACCGTTAATGGTCACTTTCAGTGGTGCTCTTTTGTTTGCGCCAAGTTCCATGAGAATTTCATTGGGTATTTCAATTGACGCGTGATTGCCGTTGCCAATTACCTCGGTTGTGTACGTAACTCCCACGGTTACCTACTCCCATTCTTTATCATGTGCGAAGACTCTGTCGACGATTGGTTCAGTCTCAAGCGGTGAGAGTACTGCGAGGTTCTTGAGATGGTGGGCTCCGCCCGTGCAGCGGGAAGTGGCAAGCACCACAATGGTCGGGTGGAGTCACCCAATCACGCAAAATATGACAAACTTTTGACACGTGGACACGTAATTTATCCGGGAATGCGATTGGGCAAGCCCGGTCGCGCGCGCACTTACTGGGCGACGATTTTCTTTATGCGCCTCTTGAATTTGCGATGGTCTGTGAAAGTGACAGGGGCATCCAATGTCGCGGCGGGACCGGCCATCTTGGTGGGTAATCATGTGTCAGCCATGGATCCCGTCGCGATTGTGATGAAGCAGTGGTGGCGGGTCACCGCATTTGCCAAAGTCGAGGTATTTGAAAACCGCGGGGCGGTTTTCTTCCGCTGGATGGGTCAAATTCCACTCCGACGTGGTGATGAACAAGCAACTCGCTGGGCATTGGATGTGGCTGCGCAGGTGATGGCCGATGGCAGCAAGTTGGGCCTCTACCCCGAGGGGACGCGGTCACCAGACAAAAAGTCACTGCACAAGTTGCACCGTCGAATCCTGATTCCAGTGTTGGAGTCAAATCCAGGCGTCCCCGTTCACGCAATTGCTACAACGTACCTCGGCACAAAGTTTGGGCGAAAGCGTGTTGAGGTGAATCTTTCCGCTCCGCTGCCCATCGATGTTGCCACTATGCACCCCAACGAAGTTGTTGAAATTATGAAGAACTCATTGCTTGATCTGGGAGGCATGGATTACGTCGATGCCTTTGCCCGCGACCTTAAAGCGCAAGCTTCTTAGTCTGGGCGTTGCTGGACACCAGCTACAACTCGAATTGCTTGCGGGATCACTTCAATGGTGACGGGTGGTGGGCCGATTCGCTCACCGTCTGCGTAAATCATCGAGTCCGGTGAATCGATCGAAATCTTCTTAGCCTGATAGGTGTGCACGAGTTTGTGCTCGACATGGCGCCCTGAGAAAATCTTGGGAAAAATTCTCAGGATTGTTCTGCGTGGTGCTTTATCAACCCAGGTGATGTCAAGCAGTCCATCTGTCATGCTCGCATTGGGGCAGATGCGCATGCCGCCTCCGTAGCAACCACCGTTACCCACCGCAATGAGTAACGCAGAGCTGCTGAGCCGCTTGTCATCCATGACTACCTCGTAATGGTGAAGCTTGAATGGTCGCATTTCAGCGAGTAAGGCAACTATGTACCGCGTTGTTCCTCGACCGAATGTCATGCGGTTGGCTCGCTCATTGATCGCCGAGTCAAATCCGGCAGAAATCACTCCCAAAGACCAGATCTGCTCTTCATCATGTGTGATCAGGGAGGCATCGATCATGCTGGATTGGTTTCCATGAATGGAGTCAGCAAGTTGATCGAATAATGCGGTATTTGCTTTTCGAGTGAACCCAAGTGACCAAGCAATGTCATTTCCCGTGCCAGCAGGGATGATTCCGAAAATAACTCCCGCTGGGATAACTGCCTGAAGCACCTGATGAACCGTTCCGTCGCCACCACATGCGAGAACAACGGATGACTCCTGAGCGCACACTTCCAATGAAATCTGTTGCAACTCTTTGAGTGAAGTGGGTTGGTGCAGTGTGGTGGCGATGCCCTTGGCCGCAATTGCCTGCTGCGCCGACATTGCAATTTTGCGAGCGCGGCCATTGCCAGCCATCGGGTTGGCAATGATTGCAACCGTGGGCGAGTTCATCCCTTGAGTCTAGGGAGATTATTTGACTATCTTGATCAATCGCTGGAATTTTTGTCGATTACCAACTGCGGCGAGCGATGACCTGATCAAGGTCGTTATATACGGTCAGTTTTTGATTGAACCAGAACACAGGCTTTGTGCTACCGAGATAAGTTGCCTTGGATGTGGACTTTCCTTTACCCATTCGAAGGAGCCACGTGCCATTGGGTGCCAGGCAGGTTCCTGATGTGAACCGGTACACGGTGTTTCCCGTTTCCATGCGGTAGCCATCAAGACATTTGGTCTCGGTTCCGCGGTTGATCAGCCTGACCCACTGGGTCGCTGCTCGAGTTTTGCCCTTTTTCTTGCCAAGGGAGAGGTCTTGGATTGCCACGACACCATTAAGCGGGTTGATCTCGCATTCAGTGGTGCAGGGGTATTCGCGCCAGAACCGGTAATTTCCGTAGCGGTCGAGTAGGTAGGTTCCATCGCCGAGTAAGGCGCCGGGGTTATTTCCAGGTTCGGGGTACAGGCGCCTTGTGTAATTGGCGTACAGGTCATGCGCATCGGGTTTTCCGGGCTGTCCTGCCCCGGTGTGCACGGCGCGGAAATCCCCAGGTGCGATAACACTTCCAGCAGGGAACACGAAATGACCAGCATTGCCTGAATCCCGCAGTTTCCAGCCGGTGAGATCAATGTCGGTTGTTCCGGTGTTGCGCACGGTGACCCATTCATCAACGAGCGTGCTGTTGCGGGAGCCCCGAGTGATTCGTAAATCTACTTGCGCATCCGGTTGTTCCAGCTCGCCGCACAGAGTGGGATCCCACATGCCGATTCGCTTTTCTTGGGCTTGGGCAATCACTTCGCGGTACAAGGAACTCATGGCGGCTTCGCTGGCAATCGTGAACCAGAGTCCCCAACCACGCTCGGCCATGGCCCAGGCAATGTCTTGATCAAATTCACCCGTGATTGGGTTGGGTGCGAGGATGACGCGCTGCGGGCGAGCGTCTTTGCCCTTTGAATTCGGATTAGCCGACAACAGTCGCACGGTGGTTCCAAGAGGTAAGAGTTCGGCCAGAACATCCATTGCTTGCCACCCACCACACTGGCCAGGATTGGCGTTATCTTTTTCAGGAGTGTTAATTCCTAGAAATCGAATGCGAGAACTTGCACCGGTAACACTGTCGCTGACGATTATTGTGTCTCCATCGACAATACGCGTCACAGTGGCCGTTTCCCAGGCGCTCACGTTGTCCCATGGCCCAGCTGCGACAGACGGCGAAATTGTCAGCACTAGGCAAGCAGAAATCAAGCCAATTGACCAGTTTCTCAATTGCCTACCTTTGCCGAATCGCCGAGTTCGCATGCGATTGGTGCGGTAAGGATTCATGTGGGGGAAGTTCTTTCTGTGTTGGGTCCACAACAGTATTGCATGCTGACTTTTCTTCTGTCTCTATAGGATTATGTGATGTCGGAGTTGCAATGGGGAAAGAGTTGGACCCGTGAGGGCGAATCCCTCACTCGAAAAGTGGAGTGTCCAAGCTTTTTAGCAGCAATCGAATTGGTGCAGCAAGTGGCGTTGGTGGCTGAAGAGCTAAACCATCATCCCGATATCGATATCCGGTGGACGTCAGTTATTTTCATGGTCACAACTCACTCGACGGGAACTTTAACTCAGTTGGATGTGAACTTGACTCAACGCATTGACGCACTGATTGACGGTTAGAGAACTAGGCTTCAACCGTGGGTTCGCGAACTTATGATCTCGTGTGGGGGAGCACCCTGCGTGCAACGACAATCGCTCACAAGTTTCTATACCGATTCAGTCGAGGCAAGCTGGGACGTAAATTCCCAGGAGGCGCTCAAGTGGTGTGGATCACCACCCTTGGCCGCAAATCAGGTGAGTGGAGAAAGACCCCACTTTTAGCGGTCAAGGTTGCTGACGGTTGGGGCATTGCAGGGTCAAATGCCGGTCAAGAAAAAACGCCGGGATGGGTCTACAACGTTGAGGCTCATGATCGAGGCCACATTGAAATTGATGGTCGGGAGCAGGAAGCACAGTTCACGCCAGTTTTAGGCGAACTGGCCGAGGAAATTTACTCAGGCCTCACCAAACAATGGTCGGCTTATGACATGTATCGCCGAAACATTCAGCGCGAGATTCCAGTGTTCTTGGTTCGACCGTTAAGCGCGAGCTAGTTGCCGCAGGTACTCACCATAACCACTTTTCATGAGTGGCTCGGCAAGTTCATCGAGTTGCATGGCATTTATCCAGCCATTACGCCAGGCGATCTCCTCAATGCAACCAATTTTTGTCCCGGTCCGGTCCTCCATGACGCGAACAAACTCACCGGCATCTTGTAGTGATCTGAATGTACCTGTATCGAGCCACGCGGTACCACGTTCAAGAACTGTGACACCCAATGAACCCTGCTGGAGGTAGTAATCGTTCACCGCGGTGATTTCTAGTTCACCACGAGGTGATGGCTTGATCGCTTTGGAAACATCAACCACCGTGCTGTCGTAGAAATAGAGACCAGGTACCGCAAAATTACTTTTTGGCTTTAGAGGCTTCTCTTCGATGGAAATAGCTAGACCGTCGGGACCGAACTCGACAACGCCATATTCGCTGGGGTTAGCAACTTCATAAGCAAAAACATGCCCACCGCTAACCGACGTTTGTTCGGCTAACTTGCGGCCAAGACTCGGACCATAAAAAAGATTGTCACCGAGCACCAAGCCAGCACTGTCGCCCGCAAGAAAATCCTCAGCGATGATGAACGCCTGTGCGAGACCTTCAGGCCGAGGTTGCACTGCGTATTGGATCTCCATGCCCCAATTGGCGCCGTTACCGAGCAAACGCTGGAAGGCGTCAGAGTCCTCTGGGGTGGTGATGATCAGTATCTCGCGCAGTCCTGCTGCCATCAGGGTGGCAAGGGGGTAATGGATCATCGGTTTGTCATAAACAGGTAGCAATTGCTTGCTCACGCCCATGGTTATTGGCCACAGCCTGCTTCCAGTGCCACCGGCGAGAATGATCCCCTTCATAGGGGCAGGTTAGCGAATAAGAGTTCTCAGCGGTTCATTTCGGTGGTTACTGCGTAAGAAGGAACGGGTTTTCATAGAGTTGAAAGCCATCCTGCACGGTGAAGCCGGCAAGGGTTGGGTGCGTCATGGTGAAATGGGCTTTGCAGGGTTCATCGATAATTATTCCCCAGCCGCGCTCCAAGAAAAAGTCCTGTAATTGTCCCTCGGCCAGCCTGCTGTGAGTCCCTACCGCCATCAGCGCCGCGTGATCTTGAACGGGACCGGCTTCCTTGTTGAGCAATTCGAATTCAACGCCCTGCACGTCAATATGGAGTAAATCAATGCGTGATTGCGGCATAGCATCAAACAACTCAGATAGCTTGAGTGCTTGCACGATGCGGTGCTTAACGTGCGCGCCGCGGTAATCGGTACCCGAATCCGGCATAGTGCACAGAGCAGCACCCATGTCCGTCCCGTCAATGTCAGGAAACTCCATCGTCGTGCTTTCATGCCAGCCTGCACCAAGAATTACTTTCATGGTGGCCTGTGATTCGCGAACACGACCAAGAATCATTTCCGATGTTCCCTCGATCAATTCAGCATCAACGTTGTTATCGGCTGCATGTTGCATGGCCCACTGCGCGTGCAGGGGGTGCGCCTCAATCGCAATGCCTGAAGCATTGAGTCCGCGTGCGCGGGCTGCTACGACACCGCTAACAACCCAGGGCGCCCACCCCGCGCCGACCTCAATAATGTGAAAATCTTCCGTCGCCCGCGTCAGTGCGAGTGAAAGTGCAACGTATTCCTCAGCCTCGGAGCGATAGCCGTCATCCGGGATTGGCAATTCGGAGCTGATTGTTGAGGCGAGTTCGGCTGGTGCCCAGGGCAGCATTGAAACCCGAGTGTGAACACCCATCCAGTCGGTATAGAGCCCATCAATGGGGTCGGGCGGAGCAGTCACCCGAAGTGATTCAAGGATCGGCGGGAAATCCTCGAGTGTGAGGGGAACCGTTACACCATTTCCCAGAGATGGAATGCGTGGTGTACCGGATGCCTCGATCGGCTTCACGTCATTGTTCTTACGAGCAAAAAGGCCCATGACGCGGAAGGGTAGCCCCTTGCCAGTGTCAGCGCCCCGCGGGTATGTCGGCATGATGTCCCGGTGGCCCCTCCCCAGCAAGTCAACCTCATTAGTTGTGAGGGCATCTATAAGTCCTATGGAGAGCGTCCCTTACTTGCCAATGTTTCCCTGGGGGTTGCTCGTGGTGAGCGGATCGGTGTTGTGGGACGCAATGGCGCAGGGAAAAGCACCCTGTTGCGGGTCCTAGCGGGGGGTACACAACCGGACTCTGGTCGAGTGACCAGGGGATCTGACGTGGTTGTTGGCGAACTCGATCAGGTGGGCGAATTCGAAACCGGTCAGAGCGTTCGCGATCTGGTGCTCGGGGATCGAGAGGATTACGAGTGGGCAGGTGACTCCAAAACCCGTGAAATTCTTCAGGCATTGCTCGGTGGCTACGAAGAAGAACAGTTGGGACGTGTTGTCGGGACTCTTTCAGGTGGGGAGAGGCGTCGCGTTCACCTAGCCGCCCAGTTGATCCGTGATGTTGATGTCCTCTTTCTTGATGAACCAACAAACCACCTTGATGTTGAAGTGATTGCGTGGCTTGCACGACATCTGAATGCCCGACCCAAAATCGCTGTTGTGACAGTGACCCATGATCGCTGGTTCCTCGATGAAGTCTGTGATCACATGTGGGAGGTAGTAGGCGGCAATGTTGAAGAGTATGAAGGTGGGTACTCGGCATTCGTGTTGGCCAAGGCCGAACGCATGCGCCAAGAAGCAGTCAGCGAATCACGCCGGCAAAACTTGATGCGCAAGGAGCTTGCATGGCTTCGGCGCGGACCCCCTGCGCGAACTACAAAACCACGCTTTCGCATTGATGCTGCGAATGAACTCATCGCCGCTGAACCGCCGCCACGTAACTCGGTCGAGCTATTGGAGTTTGCCAGTGCTCGCTTGGGCAAGACCGTTTATGAACTGCATGATGCGCGCGTGGGTTTTGAACAACGCACATTAATTGAGCGCACGACCTGGAACATTGCGCCAGGTGCCCGCATTGGAATCCTCGGTCCTAATGGTGCGGGAAAGACGACATTACTCAAGACACTTTTGGGCGAGACTGCATTGTTAGCGGGCAAGCGTATTCAAGGTGTGACGGTCAAACCGGGAGTACTCAGTCAACATCTCAGTGACCTTGATGAATCAAAAACCGTGATCGCAACGGTGGAGGAAGTCGCGAACTACATCGAGTTGGGCAAGGGAAAGCAACTCAGCGCCAGTCAGGTCTGTCAACGTTTGGGTTTTGATCATGACGGGCAATTCACCAGGGTGTCCGAGTTATCCGGTGGTGAGCGCCGTCGACTCGAACTCACTCGAATTTTGATGACTGAACCCAATGTTCTGGTGCTCGACGAGCCTACAAACGACTTCGATGTTGAAACCTTGGCGGCCCTCGAGGATCTTCTTGATGGGTTCCCTGGAACTTTGTTGATCATTTCACACGATCGGTACTTCCTCGAAAGAGTGTGTGACACCTTTATTGCGGTGTTGGGCGACGGAGACTTGACCGACCTGCCAGGTGGAATTGAACAGTATTTGGAGCTGCGTAAAGGTGTAACTTCAATGTCAGACTCCGCGAAAAATACGGCGGAACAGACAAAATCCCGCCCCAAAGATCCGGGTCGAGATAGGGAATTGCGCAAGGCTATTGACAAATATGAGCGTCAGTTGGGCAAAGTCGATGGCGAGATAGCCGCTGTCCACGCGGATATGGCCGCCATCAGTGATGACTTCACTCGCATGGGTGAGTTGGATGCAAAATTACGTGAATTAAATGTCAAACGTGAAGGAATAGAAGAGCAATGGCTAGAGGCGGCGACTGAACTGGCCGAGTAGCAATGCCGTATGTCGAATAGGCTGGGGGCATGACGAGCCTGCCGCAACGCACCATTGGTCCTTGGAGTGTGTCTGCCGTTGGTCTTGGTTGCATGCCGTTGTCCTTCACCGAAATGGTGCCCCACCGCGAGCAAGCAATTGCCACGATCCACCGTGCCCTGGATTTGGGGATCACACTTTTGGACTCCGCAAATATTTATGCACCGAGCTGGGATGCCGTCGGGCACAACGAGTCACTTGTTGCCGAGGCGTTGAGTTGTTACACGGGTTCGGCCAATATCTCTGATGTCCTCGTGACCACCAAAGGTGGGATTACTCGCTCCGAGGGAGAGGAGTGGGGGCGCAACTCCTCGATCGAAGGTTTGCGTGCTGCCTGCGAGGCGAGCATGACGGCACTCGGTGTGACAGTCATTGATCTCTATCAACATCACCGGCACGATCCCAGCCAAACCTATGTTGATCAAATGAAAGCATTGAAGGACGTTCGTGATCGCGGTTGGGTAAAAGAAGTCGGGCTGTCCAATGTCACCCTAGCCGAACTTGAAGTTGCGCTTGAAGTTATTGGCACTCCTGCCGATGGTGGAATCGTGTCAGTGCAAAATGAATTCTCGCCTCGTTTTCGTGCGGACCGTGAGGTCTTGGACAGGTGCACGGAACTGGGCATTGCATTTTTGCCTTGGTCACCATTGGGTGGCGCTCTGTATTCCAAGCAGATCGATGAACACTATTCGGAGTTTGCGGTCGTCGCGGCCGAACATAACGCGACCGCCCCGGAAATTGCCCTGGCATGGTTGTTGAATTTGTCCCCCGTGGTCATCCCGATTCCGGGCGCAACCAAGCCGGTGACCATCGACTCCATTGTTCGCGCATTGTCCATTGAATTAACGTCAGACCAAGCTGCTCGTTTGGAAGCAACAGCGGCTGAGGCGACTTCCTTGTTCCCTGATGACATGCCACGGAGCCCATTGCGATGAGCGAGACAAACTCAGAGCGCCAGAAGGTTGTGATCGTGGGCGCAGGATTTGGTGGCCTCACATGTGCGACCAAACTCGCCAAAGCGGGAAATGTAGATGTAACCATTGTTGATCGCCATCCCTACCAGTTGTTTGCGCCCTTGCTCTATCAAGTTGCCACCGGTGGCTTGCCCGAGGACGACATCGCCTACCCGGTGCGCGCTGCCATTCCGGGTGTGGATTTCGTTCGCGGTGAAGTTGTGAAGGTTTCCATGGATGCCAAAAACATTCGTTTGGAAGATGGCCGAGTTCTGTATTACGACCAACTTGTTTTTGCCGTGGGTAGTGAAGGCACAACTTTCGGCGTTCCTGGCGTTGCTGAGAACGCCCTGCAAATGAAAAATATCCGTGAAGCACGTGAGATCAAGAATCGACTCCTTCAAACATATGAGGATGTTGAGACAGGGGCAAAGCCCAAAGAAGCACTTCGTGTGGTCGTTGTCGGAGGCGGCCCAACAGGCGTTGAAGTTGCTGGCGCCGTCAGTGAAATGCAGCGTGGAATGCGCCGAGAGTTTCCCAATATCGCAGACTTCGCATCGGTGACTTTGGTGGAAGCTGCTTCACGTTTGCTATTGCCATTCAACGAGAAGTCGTCAGCACATGCCAAGAAAGAACTCGAAGAACTCGGCGCAATTGTCAAGGTAGATTCCGCGGTAGACCGTATGTATCCCACCGACGTCCACTTGAAGTCGGGTGAAGTCCTGCCAGCTGGAACCATTATTTGGGCTGCAGGTGTCGCTGCGCCCAAGCAATGGGCCGAACTGGGAGAAACAGATCGTGCAAACCGCTTAAAGGTAACTGACACACTGCGACTGCGCGATGACGTGTGGATTATCGGTGACATGGCCCACGTGATAACCGAGTCTGATCGACCATTGCCCATGGTTGCATCGGTGGCCATGCAACAGGGTCGGTATGTCGCGGCGAGTATCCAGGCATTGATCGAAGGAAAGGTCATCAAAGCTTTCTCATATAAAGACAAAGGACAGATGGCCACCATCGGGCGCCGCAGGGCCGTTGTTGAGCTGCCCAATGGCATGCGCCTGCATGGAACTCCAGCGTGGTTCTCGTGGTTGGGCTTGCACGTTTTCTATCTCGCCGGCGGACGCAATCGAGTATCTGTGATCGCCGATTGGTTTTGGAACTACATTGCCTGGGGTATTGGGCCGCGCAGAACCGTTATCGATTAACTGGCCGGATGCTTATCCAGCGTCTGCATGAATTCTTTGTACGGAACAAAGCATAAAATGGTTCGCGAGCCACGTTGCCACCCTGCTTGACTTGGCCAGATCTGCCAAAATGGGTAATACTTTTTCAGCACGGTGAACGGTTTGGCGGCAGCCTTGCAGGTCTTATTGGAATTGTTGCTGAGTGAGTTATTGCCCGGGTAACGGCTGGTGGGCGTGCCTACTTGTTTTTCTTTAATCAAAATCCAGTTCTTTTTCACATTCAAACAAGGATAGACAGCAGATATCTTGTTGCCGGGAACTCCGGGGGTGCAAAAGTTAAAGGTCTCGGGAGCGTTCGCGGCGACGAACTCTTGAGCGGGAACTTTGAGACTTTGATAGCCCTTGCCACCGAGGAGAGCCGCGTCGCAACGGACCCAGCGCTCACCAGCGTTCCATTGAGCTTTGGTGGGCATCACCGGAATGGAAGTGAATCGGCTGGGAAGTTTTCTGTTGGCCATGCCCAGGAATGACTCGAGATTTTTAGTCGTGCAGCGCGATGTGGCTTTGAGCCGAGCGGAGATGGAGGCTTTCTCAGGAACACCAAAGTTATTGGGCAAAGTGCCCGCCCAATACGTCTGAGCCGTGTGGGGTCTTGTGCACTCAATCGGGACGGCACTTGCTGCTTGATCCTTTGTCCCAGACTTCTTGTATTGATAGCAGGCATTGAGTTCAGCTGCATTTGCCGCTGGTGCCGAGATAGCCGAGATCCCCGCCATGGCTGTTGCGATCATGCTGGCACTTATGAGAATGCGGGCAAATGAACTCCTGGGGAAAACGTTCATATCATCAGACTACCTGCTCATATGGGTTGCGATTGAAGGGTGATCGGTGGAAACTGTGGCCATGCCAATTATTAGTGTTCTAAGTCTTAAGGGCGGGGGGGGCAAGACATCGGTCGTTCTCGGCCTCGCTGGAGCCGCGGTATCTCGCGGTCTCGCATCCCTCGTCATTGACCTGGACCCGCAGGGCAATGCAACGTCAATTCTGCGCACCCACAAAACGAAATCAACTGTCGCGGATGTGCTGGCACACCCCACTCGGGCGACAATCGAAGCGGCTCTGACCCCCTGTGATTGGGAAGTGGGTCCGGGTGAAGTTGATGTGTTGGCGGGTCACTCCAATGTGATCCGGTTCGATTCGTGGACAGGGCAAGCATTTCGCCCCAAGTTGGCCAAGGCGTTGCAGCAGTTAGATGGCTACGACCTCGTTCTTATTGATTGCCCGCCTTCCCTCGGGGCGCTGACTCGCGAGGCCCTGGCCGCATCAGACCTGGCATTAGTTGTGACCACGCCTAGCTACTTTGGTGCCCAAGGGGTTGAACGTGCAGTCGATGAAATCAAAGAAATTCAACGGACCGTCAACCCAGACCTCACATTTGCGGGCATTGTTGTTAACCGCGTTCGCTCGGTCGCTGAGGAACATCAATACCGATCAGACGAATTAGGAACTATTTACGGTAAATCAGCGTTGCTGAAACCATTCATCCCCGACCGCATTGCGGTTGCTCAAGCCGAGGGATACGGGCAACCCGTGGGCATGGTGAAAACGGCGGGGGGCCGTGAAGTGGCTGATATTTTTCAGGGATACCTGAATCAACTACTCAGAAAGTAGCTCGACTTCTGCGACTTCTTCTTTATCCTCATTACGTTCAATTTGCTTGATATCCGCGATTGTCCCAATGATCGCGGCAACAACCCCAAGCCCAAATATCCAAAGCCACGCGGTCCAACTGTCAAATGACCAACCGCTCGTTGGGTTATCGGAGCAGAGTCCCAGGCCACATTCCGGCAACACCGTTATGCCGATGGTGAGGAGATCAAGAATCACCCAGAAAAACACGATGTAGGCAACCCACATGATGATGGCGTAAGAGGTTCGCCGCATCCAGCCTTGTTGCCCTAACACTCCGCGGTCCACGCCTTGATCGGTCAGTTCGAATGGTCGATTCCACATCAATAGGATCGCCATACCCGCGACGCCAACCAGGAACGTAACAAACGCCCAGGTGTAGAGGTGCCAACCGAAAACTGCTGGTCCGTAGCCAGGGTCATTGGGATCAGAAATATGCAGCAGAATCTGGCGCGTACTTGCTGCACCACCTACAAGAGCGGCAAGCATGCTCAGTGCGTAATGACGAGGGCGCGTTCCCCACAGCAAGTTCATGGCCGGACCCACGGCCAGCCCGATCATGCCGGAACGTTGAATCAGACAGAGTGGACACGGTTGCTCGCCCACGCCTAACTGGAGATTCAAGGAACCTGCTAACACTCCCAAAAGTCCGATGAGGGCAACGATATTTATCAGGCGTGAGAGGTTGATGGTCTGCGCGTCCGTCAGATACTGCTTGCTCACAACAACTCCTAGAAGTTCAAAGGGATCGGGTCGCTCATGTGCACCCTGAGCAAAACGAGAGTCCAGACGAGCGTCAAGATCACGAGGGCTGGCGTCCACCGCCACTTTTTAAAGATTCCAACAAAAACAAAAGCCCATAAAAGAAACATGGAGAACATCATGGATTCAGGCTAGAGGTAGGTAGACCGAATGAGAAGTAGGACACGTTCGATCCCAAGACAAGGCTCCTCGTGGATCACGCAAAAGACTTGCTCACCAAAGTTGTGGGATGGTGAAAGAACTTTTGAGAAATTAACGTATTAAGCAGTTGAAATACGAAGAATCAAACGGTGCCGTAAAGGCGGTCGCCTGCATCGCCCAGTCCAGGAACTATGTATCCCTTGTCATTAAGGCGTTCATCGAGTCCTGCCGTAACGATTGTGACTTGAGCGTGGGTATTCGCGTACGCCTCCTCGAGCCTGGCCAGTCCCTCTGGAGCCGCGAGTAGGCAAATCGCGGTAACGTCTTTAGCGCCACGCTCGAGCAGGATGTCGATTGCTGCGATGAGTGTTCCGCCGGTTGCCAGCATGGGATCGAGGACGAACACCTGACGGTCTTTCAAGTTGTCGGGCAGGCGATCTGCATAGATCGACGCGGTTAGAGTTTCTTCATCGCGCACTAATCCAAGAAAGCCAACTTCGGCCGTGGGCATGAGGCGGACCATTCCGTTGAGCATTCCAAGTCCAGCGCGAAGGATGGGAACCACCAGCGGTCGCGGTTCTTTCATCTCGAGACCCACGGTCGGTGCCACTGGTGTGGTGATTGCGACCTCTTCCACTTCAAGTGCCTCGGTGGCTTCATAGGCCAATAAGGTCACAAGTTCTTCAGCTAGAAGTCTGAAGGTCGCTGAGGAAGTTTCCTCCCGGCGTAACCGTGACATTTTGTGGGCAACGAGTGGGTGATCAATGACTAACGTCCGCATAAAGCCCAGACTAGTGCCTCCGCGTGCATGCTTGGGCGGGTTCATGCCACCATTGGGTCATGGCCACCCAGGAAGCGCGAGCAGAAGACATTGACTACTGCGCTGTTCTCTGGCGCGAAGAGGGACAGTGGAATAGTGCCAAGGTTCCCGCGCGGCAGGCTTTAATAGTCGATGACCTCGTCACACTCTCCAAGCAATATCCGGGTGAAGGCGGAGTGTTCATCGCCGTCGGCGTGGCCGAGGAATTTTTCATCCTGCTCAAATGCGATGCCCGCTCAACCGTGGGACTCATCAGTGACTCAATTGCCCTCTTGGACTGGGATATCGCAGTCGATACAGCGGATCTCATTGAACTTGATTGGGATGAAGATGAAGTTGAAGAATTCGAAGCCTTGGGTGACCTTGACATGCTCCAAAACTTTGGGCTTCGCAGTGACCACATCTCCATGATTTGTGAAAATCCCGATCTATATCCCGATCAGCAGATCGCTGAGGTCATGAAGCGCATCGGGGCCGAGGCTCAATGGAAGAAGATCACCAACAAGTGAGTGATGATTCACGCCTCATGGAATTGGCGCTTGAGTGTGCAATCCAAGCGGGTGAACGGGGGGAGATTCCCATCGGCGCCGTCATCACGGACTTAACAGGAACAGTCCTCGCTGCAACGGCCAATGAGCGCGAAGCTCGCCACGATCCCACGGCCCACGCCGAAATTCTTGCTCTGCGCCAAGCAGGCGAACGCATCGGAGATTGGCGCCTTGAAGGGTGCACGATGTTTGTCACTCTTGAGCCATGTCCCATGTGCGCAGGTGCCATTGTTATGTCCCGGCTGCCGAGGCTTGTCATTGGTGCGTGGAATGACGAATACGGCGCTGCTGGTTCACGCTGGGATTTGGTTCGGGACCGGCGCATGAATCATCAGGTAGAAGTGATTCAGGGCATCAAAGAAATCGAGTGCGGCTCCTTAGTTCGAAAGTTCTTAAGCGAACGCAGAATCCGCTAAACATTAGTTGGCGCAGAACGGTGTCGGAATTTGTTTCGATGCTCGGAAAGTTTTACCCTTGGTCTAATGTCTTCCGTGTCCAATAACCAATCTCGCCAACGATCGCGCCCGGTAGAGCGCCCACTGTGGCTTACCGTGTTATTGATCGTGGTGGCCATGCTGGTTCTTTTCGGCATTGGATTTGGAATCGCCACTCTGCTCAAGGGTTCAGGAGGAACTGACCCGACCGAGGCCCTGCCGAGTGCGACTTCAACCATGAACCTCGATAACTGCACCGTTGTCATGATCACACCGGCAGAGAATCTGCCCCGTGCATCAAAGGTCACTTTGAATGTTTTTAACTCAACCAAGCGCGTTGGATTGGCGGGCGATGCTGCAAAGTTGATGGGAGTGAGGGGCTTCAAAATTGGTGCAGTTGAAAACGATCCATTGGGGGTTCCCCTCGAGGGTGTCGGTGAGATTCGTTATGGCCCCAAAGGTGAGGCAGCAGCACAGTTAGTCGCATTTCATTTCCCCGACGCCACGTTGGTCAATGACGGACGCAAAGGCAAGAAGGTCGACATTTCTCTGGGCAAAGGTTTCACGGAGTTGGCCAATGATGCCGAGGTTGTTGCGTTACTCGCCCAACCATCACCGAGCCCATCCCCGTCAGGCTGCCCACTTCCCCAGGAGTCGGACAGTGCAGCACCCGATCATTCGGAGAGCGAAGCAGATTCCGAGTAACGAGAGTTTTCATTTGAGAACTTGATCAAAGTACTTCTCTTCATATGCTTGAGTGGTGTTTCCGCCCTCGTCGACTGAAGAATTCTCGCGACATGATTTCGCGCATCAAGCACTGTCGGGACTCACTACACGTGAGGCTGATCGATGTTTAGCTGAATTCGGACCGAACGAGATTGAAGTGAGCAAACCGACCTCAGTCTTTTCCCGAGTGCTGGCGCAATTGCGCGACCCATTCAATCTGGTCTTGCTCGGGGCGTGTGCCCTGACGTTAGTGACAAGTGATTGGACTAACGCCTCAATCATCGCACTCGTTGTGACCATAAACTCTGCGGTTGGGGTAATTCAAGAGGTGCGCGCAGATCACGCTGTTGCAGCACTGGCTGCGATGAGTGCACCGGCCGTTCGAGTACGCCGCAACGGGGTAGAAGTTTCAGTGCCTTCGGCCGTAATCGTTCCGGGAGACATCGTGCTCCTGAGTGAAGGAGACATTGTTCCTGCTGACGGAGAAGTCCTTGAGCAATCCAGTTTCCTTGTTGATGAATCCGCTCTGACGGGTGAATCAATACCCGTAGGTCATGTTGCAAGCACTGATGAAAATATTGGTGGAATTGTTTCTGCAGGCACCGTTGTCGTCAAAGGGCGAGCGGTCGTCAGGATTGAGTCAACCGGAGCAAACAGTGCTTTGGGGAGAATCGCCGCGATGCTGGATTCTCAACCGGAAGCTACCCCGCTCCAGCAACGGATGGCACGTTTGAGCCGAGTGCTCGCCATCATCGCCGTTTCACTTTCAACAGTGGTATTTGCTCTTGGACTCTTGCGGGGAGAGCCATTCGAATCCATGTTGATCACCGCGATCAGTCTTACGGTGGCCGCTATTCCTGAGTCTCTCCCCGCAGTGGTGACACTTGCATTGGCATTGGGCGCAAGTCGAATGGCCGCTCGACGAGCGATTGTGCGAAGGCTGCCAGCCGTGGAGACCCTTGGCTCCGTGGGTGTCCTCGCAACTGATAAGACCGGAACACTCACGGGTGCCCAAATGTTTGTTGGTGAGCTCTGGACACCACGGCGACAAGTCAGTGTTCTTGGTAGTGGGTACGAGCCCACGGGAGACTTGATGTCCAACGGGACCGAACTGGACTTGGATTCGTCGCCTGACGTAATAGAACTCTTGCGTGCTGGTGTTTTGTGCAATGACGCAGCACTCATTCCTCCAACATGCGATGGAGAGAGCTGGTCAGGAGTTGGTGACCCAACTGAAGTCGCCTTGCTCGTGGCTGGAGGAAAAATTGGGTTAAGCCGCTCAGGTCTTGAACCAGAGTTTCCTCGGCTTGCAGAGCGTCCATTCGATAGCGCTGCCAAGCAGATGACCACCGTGCACGGTCATGCGCACGGTTCAGATGGCGACGCGCTGTTTGTTGTCAAAGGATCCCCGGAGGTTCTACATACGACTCATGGTGACGGTGAATTCTCTAGCACGTGGCGTGAGGCGCTTAAAGAGTCTGAAAGACTGGCACAGCTCGGCTATCGTGTAATCGCAGTTGCATCAGGTTTCTCGAGTAGTGTCGATCCCTCGACATTTGTTCCCATGCGCCTGTTAGGACTCATCGCGATTATTGATCCCGCAACTCCTGCGGCTCGCGCAAGCATCCAAGCCTGCCGCTGTGCAGGGATCGTGCCAATCCTTGTCACGGGCGATCATCCTGCGACCGCGAGAAACGTCGCGGTTGACGTTGGAATTATCAGTGATGACGCTCCAGATGATCTTGTGGTCACAGGTCAGCACATGGCTGACGGCTCGGTACCTGATTTAACAACTCCAAGGGTCTTTGCGCGGACGACTCCGGCGCAAAAGCTAGACATCATTCAAGCCTGGAAGAGCCAAGGCGCGAGCATTGCAATGATGGGAGATGGCGTTAACGATGGACCAGCACTGCGCCGCGCGGATGTCGGTGTTGCCATGGGGCACCGAGGCACCGAGGTAGCGCGG
>Ga0181606_10001104_pt1 | contig 23405 bp, 21 predicted proteins | sample 041ome_10_FD_132994 | JGI IMG/M metagenome (GOLD analysis project Ga0181606, IMG submission 132994) | Coastal salt marsh microbial communities from the Groves Creek Marsh, Skidaway Island, Georgia - 041412US metaG (megahit assembly) | ecosystem: Environmental > Aquatic > Marine > Intertidal... | reverse complement strand
TGGTGCAAATTTTTGTATCTCAAGAACCCATTGTGTTACGATAGATTTGGGTACAACGATGAGCGTTCGTCTCTTTTCATTCCCTAGAATAGTCGAGACGACTTGCACGGTTTTACCCAGACCCATTTCGTCACACAAGAACCCACCCTTTGGTCCGTGTACTTGATTTTCCATGGAAAGCATCCATAGAACACCCTCACTTTGATAGGGTGCAAATAAACGACCATTGAGGCGGTTCTTTGCTTTAATATATTGGTCTTCGATCGTCATGATTGTATGATTTTTAAAGTTCGCCTAATCACTTAGGTAGGTATCATTCGGATCTATTTCTATTTCAACCGGAATTTCCTTCTTCTTCCGCGGGCGCCTCACCTTTTCTTCTGGTTTCGGAAGTTCATCGAGGTGTTCTCTGAAATACAAAACCTTGTCCCAGAACTCTTTCATGACTGGTAAATATGTATTGAACCATTCGCGATCACGTTTTACATTGACAACAACAAACTCTTCGGGTCTCGGCCAATTTGTTTCAGCGGGTTTATATTGAATAAAGTCTGCTTCTTCGAGATCTAGAATTTCCATACACAATTGGAGTTGTGGCATGTAGTGTTCGGGAACACACGGTTCAATTTTACGAGACATAGGACATTTGATTTCAACGAGCTTCCCAGATTCCGAGACACCATCTGGACTTCCACCGAGCCATGTATGTATGGGGTGTGGACATAATCCAATCTCGTGGACGACTTCTCCATGTCTTTCTTCGTAGAGAATCCGCGCTTCGTCCTCATATTTCTCACCGTGACGCGTGGCTTCATTGCCCGTGAACTTTTCCCCAAGACCACACTTCTTAAGCAGAAGACCTTGGGGTGTTTCGTACTTATTCTTGCCAATGGCCGTCGCAGCATCCGAGGCGGTGAGCATATTTCCACGCAACGCGAGCCATTCTTGACTCTTTTGCGCTGCATATTCACGAGCTATCAGTGCCTCTACGTTTGGATGCATATTAATTTATTTATGAAGTTATCTTTTAAGCTGAGTTGGGTAGAAAAAGGCTTTCGCTGCATTTTGTTCGGCGCGCTTCTTGCTCTTTGCAAATCCACGACCTAAAAACACATTGTCTATGAATACATCGACCGTGAAAACACCGTCAACTTGTGCCGCAATTCTATAATCTGGGAGAGGAAGGCTATTTGATTGTGAATATCGCATGAGATGATCTTTGTAATTGTTATCAACCATGATCGACTTCATATCAACGAGTTCTGAATTTTCGTAAATTGAAAGGATAAATTGTTTCGCGTGTAAGAGACCGAGATCCATATAAATGGCACCAATCAAGGCTTCAAATACATCTTCGAGAATCTTTGGGTTATTGTTCCACCCATTTCGCATACCCTTTTCATCCATGAGAACGCGATCATGGAGTCCAAGTTTACGAGCTATACCAGCGAGCGTGTCACCTCGAACGAGTTGGGTTCGTGCTTTTGTCAAGAATCCCTCTTGTCTTTCTTCATATCTGTCGTATAAGTATTTTGTTATCACAAAACCTAGGACTGAATCACCTATAAATTCCAAAGTCTCAAAGGAACCTGTGAGTTCTTCGTGTTCCTTTAGGGCTGATTTATGAGTGAAGGCTTTTTGATACAAATCCAACTTGGTTGGCTTTGTACCAATAAGTTCTTCGATGATGGACTTATTGATATTCATTTTATTTCATTAATGTGTTATTTGTTTAAGCCTTAACATAATGCGGGCTCAAGAACTTTTGCAAGTTGAGGAAGGTGACTTGAACATCACCCGGTTGAAGAAGATCGCGGAGCTTTTCGTCCATGATGAGCACACGGCCATTTTCCGGGTGCTTGAGACCATTGTCAGTGATGTACTTCGTAATAGCCTTGGTCACTTCACTTCGGGAGATCAATTCTCCTTCCGCGAGACCAATGAACGTACGGAGCTTATCGGTAACCTGTTGCTTGCGGTTGAAGCCGTTATTCTTCGCACGCTCAGCAGCCTTGGTTCCATCCGGGTCGTCTTGCTTCGCCTTAACCTTTCGGATAAGCTTCGTCAAGGACTTGACTTCGGCACGGAGCGCGGTGAGTTCGGATTGGATCGTTTCAAGAGACATCTTATATCCTTGTTAGAAGCCTCATCTTTAAGTCTCATTTTCGTAACGATAATGTGCTTGTTATAACCAGACCTAAAAGAACCACAAGGATAATTTTAAGGTATGCTGGAATATCGACTTGAAATGGTGTGAAGAAGTCTTCGGTTACTTCATACGGGGGTCTGGGACGGACATTTTTACACTGCCCAGGGCATCCACCGGAACAACACGCCGCGTTACATGGAAACACACGCTTTCCTCGACGCACACCACAGATTTGGTTTTCGTATGGGTAGGTTTCGTTCTTCAGTGCGTAACATTTACATTCGTCTATTACGTCACACTTGAGCTTATCACACTCCATTTTTATATATCACAATATTATAATGGACGATAGCATTTACTCAGAGGCCACTATCAATCGGTTCATGGTAAAGAACTTGTTCTTCAATGACGTCACGCTGAAGAAGTACTATGAGAATGATGATATGACAAATTTTAGAAAGCGTCTTCACAGACTTCATAAGAAGGAATCACTTGAGAAGATAGTCTACGCGTACGTGACCGACACTATCCGTGATATCGTGTATCGAATGGTTGGTGAACTTTCGGATTTTTTAAAAACGAGTGGAGATCTCGTGATCTCTGGTGGTGAAGCGTTTAATTATTACATCGATCGTAAGGACCGAATCATCACGAGTGACATTGATACAAAGTTTGTACCTAGATTCAAATATGATTCAAAGTATTTTGGGAAGCTTCAAGCTGTTAAGGTTCTATTGTGGAATAAATTAGGTGAAATAGCTTCAAAATACGACAAAGAAATTCGATCGAGATTTACGAAAAAGACAAAACTCGAAAGGTTTCTCGGTCTTGGGTTTGCTGAAAAGGGGCCGTTTGTGACGCGACGATATATCCTTATCAAAAAGAAGAAGGTTGGGAACGGTCAGGAACCGTCCAAGATGAATGTGTTCATTGATGTCGAACTCTTCGCGCTCGATCTTAAGGTGCGGTACTTTTCAGCGGCGAAAGGACAGATTATCGAACGCACGATAGGTGGTATCCTGGACATTCCCTTCATGCGTCCAGGTGAATTTGGTTTCGAAGTTGTAGAAACAAAAAAGAAGGGTGTTACATACAGGAATCGTCGTACCAATACGATCACGCGAGACGATCGTATCTATGTAGCTGGACGTCGTTTCCTCCTCGATGATGTATATCTTATGCAAAAGCTCGGTCTTCGCCCAGAAAAGCGTGAAAAGGATCGACAACGCATGGTGAAGTTGTCCAAAATTATTTCGAGTAAAGTATCCATTAACTCAGGTGATACGATTGAATCCATTTATCAGAAAGTTAGTAAACTTCCTATGACACCCATGCGTCGAAGAAAACTGGACGGACGTGTAAACATGAAGTCCGCATTGGCGGTGAATCCACGTAAGTACACCGCGTACACGACACCGCCCGATGAAGAGCGCGTGTCGAAGCAGTTTGTTATCGGTCTTAAAGCTTCCACGAAGAGCGTGACGGTTCCCGGATTCCAGAAGACGAAGGGAAATCAACGTTTCAATATAAATGATCAGGTCTGGCGAACATCAAAAAATAAAAACTACGTGAAGAATGAATACAATCTCAGACCAATTGTAGGTGGAAAAGTTCCAGAGAAAATTAACATTTTGAAAACGTTGTATGGATACAGACCAATCAGAGATAATTGGGTTCCTAAACAAGTACTTTTAAAGTCAGCACAGATTCCTTTCGTTGGTTTAAAGAAATAAGTACAATATACGGTATAATGTTATACGATACTCCTACCAAGGACGACGAAGGTTTCTATTTCGTAAAGGCGACGAAGGATGACAATAAGAAGTGTTTTGTTCAGTTGAATAAGGTGAAGGTTACGGGTCTCACCGACACGGAAGTGACCTTTGATCTCGCATCCGAACGAAATCTTGAACGTGTACAGGCACTCGATACACAAAACATCCAGGCCGCAATCGAAAATTCGGAATCATGGTTCGGTAAAGCGCTCTCTGAAGAAACGGTGAAATCCGCGTATACGGCGAGTGTCAACGATAATCAAATCAGTGCGGATAAGATCGCACCGACGAAGATTTTTACAGCCGACCAAGAACTCACGGACTTCAGTGCGCTCACGACCGAAAACGAATGTTCGGTCATTCTCGAATTTGCTGGATTGTGGTTCGCTAAGAAGGCGTTTGGTCCGGTATGGAATGTCGTCCAGGTCAAAATGTCAACACCGCCACCCCAGCCGGAAGAAACCTATCCAGAAGAATTTGCTTTCCAAGATGAGGATGAAGAATAAAAAAATTTGTATACTGTATAATAAAAGATGGTGAAGATTCGCCCGAATCAATTGGTCATGCTCGCGGCTGTGGCCGTCCTCGTTTATTTGCTCTTCAGCATGAACTCCAAGAAGTCTAAGTACAGTGTTCAGGAGACCATGTATGCACCGAGCCTTTACGATAGCAAGGATGTCGCGCCAAGCACGTGCCAAATGAAGGCTGGTACCGGCCTCGCGTCTTCTCTGTTGCCCCGCGAAGTCGCTTCCCAGGAAGACTTTGGTGAATTTGCCCCGGAAGACATCCTCAAAGGTCAAAACTTCTTAGACCCGCGTCAGCAAATTGGTTTCCCGGAGACTACCGGCGGTGCTTTGCGTAACGCGAACCAACAAATTCGCGCGGATCCGCCGAACCCGAAGGATGCTTTCGTGTGGAACAACTCGACGATTGCCCCGGATTTGATGCAACGTAGTTTGTGCGCTTAAAGATTTTAGAGTAATACTAGGTAAATATGTCTTCTGTGTCTAATGAACTGTCGACGAGCGTCTCAAAGCTCGTCGAACTCAGTAAACAACTGTCCGAAGCGAAATCTGATATCAAGGTCCTCAACCAGGAAGAAAAACGTCTCAAGGAGACGGTGAAGAAACACATGGTTGATCAGGGTATTGATACCATTAACCTCAGGAAAGGGAAGATAAGTTTACGAAAAAGCGTCCGTAAGTCGGGTGTGAACAAGGATTCCATACGAGAAGGGTTGTTGAAATTCTTTAGTGGTGACGAAGTGAAGGTTGAGGGAGCAATCAACGCGATCCAAGATAATTTAAAAACGAAAGAGTCTGTCACGCTTTCGTTAACCGGTATAAAAGAGAAGCCTCCTAATGAAGATAAGTAAGAACTATGGTTTGGAGTCAGTATATCGAAGATGGCAATTTCGACCTCGACGTTGAGCTCAATGAGCACGGTGAGGTCATTGAGGACGATGACACTCATCTGAATATTCACGATTGGGAATCCAAATACTCAGATGAATTATGGGGATTATGGGATCTCATGAATACACTCATTCACGATGCATGGTTAGAGCGTATAGTATTCAACAGGGGTGATTTCAATGATTTTGTTGAGTTTTGTTACAAAGAACATCACGACGAGCCATTGTATTTGTATTGTCCCATAATACCACAACTCTCATACATTTGGAAAAAGATCCAAGAGTGTGTGGAAGATATGGATATGAAAAGTGTGTTCATGACTGGAGCGACACTCGATCACTTTCTTGACTTTGTGGCATCACATACAGAGCAAAATAATGTGTATATATACTAAATGCTCCCTGATATCGCGACCCGGAAGGTTGCCATCCCCGCCGCACTCTTTGCCGCGCTCAGCCCAGGTCTTTTGCTCACGACGGATGGAAAGTCTGTTAAGTTTACCAATGGTCAGACGAGCCAAATGGCCATCTTCTTCCACGCACTCGTCTTCTTCCTGGTCTACTCCGCTATTGCGCGTGTCATGGGATTGGTTGTGACGAAGGCTGATTTGCTCGTGACGACGACTCTCTTCCTTGCGCTAAGCCCTGGGCTTCTTTTGACGCTTCCACCAGGGTCGGGTGGTGTTTTCCGCTCCGGACAAACCAGTCCGCAGTCTGTCCTCGTGCACGCACTCGTGTTCGCTATTATTTTCGCGTCTTTGCGACGTCAATTTCCTCAATTCTACTAATAGGATATGAAGTATCTAGTTTTAGGACCTGGTGCCATGGGTATTTATGCCATGATCGGCCGTCTTAAAAAAATACATAAAGAACTTCACAATGTCCAGGAAATATCCGGCGCTTCCGCTGGGTCTATCTTGGCACTATTTTTAGCTTTGGGGATGTCCGTCGATAAGATTTTCAAAATTTCATCGACATTAGATATCTCTGAATTTGTTAAGGTAAATATTGCTCTCTTTTTTAACAAATTTGGCTTCGTCGATGTGGATCCTATACGACAAAAACTCATAGAGATATGCGGTTGTAACCCATCATTTAAAGAACTCAATAAGAAGATTTACATCGCAGCCTTTTGTCTCAATTCATCGAAGACGGAATACTTTTCGGTTGATACACACCCAGATATGAAAGTCATTGATGCTGTATGCATGAGCATCGCGATTCCACTCGTATTTGAGTGCGGAAAGTATGATGGAAAATCATACATCGATGGTGGTGTCGCCGAAGAGATACCACTCATGCCCTTTATCGATAAAAAACCACATGAAATCGAGTGCGTAAAAATACACGTCGTATCTAGTTATAAAGAAGATCTAGATAACCCGAAGCAGTTTCTTGAAACGATCATCGCATCAACCCTACGAAACAGGGGAAGGTATGATGTTAAAATAAAATCACATCAGATAGACGTTGAGAACTTTAATATATTTGATTTTGGTATGTCTTATGAAGATAAAGTCAGGTTATATATGATTGGTTATGGATTATAATATTTTTGTATACTAAAGTGCATGGATGGATGCATGCGATCCAAAACTTGATATAGACAACCTACGTCAAATGATTAAACAGAATACCGGTAAGGATCTGAATTTGTCTCGCAAGAAGATTTGTCAGGCCTACACGGATATTCAGGAAGATAATCTCCCTCTTCCACCCTTGGTTCTCAGTAAGAATAGAACATTCATGGTGGATGGTAAGTCGCCTCTTAAGCAAAAAGATTACGATATCTTATTTGCGAGTGATTCAACTGTGAGTGAATTGCGCCGCGTTGCGAGAAAGGCGGGTGTCGTTTTGACGAAAGGTTTGACGAAAGTCGAATTGGTCGACTCGACGAAACGGTATCTCGATGGACACAAAATTCGTGAACCCATCATGCTCTCGAGAAAAAGACACACACCCGTTCGGAACATGAACAGTCGTGTGAGTGTGAACACGAACGTGAACACGAATGTGAACACGAATGTGAACACGAACGTGAACCGAGTGAACCGAGTGAACACGAGCGCGAACGTGAACCGAGTGAACCGAGTGAACCGAGTGAACACGGCATTCAATATCAATCGTAAACCTAATGCGTCGACGCGGGTTTCCTTTCCGAGTTCCGTTAATATTTCGGCTCCGTCTGCTCCGTCGGCTCCGTCTGCACCACGCCAACGCGAAGCCTCAACTTCTGTATCTTTTCCAAAACAAATCAGACCTTCATTAAACACGACTAAACCAACATTCTTGGAAGTCGCCAAGGTGAAAGCGAATAAGAATTTCATTCCTTCGAAGAAAATGATACCAAATAAGTCTGGGTACGTATTCACTACGGGTAAGTACGGTCTCGGTATGTATAAGAATACCAGTGTTATCCAGGGTCCACAATTACCGAATGCATACGTTCCACCCACCCAAAACATCAATAAAGGTATCTCTAAAACCAACGCCATCGAAGAGATTAAGAGTCTCGGTCTTCGACGAGAGACTAATTTTTTGACAAATCTGAATAAAAAGAATGTCAAATATGAGAATGTGATTACCCGTGCACGTGTTCAAAAGGGAAATGAAGATGAACTCGTGAAATTCATTAACGGTTTGAACCTACCTAACGCGAGGAAGACCGAACTTAAGAATATGTTGGCGACGAACACCGTGAATTCTGTTCGACGCATGGCGGAAGAAGCTCGAAACGTGCCAAAGGCCAACAACGTGCCAAAGGCCAACAACGTGCCAAAGGCCAACAACGTGCCAAACGTCCCTAACGTTCCTAACGTCCCAAAGGCCAACAACGTCCCTAACGTTGCAAATAATATTTCTAATGTGAATCGCGCTGCGAAGTTTCAAAATTATCTCAACACTGTGAATGAACTCAGTAATGAGAATAAAAAGATGCTCATCAATGACGGATCGATTACAAATTTGAATGATCTCAGATCAGCTGCAAATAAGTTGATCGTCGCGCGCAAAAATCAAAAGAAAGCGGTGATGAAGTTGCAAGTCGCAGAGTTCTTGAATACTGTAAACTTGGCGAGCAACGAAAAGAATAATCTCATGCGTCGATACGATTCCAATGAATTGACGCTCAATGGTATCAAGAACGAAGCCAATAAAATTATTCGTGCCAAGGAAACAAACATCAAGATTAAGAATAAACAATCACTCGTCAGCTTCTTGAACAAGAATACATCTTTGAATCAAACGACAAAGAATGCATTGATTAAGGAATTAAATAATGGTGCCACCGTCGCATCGATTCAAAATAAGGCTCGACAAATGGATCAACAACAAAAGAATGCACGCATCGAGAAAATCAAATCTGAGATCAATGCCTACATGGCAAACAAGAGTCTCACGAATGATGAAAAGCGATCGTTCGTGAACCGTGTCACCACAAATACGAACGTCGCGGCACTCAAGGCAAACATCAACGCGAGAAGTCAGGCGTCAAAGAATGAAAAGCGAACGCTCAATCGCCAAAACCTCAATGGTCACATAACATCACTCGGTCTCACGAACCAAGAACGCCAAACCATTCTTTCCAAGTTTAACGCGAATGGTTCAAATCTTAACACGTTGAAGAGTGAAGCCACAGCCATTCGAAATTCTAAAAAGGCGGTCAACCGCACGAAACTCACGAATGTTTTGAATTCTACAAAGTTAAACCAAACGCAAAAGAATTCTATTTTGAACAAGTTCAATAAAGGGTTGGCGAACGTCGAAGCGCTTCAATCCGAAATTCAAGAACTCGTGAAAGTTAAAAATGAACAAAATCGAGTCATGACTCGAAATGGACTCAAATCTTATATGAATAGTATGAACTTGTCCACGAACAATAAAAATGCATTCCTCAAAGAGCTCAATGCGGGTGAATCAAATGTCAACACAATCAAACGCAAGATTACGAATCTCATTAACTCGAGAATCAAGGATCAACAAAATAAGAACCGCGCGGAACTCGTCGACTACTTGAACACACTCGAATTGGCAGAACCAAACAAGGCTAAAATTATTCAAAACTTTGGTAACACATTGAATTTGAACAAGGCTAAGACGAACGCGAAGACTCTATCGAACCAACGTAGAGGTGAGAAGTTTGAATCGAACAAGGCTAAGCTTCGTGAATACGTGGCTAGTATGAATATTAACGCGTCACAAATTCTTGCAGATTTCAACACGGGGGCGATCTCTCTGAACAAGGCTATGAACAAGGCGCGTGAACTCGCAAATTCGAAGGTTGTTGAACGTCGTGCAGCGAATAGAAAAACACTTGAAAATCATATAAACCGTTTGAGTCTCGAGAACGATGAAAAAGCGATGCTTCTCAAGAACTTTAATGACGATGCCGGAAATTTGAACACTCTCATGAAGTCGGCAAACAACATCCGCGATGCGTCGAATAAACGAAAGCTCAACATGGAACGTCAAAAGGTTAAGAATATCATCAATAAGATGAATCTCACGAATCAAAACAGAGCTGACCTCATGCGTCAATTCAATAACGGTGCTCGGAATATCGAACAAAAGGCGATTCAATTGATTGAAAATAGAAAGACCGAAAAGCTTAACACTATCAAGACACAAATGAAGGAATATCTCAATTACATCGGCGCTACGAATGAGGACAAGAACTATATCATGGCAAAGATTACGTCCGTCAATGCAAACGTGAATGCACTTCGAAATGAAGCCAGGAAGATGAAAAATAAGCGTAACATTAACGCTCGTGCCGAAGAGCGAAAATCGCTCACCGAGTATATTAACTCGATTGGTCTCAAGCAAGAGGACAAAAACACTATTTTGAACAAGTTCAACACAACCAACGCCAGTTTGAATACTCTTCGAACGAATGCGAATGACATCGCAAAGTCTCGCAAGCAAGAAAAATATGTAACGAACAAGGCGTCACTCGAAAAGCACATCAACGATTTGGGATTGAATAATACAGACCGCATTGATCTTTTGAGTAAGTTGAATTCGCCGTACGTAAACGTCAAGAATATCATCAACCAAGCGACCAATCGTTCTATTCAACGAAAGGAAGAACAACGTGTAAAGAATCGCAATGAACTCAGGATGTATGTCAATACACTCGATCTCGTGAATGAGGACAAGGCATACGTGATGAAACTCTTCGACGATGAGAGTGGTAACATCGAATCAATTAAGAAACAAGGTCGAAACCTCGTGAATACACGAAAGACTGAAAAGAATGAAGCACTGACGACAAAGTTCAAGACATATATCAATGGTATGCCCTTGAACCAATCCAATAAGAATGTTCTCATGCGTAATTTTAATGCCAATGTAAACAAGAATGTAAATGTATGGTCGAAGAAAGCGAATACTCTCCTCAATCAACGTAAGAGTGAATGGAAGGCGAGAGATCGTAACGAATTGAATAAACTTATGACAAACCTCAATCTTCCTGGAAATACAAAACTCGTCATATTGAAGAACTTTGATAACGGTGTTGGAACGCTCAATAACTTGAAAAATAGAAGTCAAGGCGAAGCCAAGCGTATCGCGGATGAAAAGAAGGCGGCAAAGCGTGCGGAACTGAGCAACTATCTGGAAAAGATTGGTCTCAATCCGACGAATCGCAATGGTTTCTTACAGAGATACAATAACGCACCGAACACGGTCAATACGATCAAACAAGATGCAAAAAATATGGCGAATTCAATCAAGGCGGCGCGTCGTGCCAAGAACCTCGAAAACTTTGACGCCTACATGTCTCGCATTGGATTGGGTCGCGAAAACAAAAATTCACTGATGCAATCACTTTCGCAATCAAATGTCAGTCTCGAAAACATGAAGGCGCGTGCGAATGGTGTGCTTAAGGATCGAATCAATGAAAAGCGTACAGAATTCTCCAAGTTTTTGAGTGGCTTGAATTTATCCAATGAAAATAGAAATTCAATTCTCAAACAATTTGATAACGATAGTTCTAATATGAATGACCTCCAAAAACGCGCGACAAATCTCGTGAACAAACGAAAATCTGAAAAACGAACATCGAATAGAAACGCTCTTTCAGACTACGTGAAAACACTTGAGTTGAATCAAACCAATAAGAATGCAATTCTTAAGGAATTCAATAATAGCATAGCCGAACTCAACGTCATGCGAACCAAGGCGGATGATCTCGTGAAACAACGTAAACAGGAATCCTTGAACGCGAAACGCCAAGAACTCAACACATACATTAACGAACTGGGTCTGACTGGTGAAGATAAATCATCAATCATGAACAAGTTCAATGGTAACATTACCGCACTCAAGAATGAAGCACAAAAGCTCGCGAACAAGCGCAAACTTGAAAAGATTGCCATGAACCGTAAAGAACTCACGAACGTATTTAACACCCTCAACCTTACGAATAGTCAAAAGACTGAGCTTCTCAAGAAGTTCAATAGTGGAAGCAATACTTTGAATGCGATAAAGAAAGAAGCGATGAACATGAATGCAAACGCAAAGTCTAAGGCGGTCATTCGTGCGGATACACGAACCTTCCTCAATGGTCTCGAACTCAACAACTCAGTGAAGGATACACTGATTAAAAAGTTGAACGATGGTTCGGCGACTGCGAACGCAATTAAGAATGAAGCCGCGAAACTTAACGCAAATCGTCGCGCGGAACTCCTTAATAAGAGAAAGGATGAACTCAGAAATTTCATGAGTAATAAGAACCTGACGAACACACAACGCAACGCGTTCTTGGCGCGCGTGACAAACAAAAATATGAACTTGGCACCCATCAAACAAGAAATCACGAACACGAACACGGCGACGAGGAAGCAAAAGCAAGAAAGTATGGATAGAGCTTCCAAATTGAATTCGTTCCTAAATACATTGAATTTGACCAATGAAAATAAGAAGACGTTTAAGAATCAACTCATTGCGAACAATACGAATGCATCATTGAATACTATCAAGACCCAAGCGACCGCTATGAACACACAACGTAAGCAAGCGGAAGCGAATCGTAAGCGTCAACAAAACCGTGAAGATTTGAATCAACATCTTAAGACGCTGACACATCTCACGAATGCTGATATGCAAGGGTACATCACCAGCTTCAATTCGGGTGGGTCTCTTCAAAACCTCAAGAATGTATCGAAAAAGAATAATGAAGAAAAGGCCAGGATCAAGAATGACCTCAAAAAGACTATCGAAGATTTGAACATTCCCAATGATCGAAAGAAACAATACTTTAATCAAATCAATAAACCCTACGCAAACATCGGACCGATTCAAGCACTCGTAAACAAGAATGCAGCGAACGTAAAAGCTGCGCGCGATCAACTCAAGAAGAATGTAGCTGCAAAGCTTCAAGCGCTCAACACGCTCGAAAAGGCAAACCGAACCAAGTTCATGGAACGTCTGAACAAGGGTGGAAACTCGGAAAAGATTTTAGCGAATGCGACGAAAATCAATAGCGATCGACGTAAGTTTGCAATCACGCGTAACGTTGCGGCTAAATTACAAGCGAAAACGGAACTTGAACGCAATAACCGCAAAAAGCTCATGAATAACCTCGAAAAGGGTAAGTCAGCGAATAATGTATTGAAGAATGCAAATGCAATGATTCTCGAAAAGGCGCGTAAACCACTCTTAGATAAGATTATCAAGGAGATTCCAGGTAAGACGGGCGTCTTCCGACGCGACTGGGAAGGACTCGTGCGTAAAGCGACCACAAAGGAAGAACTCAATGCGATCAATGCACAAATGAATGAAAAGATCAAACTCCGCGAGGAAATCCGTGCATCTAATATTTCGGACAAAGAAAAGGCGGGTCACGAATCATGGATCATGAAACGTGGAAATGATATATCGAAACGCCGTCAAGAACTCGCGGGGCAGCTCAAGGCGAAGAAGAATGCAGCGAACGCAGTGAAGAAGAACACCGCGTCAAAGCTTCAAGCGCTCAATACACTTGAAAAAGCGAACCGAACCGCGTTCATGGCTCGACTCAATAAGGGTAACTCCCAATCGGCGATCCTCGGGAATGCGACCAAAATGAACCAAAATCGTCGTGCCGCTGAAAGAGAAAAAATCGAAAAGGAGCGTCGAGACCAACTTCGTAAGAACACGGCAAAACTTCTTCAGAATAAGAAGAAATTGACACGCGATAACCGCAAAAAGTTTATGAATCGACTTGAAAAGGGTGAAGACCCGAATATGGTTCTCAAAGAAGCGAATAAATTGGACTCTAATAGAATGACACGTGAAGGTGTTGAATGGAAACTCAAACAAATCAAGGGACTCACGTCAAAGGATGTGGAATCATTCATGAAACGATGGGACGCGTCAAAGAATAAGACAATCTTCGACGAAGCCAGAAAACTTGTGAAGACTCGTGAATCTGGATTCTCATTTAATAATACAAACCGACCAAATAAAAGGGTCATGACCGCGGCGGAGAGATTTGGTACCAATAAATCCGGAAACGCAAAGAATGAAATTCGGGGCATGAAGGGTATGGGTGTGAAGAATCGTAATCGTTTCGTGGCGCGTCTTAATAAAGGTGAAAATGCGACAAAGGTCCTCAGGGAAGCGCGCGAACGGAATAAGAAGGGTGCAGCATCTAAATCAAAGACGGTGAAGAATCTCGAATACGCGAAAGTTGTGAATAATGTCGTTCGTCGATTATAATGTGTGTCTATATAAATGAAAGTCATCATCCCTCTCAGTAACTCTGGTATTCTTAGTGTACATGGTTATTCAGATGTGCGCGAAAAGTCCAAGCTCGCGAGACACCGAGCACTTGGTAAGGTTATTCGCGCGGGTGAACCCCCACTCGGGTTGTTTCGCCGTCTCAATGTTTTGATGATCTTGTTCAAGCGCACGGATCCAAAGCTGTCCAAGATTTTTAAAAGTGATCGTGATTGGGTCAAGGATAAATATATGTAAAGTTAAAGAAATCGTACGACTGTTCAATTAATGGACAGGTGCGGTGTGTGTTTTGAAAATACAAATCACAAAAAGGTGACCTGTCCTTTTTGTGATTTGATGACATGTAAATCATGTACACAGACATATTTACTTTCGAGTATGGAAGATGCACATTGCATGGGATGTAAACATGCATGGAATAGACAATTCGTTGATAGTTTTTGTACACATAAATTCCGACATACAGACTATCGAAGACATCGTGAAAGTATTCTTTTCGAAAGAGAAAAACTCCTCATGCCAGAGACACAAATACACGTGGAGCGCATTCTTGAAATGAGACACTTGAATGAAATCATCATGGAACAAAAGAAACAATTGTCAAAATTGTATATGCAATTTGGTCGTTTGACATATGATGAGTACATGCGTGTCGAAGAGATTAAAGAACTCATTGAACACATGCGTGAGACACGACAACGTATTGACGAACTTCGATTCTCAAATCCAGATGTGACTGAAATTAAAAAGTCGTTCGTACGAAAATGTCCCGTAGAAATGTGTAAAGGATTTCTTGACGAGGAATGGTATTGTGGTATTTGTCGACAGATGTTTTGCGACGCGTGTTGCGAAATTAAGAGTGATGGACACATATGTGATCCAGATCTCAAAAATACGATGAAGCTCATATTGAAAGATACGAAACCATGTCCAAAGTGTTCAACCATGATTTCCAAGATTGATGGGTGTGCACAGATGTGGTGTACACAATGTCAAACTGCATTTGATTGGCGTTCCGGAAATATTCAAATAGGACGAATTCATAATCCACATTACCTTGAATTCAAACGAAAGACGTCTGGACTTCATAGAGAACATGGAGACATACCATGTGGTGGTCTTCCCGCGAGACATGAACTCCCTGAACGACTCGCGGATTTTATACATGTGATTCATTGGTGTGAACGGGAAATTATATACACAGAATACACAAATACTTCGACACAACATTTTAGAATACTATATATGCTCAATGACATGAGTGAACACGAATTTAAGCGTAAAATCCAAGGAGTTGATAAGCACAAAGAAAAAAACATGGACGTTGTGAGTGTTTATCGAATGTTTATCGACACCGCGACCGATCTTCTTCGACAATATGTCATCACGGAAGATACCACTATTATAAAAACCTTACGCGAATTGCTTCTATATTCGAATGATATCGTTCGATCCATACACAAGCGTTATAAATGTGTGACACCACCACTCTTCAATAATAATCTTCTTTTATTTTAGATGCTCGTACTTCTACTCGCCGTCATAATTTTTGTGTATTTAATCATTCCAAAATATAGACACCCACTCGTGTTCAGTAATTTCGTGAGTCCAGAAGAAAGACACCACATAATTGAAAAGGCGAGAAAGCAACTGAAACCTTCGACCGTGTCGATCGATAAGGTTATTAAACCAGATGTTCGACAGAGTGAAACAGCATGGTTATCTCTCGATGATCCGGTGATACGCACAATTGTCGAGCGATGTTTAGCCATGACGGATCGGCCGATCGACAATTGTGAAAATTTACAGGTCCTTCGTTACGAAGAAGGTGGCTTTTATAAACCACACCAAGATACCATGAAAGATCAAGAGAATAAACGCATGTACACATTTATCATCGCCTTGAATGATGGATACCAAGGTGGTGCGACGGTGTTTCCAAACATCGGTCGCGCGTATAAACTCAAAGCTGGAGATGTATTATTTTTCAATACACTTGATAATTACGAACTCATGACATCAAAAGCACTCCACGGAGGTATGCCTGTGAATGGTGGTGAAAAATGGATTTGTAATCTATGGGTCAACAAGTATCCCCTCACCGCGAAGACGTAGTTTACGTCTATTCGCTTCATGGAGCGTAGTGACGGCGTTTTTATTTTGACCGCTGTACGGCACGGCGTACCCTTCATCACACATCCATTTGTTTACATTAGTCCATTGACCATCTTCACACACCCACACTTCCGCCAAAATACGCCCAAACTTTCCACGACTGTCTCGTTCCGGGCATCTGAGTTCGATCTCAATATCATCCTTCTCAGATTCCACAGCCCTGAGGCACCACTCTTTCAATTTCTTCTTAGAAATGAGACCATACACTTTCTCCGTAGGGTCCGACGTTCTCGATTCGGGAGTATCGATGCCAAGAAGACGCACTCGCTGACGCGTACACACATCAAATCCAAGATCAATCGTCACATCGATCGTGTCGCCATCGACAACCTTTTCAAGGGAAGACACTTTATAGATATATTCACACGTGGGCTGAGCGTATGTGGCCATATATTATATAATAAGATTATTCTCCCCATAAGTAACTAAAACTTCGTGATGAACTGATTCGTACATATTTGAATGGCCACCACATTTATATTCTCTGATATTATTAATGAAGTCTGTTGTCTTTACGTATGGTCGATTCAATCCTCCACACAAAGGACATAGACTTATGATTGAATATGTGATCGAGACGGCGCGTAAGTCAAATAAAGAACCCGTGATCGTCGTGTCACATTCATACGGTAATTCAAAGAATCCTTTACCCGTGGAGAATAAAGTTCGCATTCTTCGACGATGGTTTCCAGGTGTGACTATTCTCACGTCTGCGAAGGATCGAAGCATCGCCAAGATTGCTCAAAATTTCAATGCAAACTCCATCATGGTTGTTGGACAAAATCGTCGGAATGCATTCAAGTTTCTCAATGTCAAAAAGCTTGCCATACCCCGAACCAAGAACGCACCATCAGCCACCATGGCGCGCGCGGCCGCCGTGAGTGGAAATGCAAAGGCATTCAAGAACATGACCGGCTACGAACTCACGAACAATATTCGTAATAAGGTTGTTAAAGCGAAGAATAAAAAATAAAGCATGGTCGACATAGAAGCATTCGCTACAAAGATATATTCTCAACTGGGACCTGGATTCAGTGAGAGAGTATACCATAACGCTATGGAAGTTATGTTGAGACAATACAATGTCCCATATGAAACAGAGCGCATTGTGCCGATCACATTCGAAGGACACGTCATTGGTAATGTACGGGCGGATATCATCATTAATAACACTGTGGTTCTTGAATTCAAAACCATCAAAACCCTTAATGACCAGGCGGAGTTGCAGGCGCAAAACTATCTGAATCTAACTGGGTTGAAGATTGCGTACGTGATAAACTACCCTCCGTTTCCAAATCGTGAGTGTGAGATTCGATGTGTTCAAGCATAATCATGAGTGGAAAAAGCTTTGCCAACTTTCTATAAAACTCTTGCATTTCATCGTAATATTTTTTAGGATCTTCAATACTCTTCGTCAAAATATCTTTTGACCTGTCTAGATGATACGTTGCCTCATCTATACAGAATTGTTGGTATTTATCCATACTCATGTAACATGATCACTTTCCTTTATGCAGATTAATCCAAGTGTTTTTGTACTTGTTAAGTTGTGACATGGTCGGACCTTGTGTCATGATGTAGTTGACCGCTGCATTCTTATATTTATTTTTGAGTGCATTTGGGATGTTTGTGGTATTCAACTGATTCATGATGAACTTACGTTCTAACGCACGTCCACGTTGATTCTTCCATCGCTGCACCATGCGCTTCTTGACGAGATCGACATCCTTCTTGAATGGAATACCACGCTTGTTTCCGAGCCGTCCCATACCATTAAGCTTCGTCTTCATCTCACGAACATCGTTTTCGATGGACGGATTGTATCGTTGCATCCATCGCTTTCCATACAAAAGTGTAATGTCCCGGCGAATCGATGCTTCGTCGAGACCACGCTTTTTAATGACTTCTTGTTTTTTTACGTTACGCTTTTGTTGTGCGACATTCTTCCTCGACGGTTTAGGTTCGGGCTTCGGTGGTGGCGTCTTAGGTTTAGCTGCGATCGCGTTTCTCTCCTTTTCTAATTTCTTGGCGATCGTCATCTTATCATTCTTCACATTCACAGCAACCTTCATGATTTTCGCGAAACGTACAAGATCATCCTTCGTGTACAATTTCGCCATCTTCTTTCCAATACGGAACGTGTTTCCGGTACCCGTGAGTCGGTACTCCTTACCACCATTCTTAAACGCAGCGACTTGCGCCTTTTCACCTCCAACCTTTTTAATCATGGCACACAAGTCTTCCTTCTTTGTCGTCTTCTTAATGTTCACGATACCCAAACGCTTCGCGATATCGTATAATTCGGGTTGTGAGTAGCGATCACATCGACGCTTTCCAATCATGTCCCCATTCACGATGGGTAACGCGTTTCCGCGGGGTGCCATCTTTTTCGTTTTAGGGATTTTATAACAACACGTAAACCCCTTTTTATTTTTACGCTCTTCGAATCCAGTCTTACACGGTGGCTGACGGTTCTTTGGACACGATGACGAATTTTTGCGACGCGCTGAATTGACTTTTTGTGCCGAAATACGAATGATTCCATCACGCGTGGCTGAGTGCATGATGTCCGAGGCTATGTTGTACGCTTTGAGCATGCGTCCAGGTGTACGAACACCGGAGATTTGGACGTTACCGGTACTCGAAATAATATACGTCGCATCTTCTTCGTCCGAAAGTGTGTACTTTGCAAATAAGAACGGTGACAATTCGGGTTCGTATGAAGATTCCTTGAGTCCATACTTTACATAGTTCTTGTGTAATTCAAACAATCGAATGGTTCCATTCACCTTGAACTGTCCACTCAAGTTATTATACTCAAATGCGTTATACAAAAACGGATACTTACCAGTCGTGTACGCGGTGACTACATAGTTTCGGACTTCTTCCGCCTGACGCTCAATGTCCGTACCGACGAAACCACCCGAGAAGCGAATCTTTCCATTCTTATAAATGTTGATGGTCCAACCCTTCGTCTCGGTTCCATTGGAAACATTAATGGCAAATTGCACAGTGAAAAACTTTTGATTGAGATCACCCTTTTGTCCGTATTCGAGCGTAGACGAATATCCAACTTTGAATTGTCCATAATAACCCCTAATTTCCTTGACCTCAACGGTGAGACCATTCGGGATGGTTCGCTTTGAGAATGGACTTCTCTTCAGAATTTCAACGAGATCGACGCGGTCACCGGGGCTCAGAGATCTATTGACAGTTGCGTTGAACATGCCCATGTTTAATTTACTCACATCTAAATCAGTTTTGGTCGTATTGACAATGTTTCCGTAATTGCTATTGTTCACTAACTTTCTGTCGAGACGTTGCGGTATGTGTTGGTCCCTGAGGAGATCCTTTTCGATTTCGTTTATGAGTCTCAAGTTTTCGTTATTGTAATTACTATCCGTCGTCACATCCACGTTGGAATTCTTAATGAATTCTTTGAGTGCGTTTTGACTCATCTTATATATGACAGGTATTTTTTTCTAATGGTCATCGCTGAACTGGAGCGTCTCCTCGAGGACATCGAGACCAAATATGAATGGTTGTTTTGGGTACACCCGTCCCTTGTATGTGAGCGACTCTTCCCGCACCTCGATTTCGCGCGAGCTGAAGGGTCCGGCGTAAAAGTCTGGGTTGAACTTTGGTCGACCCAAGTTGTTCGCTTGACAATGTTGATTGAATACCTGTACGAAGATCTTCTGAGGTACGAAGAGTTCTGAACCAAAGACCAGATTCGTTGACTCGAGGAAGTTGTGTAGAGTACTCGCCACCATTGCGACTTGTTTCTGTACGGTTTTGAAGTATTCTGGGACGACATTCCAAATGTCCTTGTTTCTGTATTTTTGTGCGTAATCGAGGTAGGCTCGAACACACTTCAGTAAAATGGCTGGGATTTCCTGGTTGAGTTTTTCGTCGAGCTGTGTGTCCGCGTCCTTGACTTGTTTGGCAAAGTTCCACGGAAGAATACGACGAAGCACTGAGCCTGAGTTGTCCTTCCAGTTTGGAATCTCATTCCCACCGAGGACACCCGGGCACTTCCATTCGACGGATTTCGCAGTTTGACCTTTGATGGCGATGGAGACGTCTTCACCTGACACCATCGATTGGAATTCCGCCTGTTCCAAACAAAAATCACCCTTAATTTCCGGAGCGATGAACATCAAAGCATTATAGACGCTCGACAGACCAAACTTCTTTTCAATATTATTCGAAACAGTCTTTACATCTTCGGGTTCATAAAACTTTTTGAAGATCTTGGTAATCACGGTTGACTTCCCTGAACGCGCGATACCCTTCAAGAATGGAATGACTTGCCACCCATCGAGTTCACCCGTGTCAAAACACAAACGCCCACCCATCACATACATCCATCTCGAGACGTGTTCATCAAACTTTTGGTAATTGAGAACACCCTGGAAATGTGGTGTTGGAATGTCATACCAATCTTCGATGTGATCGAAATCATCAAACTGCTGATCGAAAAACTTACAACTCACCTTGGTCGGATCGAGGGATCGGAATTCACGACTTTCGTACGAATAGAATTTACAATCATATGCACCCGTCTCCGGCGACCATCGCTTTCCAAAAAACACACCGTTTCGGAATGACCACATGTGACGATCTTTCAGTATCTCTGGAAACTGTACGTCTTGACAATTCGAAAGATGTTCTATGAGATGCCGAAACACACCCGGATTACTCGTAAGGTTTTGCCATAGTCCAAAATCATATTCCTTGTTTCCGAGTTCATACACAAACTCGTTGATTGATTTAACGGGTTTCCATGCTCGTGTATCGTGTCCATTATACGTGATCTGTTCACAACATTCACCTTTGTATCTCCGAAATCGTTTCGTGTATAACACTTTCAAAGCACACAAAATCGATTTCTGAAAGGGTGTCGCATCGTCGACTTTACCGTCGTCCATGGGGACACCCCTAAACGTAGCAGGGTCTGAATCAAAAATCTCGGGCTCGACGGTTGGATTTTCAGCGCGTTCATACGCTATTTTGTGTGTGTTTATATTGCAGAAAGCATCTTTGACTTGTTCAATGATTCGATTGATTCGTCGAGACACTTTCAGGCCATCATCTTCAGGTTCTAAATCCTGAATATTGATCGCACTGGCTCTGTGATATAGTTCACTCAAAATCTTGATATATCTTGAACGTCGATCATCGATCGCTTTCATATCATAATTCAGGACCCGACCATCTTCACCGATGTCTTCGGGATTAAGTAATTGCGTATATCCGAGCGACGCTGAGTTGAACCCAGAGCCTTTTTTTAAACACCACTTATCTTCCATGTAGTCGATATATTGGAGCACCTCTTCTTGATTCAGAGACTGGACTCTACATTTCATTTGTTCCATATGAGACTCCCGGGTATCGGGGTCTTTGTCGATGTAATGAGTTCCATCTTCCATTTTATTATTGATGGGTTGATTTTTCTAACTGTCTTTTTTGGAGAGCTTGGTGAGCATCTTAATAAGAATCTTGTTTTGCATTTCAAGTTGCGTTGCGATGTTCACCAGGGCGGAGCACACCGTGTCCCCATCCGGCGACGCGAGAAGACTGGTCATCAAAAATCCAAGATCACCCTGAAACTCTTCATCATCCTCGAAGACTTCCTCTTCCTCTTCTTCAATCACATCATCGTCGGAGATGAACTCTTCTTCCTCTTCTTCAGGGCGATCAGACATTTATCTTGACTGAGAAAAGATCGAGACCAAAATTTCGCACCAGTGCGATTTCAGCCGAAAAAAAAATCTTAGTATATAATACAAAAACTCTCAAAATGGCCGGTGGTCTCATGCAACTCGTGGCGTACGGCGCCCAAGACGTGTACTTGACGGGTAACCCGAAGGTTACCTTCTTCCAAGCTGTGTACAAGCGACACACGAACTTCGCGATGGAAAACATCGAACAAACTGTCAACGGCACGGCGTCCAACAACGGCCGCGTGTCCGTCACCATTGCCCGCAACGGTGATTTGATCGGCGACATGTACGTCGAACTCGTCACCGCGTCCCTCGGCACGAAGGCCGGTACCGCCGACATCGATGCGTGCTGGGTCGCGGAACGTGCGATCAAGGATGTTGAATTGTCCATCGGTGGCCAGCGCATCGACAAGCACTACCAAAAGTGGTGGCGTTTGTACTCGGAGTTGTACTTGGACGACTCCAAGAAGGCGAACTACGGTAAGATGACGACCAACCCGGTTGCCTCCACGGCCGGCACGGTTTTCCTCCCGTTGTTGTTCTTCTTCAACCGCAACCCGGGTCTCTACTTGCCGCTCATCGCGCTTCAATACCACGAATGCCGCATTGACTTCGACTTGAGCTCTGAATTCTCCCAATACACCGATGGTTCCACGTTCAAGGTCTGGGGTAACTACGTGTACCTCGACACCGAAGAGCGTCGTCGCTTCGCGCAAAAGGGTCACGAATACCTCATCGAGCAAGTGCAACACACTGGCACCGACACGGTCACGGCCGGTTCCACCAAGCAAGTGCGCTTGTCCTACAACCACCCGATCAAGGAACTCGTGTGGTGCTTCAACAACGGTAGCTCCTCCAACGCCCAACACTGGAACTTCACCTCCAACGCCGCGACCGCTGGTTCCGTCGTCCTCGAAGCTAACCCGACGGCGTACGGTAACTGCCACGTGCCGATCTCCGAAGGTACCGGTGCCCCGCTCCTCTCCGTCGGTTCGTCGGGCTCTGCGAAGCAATGGTCCGAAGAAGGCGCCGCGCTCTCCGTCTCCGCGGGTCCGCTCGACACCTTCAAGTTGGTCCTCAACGGCCAAGACCGCTTCAAGGAACAAAAGGGTAAGTACTTCAACCAAGTGCAAGCCTTCAACCACCACTCCGGCTCCCCGTACCCGGGTGTGTACTCGTATTCTTTCGCGCTCAAGCCGGAAGAACACCAACCGACCGGTACGTGCAACTTCTCTCGTATTGACAACGCTCAAGTCGCGGTGACGCTTAAGGCCGATGCCACCGACTCGCAAGTCATGCACATGTTCGCGACCAACTACAACGTCCTCCGCATCCAAAGCGGGATGGGCGGGCTTAGCTTTTCTAATTAAGTTGGAATAATCAGGCCCAAAAAGCAGGCGTTAAAAGCGTTTGTCCTGCTAGTCTGTGTGTGCAGGCGAGACAAC
>Ga0181606_10001102_pt1 | contig 23416 bp, 36 predicted proteins | sample 041ome_10_FD_132994 | JGI IMG/M metagenome (GOLD analysis project Ga0181606, IMG submission 132994) | Coastal salt marsh microbial communities from the Groves Creek Marsh, Skidaway Island, Georgia - 041412US metaG (megahit assembly) | ecosystem: Environmental > Aquatic > Marine > Intertidal... | reverse complement strand
AACACACTTTAGAACGTTATTTTGCACTGTATAGATGTGCTATATATTAAAAAGGTTATTTGACTAACACTTGTTTACTACTTTCCAAAAAGACCATAATTTCACTATTTAGAAACGAACAAAACACCCTAAGATAAATACAACCTATAAACACAGACACATATGACACAACTTGAATATAACGCAGGTAACTTCCAAGAATACACATACGAATTAGAATGGATGGAATGTTCATGGAAGATGGTACATGACACAGTTCATTTGGTAACGGCATTTTGGTATCCGTGGATTAGGTACAATTAATATACCTACATTACCAAAAATTTTACATCTAAAGTTTAATTAAATATTAGTTTGAACACTAGCGAAGGGTTAGATGTATGTGGACTCTTTTCATCTCCATTTGCACATCCGTTGGAATGTGTGCGTGGTTTGAAGTCAACAATCCAGAACACTATAAAACAGAAAAACAGTGTGTACAATCTGGAAACGTTATCGTTGAAAAAACTGTGCGTGAAACACAAACACATCATGGTAATGCGGTTTGTGTAGAATCTCGATATGTCAACGAGTATCGGATATGGTTACAAAACCAATAGTTCAACAACTATAATAATATTGAAAGCAATACAACTAATATGAAACGATTCAACAGAACCAAACAATCTTCTGATCAGATTCTATCAAAACTAAAAGAACAGTACAAGAGAGAACAGGATCCTGTGGAAAAAGAATATATATCACAGCGTATAGAACATTATACAAGAAAAAACAACCGGTCCACCCAAACAGACCCTAAACCTGATTAAAATAAATACTAGTATGGAAGAAAACTTTGCAGGTAAATTATTAATAGCACAACCAAATGCAAACAGCACTTTCTTTGAAAAAACTGTGATACTTGTTTGTGAACACGATCAATCAAAGGGTGCATGGGGTGTTATAGTTAATAAGCCTTCTCCTGTGCCTTTGAGAATGGTATGCGAATCAGTTAGTTTAGATATCGATATGGGAGATAGCAATGCATTTGTTGGAGGACCTGTTGATCCACACAGCATCAACATACTGCATACTTCTGAAGTTGAATTTCCTAATACACTAGCAGTAACACCACATCTAAGTGTCACAAGCAGTTTGGACCTAATGGAATTAATAGGACACGGACGAGGACCTGTTAATTGGAGATGTATACTAGGTATATCTGGTTGGGGTCCGGGTCAACTAGAAGGTGAAATGAGTGGAGAACATCCATGGACCAAAGAACATGAATGGTTGGTTATGGATGCTCCTAAAAATTTATTATCAAGAAGTTTGCCAGGTTTATGGCAAGGTTGCATTTCTGAATCTGTTGGAAATATAACGTCTAAGTTTTTTACTTAAACAGATCCATTGTTTCTTCTTCAAATCTAACGTACCTGCTTTTATCCTGAGATATAAGATAACAGTCTGCTTGTATTTGTTCTATTAGATTGTTTATTTCTATATCCGTTGCTTTAGGTGTTTCGTATTTCATTTTACGTAACTTATCAGCATCACTTTTGATTGAATCGATTTTATCGCAGAATTGACTAATTTTATGAAGCATATTATTCCCCTTCTGGTGTCATTGTTTTTAGCAATTCCCTCAACTTTGTTGATTGGGTTTTGCCCGATACTTTACCAACACTAGAACCTTCTGTTGGATCACTTCTAGTGTCTTCTTCTTCGCTGTTCACAGTACTTTGTTTCTTGATGTTACTGTAAATGCTCGAAGCACTTGATGATTGATACGACCCTTGTTCTTCTTCAGCAAGATCAGTAATACGCAGTGTATCAATCTCAAACTCTAAATCAACCTTTTGTCCCACACCTGAACTAGAACGTGTTTTCATAAACTGTATTTGATAACGTCCACGTTCACGCATTGCACGACTTGTAAAAATACCAATCACGTTATCCGCAGTTTGAATCTTACTTAAACCACCTGCGATATGTGAATGATCAAACTCAATTTCTTCCACCGCCGCCCTGTTTAACTGCGATGCTGTTACAAATACTGTTTGTGTTTCCATAGCCAAGTTACGTAATTCTTCTGATACATATTTGTCTTTAACAAATAGATCACTTGGTGAAACCTTTCTACTCATAGGCATCATCAAATCTAAATAGTCCACAAGTAGTACATCTACTTTCTTCTTTCTTTTAATTTCATATTCTTTGATATAACTTCTAATATCATTTGCGTTCTTACCAGCAGGCATATATTTGATTTGAATTCCGCCTGCTTGTTTACCTTTCATCCTGACCTTTAATTCTACGTCATCGATGTTTTTAAATATCTCTCTAGTAGCAATACCTGTAAACATACTATCCATACGCATAGCAACCAATGCCTCGGAAAGTTCTAATGAAATATAAATTACATTCAACCCTTCTAGTGCAAAATTTACACCCATGTTCTGCAAGAACAAACTCTTACCTGCACCAGAACCACCTGCCCAAATATTAAGTTCACCTCTGTTGAATCCACCAAACAGTTTCTTGTCAATGCTTGGCCAACCTGTGCTTACCTGTCCGTTGTTATCTTTAAGACCCATAAGCCTTGCTTTAGGATCTTCAAAGTAGTCTGTACCCATATCTTTTGCAAGACCAATTTGAATTGCTTCTTTGATTAAACCTTCCACAGGACCATACTCGCCTTTTTCAAGCAGGTCTGCACTTGTTAAGATTGCACGTTCTAGTGCTTTGTGTCTGCTAAACTTTTCAAATGTGTCCAACAACCAATCATAGTGTTCTGCACCTACATCACTTGCATCATTTAATTGAACGTTACATGACTTGTTAACAATATCAAGTTCAGGCATAACTTTGTATTCGTCAACATACTTGTTTACAAACTCTGCTGTGTCTTTTAGTTTTTGATCAAAGTTATTAGCATCAAAAATATTTTGACAACGCACAAAACTTTCTGCATTGCTTAAAAACATTTCTAAAAATAGTTTTTGTATTTCGTAGTTAAAATCTGCTTCTTTTGACATAGTGTTATCTAGTTATCCCCCAAAATATAACTCCCATATAGATAATGGTAATGACGATCAAATACCAAAACATAGAGTCTCTTAAAGGTGAATCCTTTGCTATCTTAATTCTTGTTACCTTGTTTAATGTTTCGTAGATTATCTTATCTAAATTCATATACTACTATTATACCACAAGTTTTTATTAAAGTCAATATGTTTTTTGGTACTTGCCAAAACTGCTCCAATACAACTTCCGGGGTCGCCTGGGTTTGGAGGAACCCAAACATTTTTCCATTTATAAGATATGCGTCTAACTGCTTTTCCATTTAATGCACAACCGCCTACAACAATTAAGTTTTTGCTTGGCATTTGCTCTAGCATACTGTTGGATAATCTTTCAACAATCTGTTCAAATATCCATTGTGTGGCATATGCAATTTTTCCTACATCTTTTATTTCTGGTCTCCACCAATCACAGCCTTTGTGTAGATTTACTTTAAATTTAAATGTTGGGTATCCAAAAGATTCATCAAACCAAAGTAGATCTTTAATCATTAATCTGATAACTTCGTTGTCCTTTTTACCACGTGCAAGACTAGTCATCATACCTTCATCACGCTGTGCTGTTAATCCACAACGCTGTGTCATAGCACTGTAAAACAATCCTAGACTATCAGGATATCGTTGTTTGTGTACACAGTGTAGATCGTCACCCACTCCTTGCCATACTGTTAATGTTTGGAACTCTCCAATGCTATCAATACAAAGTATAGAAGCATTATCAAAGCCACTAGTATAGTAACCATAGGCCGCATGACTGTGATGATGCAATGAATATTCTATAGGACAATGAATACCATAACGTGCTAGATATTTTTTAATATTATTTTCTTTCCACAACCATCCTTGTCCTGCTCTCCACTGTCTAAGAGTTTTTAAGAATGGTCGTTCATACCATACAACACGATCCGGGTTGCCGCCGTAATTTACTCGAGCAACACTTATAAGAGTGAAGTTTAAATCAGGATCGTGATCAACACCACTAAAGTCTTTTGACAGTGCCGCAAACTTTAATTGATCATCTTTAAACACTGCAAGACTGGCATCATGACTGTTACCTACAATACCCCAAGTAATCATTTTACTACCTCATTTATACAAGAACGGATCTTGTTTTTGTTTGTCTTTTAACTTCTTAGCAAGTTCTCTTTTATACTGCCATTGGTAATATAATCTTTTTAATTTTTTAATAACATCAAACATTTAACTTATTATCCACAATATATTGATATAACATTTCAGCAAACTTTATATGCACAGGACGTTTAAAATGTCCTTCTGCTCTTCTTTCCCACGGAAACATTCTATTACCCCATTCTTGAAACGTAAACGTTTCGAACTTATAAAGACGAGGTGTATCTAACATACTTCTAAACTTTTCAATTCTTAAATCAGCGGGTGCATTCCAAACGTGTACATTTAGATGCATAAGATAATCTATTCCTTTACTTTCTAAAAATCCTTTTAGCATCATAACGTTTGCAAAGAATTTTTCATATTCTAAACTGTCACGCCAGAGATATTCATTACTAAACTCGACGCCTTGTTGTGATCCGAAGTCGTAGATTCGTTTACCTGTTTTTTCATCTGTTAATCCCTTTTGTACATTAGGGTTAATGAAGTTAGTTCCGAAGTAAACAATTTCCTTACTTTCTAGTGTATCATCGTCAAAATAGTAACCTTGTTTTTTAAGATTATCCATTTTGTCTTTAATGTATATTTCTAATCTATTAATGCTGGTCCAACCAACAACAACAAATACTTTTGAAAGATCATATCCTTGTTGTTCTAGTTTTAGCACATCAAACATTGTTTGTCTTGCAATAAACTCATTAGGTGCACCGCTTAATGCAGTATTACTAACATCAGGGATTCCCATTAGATCTGCTATATGAATTGGATACGAATGTGCTTTATTTTCTTCTGATAGATCTTTGTCAGCAATTATTTCCATACCTGCTGTAAAACTATCTCCACATGAAATTAGATAATCATATTTTTTCATTTTTTGAATCTACCGGTTGTGCATTGAATTTTAAGTAAGGTTCATTAAAGTCAGGATCATCCTCGCCTATAACTACATTTATCTCCGGAACGTAGTGCTTCATCATATTTTCGATTCCGTATTTTAGTGTTTGTGTAGACCCTGCACATCCTGAACACGCACCGCTCATTTGCAGTTTTAATGCTCCGGAATCAAGATCAAAATCAATGAACTTTACAATACCTCCGTGCAGTTCTACACTTGGGTTAACTTTTTTTTCTAATAAAGATTGAATGTCTTTAACAATTTCTTCTTTGGTTCTATCAGTCATTAAAATATGTCTTCGCTTTCAGTTTAATTTTTGTTTGATTTTGTTCTATGCTATCAACGATTTTTTTCAACGCATAGATCTTTCCGTATCGCCTTACTGCTTCATTTACATCTTTTACATCTTGGTCTGGCCATTCAGGAAACCCAACACTCCATTTATAATGCAATGCTGATTCAACCATATCAACACCTGCTTTATCTGTATCTGGTACCACTACTATATGGCGTCTTAAACCGTTTATAAGCGTCGCTTGTGCGTCTTTAACATCATTGCTTAGTACTGCTACTCCGTCAATAGAAATAGCGTCTAAAGGACCTTCTACGACAAAACAATAGTTTCTGTATTCGTGTTGAGCATCTAAGTTAAACACATAACCCGGTTGGCTGTCAGTAATATATTTGGGTGAGCCATCTCCTATTTTACGAGCAGTGTATCCGACTATGTCCCCTTGATGATAGAACGGTATAATCAGCCTTGACTTATATGAACCTTCGGCGGTCCACATAAAATCATAATCATCTATCATCAGGCCTCTACTGATAATATATTCAATGGCTCTCATGAGATCCGGATCCAGTCCTGATGGTTCAAGTGCTTTCCAGTCATGCCAATTCATAATTGATCTGGCTCCTACTGGCAGTTCTTTAGATTCAAATTTAGGTATACTAATAGATAATTCTGATGATTCATCAGGTGCATTTTCTTTTAGTCTTAACGCTTCCAAACTACATTTGGTTATATCTGAATCTGGCACATTTAACCAACGCATTAACTTTCTCATCTTTACAGATAAGTTTCTGCCTGGAACAAATGATGCTGTATATCCACAGTTAAAACAATGATAACTCACTGTTCCGTCACCGTTTAACATAACACCACCACGTTTACGTTTGTCTGCACTTTCTCCGTTATGAACACAACAGGGTGCATCAAAGGAAGTCCACCCACTAGGAGTAGTCTTTCTTTTAGAAGGCAAGAATGCTGTTAATACTTGTTGAATCGGATTCATAATAATATATTATGATCTTATTGAGATTTTGTCAACCGTTCCGGCGTTCGAACTGTCAGGTGTGTGTTGAATTCTTATCCAACTGTATACTCCAGAAACATTAACGTAATTTGTTCCGGAATATCCATTTAATGGAACACTTGAGACGTCTACCCAAGATGTTCCGTTAGTTGGCTGTAGATCCAATGTGGCTTGTAATTTGATAGTTCCTTTATAACCTGTGGTTGTGTAAGAAACTGTATGTATTGAATTTGCTCTTTTCCATTCTGGATTAGCGTTGATCCAACTAGATGTATAATCAGTTATTCCAGAATTGTCGCTTCTTGTGTTTGGACTAAAAGATGTAATCACCTCGCTCTCGGTAAATGGTGAATACACCTTGTCCTGTACTTCTAGTACTCCCTCTGCATCATGGTACGTATTGGTGTAAACTGGTTTGTCAACACCGTTAACAGTTTGAATAATACTGAAACTATAGAACTTTGAATTAATGCTTATCAGATCGCTTTCAGATAACACCACTTGAACAACTCCTCTAGTTGCTCTAGTGCTACCGTCGTCAAGCACACTCATAGTTTTATGCAAGTAAGATGCTCCTGTTTCAGGGTTATTCATGATAAACTTAAATGCTGTATTGTTTACACTAATAGGTTTTTGATCCTGATTCTTAACTGTGAACTTCAGGGTATTTGTAATTCCTTTGTATACTACTAAATTTTTCTGGTACATAGGTGCATATCCTTGGCTAACAGTTACATCCAAATCACTGTACACGGTATAACCGGTTTCATAAATATATATTGGTAACTTGAGCATATCATTTTATCATCCTTACTAACAGTATTTATAAGAAAGAGTATGACAAACATAGACCTAGATTTACAACAAAAGTTTCCGTTTTTATCGTGTGTTAAGCACGGTATAGTGGAATACGTTTGCATTATTATCAACCAAGATGCACACGTTACAAGCGTTTACGACTATGCTAGTTGCAAATCCGATAGTGAAAAATTATCACTATTAGAGTGTGGTGATGCATGGTGGTGGGAATCAAATAGGAAGATTCCGATCAATATCTTTATGAAGTCTGAGATGATAAAATTTAAACATTTAATCAAAACATTCAATACAAAAGATATTGAGTTACTATTTGGACCTATGGTTAGATTAAGTGATATAGCCGAAAAACGTGTGAAAAGAAAATCAATACAACTTGTTCGAAAGTTAAAATGAAATTCTAAAGCATATTGGTAAGTTTATACTGCATATAACAAATATAATCTATTACCAATAGTTGAATTAACATTCCTAAAGGAGATAGCATCACTCCAAATAAGATAAAAGGAATGAGCACTAACCAAAATATTAATCTAAAAACATATCTAAAAATAAATTTTTCAGGAACTCCCCAACCTAGCCAAGGACCTGGATCGTCGTAGGGCGGTTGTTCTCTATAATCTTTTACTTCGTAGTTCATTGATACCCATAACTTATCTGTTCACAGATTAAATTCATGTGTACAACTATTGCATGAGCATATGCAACCGCGTGTGCCTTCTTAAAGAAATATTCATCGTTCGTCGGTTTCGTCCAAACATTCTTCATCACCGTATCCCACGGTTGTCCAAGCAAATGTCTCTTCGCTGGTCTGATGATTGCCAACACTGCGGCTAATTGTTCTATACTCTGTGGTTTCATTGTTTGAAGTATAGTGCTGTGTTCTCCTACGTGAAATAAGTTGTTGCTGAAGTCTGGCTCTGTAAGCAGTTCCCATAACGGCTCCTTTTCAAGTAATGTATTTAAATGTTCTTCACTTAAAACGTTTTTATATATGTGAACATTTAGCATATCAATCTTAAAGTAACCACGATCGTCTGCTACCTTATGATCAATAGTTGAAATATTTGTAAATGGATCAAGAGGAACACTGTGAAAGTATACACCTGTATTATGTTTTTTTCCTGTATCTAGTTTTGCTTTATGGTGTTTGAAATGCTCTAGTACAGCATCTCTATCATAAAAGTCTAAATCAATATCAGGCATTCTTTCCTCTTTTTAATTTTCCTAACACACGTTGGCGTCGAAAAATATCGCTTAATAGTTCTTGTTGTAGTTGCACCTTAACTTTGTTCTTACGCATTTCTTCTAACTGTGCTATTTTATCATTAATGCTTTTTTGCATAGCAGTAATATAATTTGATAAATCTTCTTTTTCATTACTAGTCATCTAATTTCCATCCAAATACTTTAGCAAGATTTCTTCCGCTCATTTCTTCCTTAGTTGGTTTATATCCTCGCTTCATGCCGAACCCGTGTCCTCCGGGAGTCTTAGTCATTGTCTTAGGATCAAATGTCGTCTGTTCTTTGTTCTTCTTGTTTTTCTTCTTGTTCATCTTCCTTATCTACTTTGCTTGGTTTTGGCATTGGCATTCCTGATCTATCAAACCATCTACCATCTTCTGTTTCAAAACAAGGATATCTAAAATTATTTCCTTGTAAATCTTTTTGTATTATTGTTCTTCGATTTATCTTACCCTGATATATACTATAATCAGCATTAACTAATTCATATACTTCCATACAGCCTTTTTGATATATTCTATCAATAGTTCCGTTAGGACCTTCGTTTGATGCTACTCGTGTACCAGGACCATCATTAACTAACATTTGCTTCCTTTATTATTTCTTTAACTAATTCTAAATCTGCTTTTTTCATATTAAACTTTTGTTTCCAATAAACTACATCAAGTGCTGGTTCAATTATAGTTAATTGTTCATCATTAAAACTTGCTAATAGTTTAACACCTTCCTTAGAATTTAGCAAGAGCCAAGGTGATATCAAACCATTTCGAATATCATGAACTGCTCTATTATGATTTACATACTTAAAGTAATCATGATAAGGTGCTTGTTGTTTATCGCCCCAATCCATCATGGTTTTGAGAGAACGTTGCATAGCACTTTCTACAGGCTCTAGTTTGATCATTTCAAATAGAAAGGTATCATATAGTTCGTCTCGACACCAATGATCTAATTTAACACCACTCTTAATTACAAACTCAATAAACTTTTCAGGATATATTGGATTGATATTAACAACAAAACTTCCAAACTTTACAAACGCATTATAGTAACTGCTTTTACAAAACTCGGTGTATGTTTTAGCATTGCTTTTTTGAACTATTTCATAAAACTTATTAAATGCTAACAATCCAACCTGTACACGTTTTTCGTCTTTTTGCATTGCCCTGCGTTTAGGTTCGCACATATGGGCGATCAAAGTTTTCTCTTTTAAAAAACTTTTTTTACAGTGTACACATTCAAAGTCTTTTTCAATTGTTTGGATCATGCTCTTTAACGTATTCCGCTTGTTCACTTTTTGACATAATAGTTGATAAGGTTGTTGCATCGTCTACCTTCATATTAGGATTTTTATCTAGTAATACTTGTTCAAATTTGTTTTTGGCTTGCTTCTTTGGTGCCGCCAAATATTGATGAAAGAAGTTTTCATACGCACCACACATAGCCATTAGTTTCCATAACAAGCCTTTGTGATTTTTGCTCAGCGTCCAGTGATGTTTGTTTACAAATTCGTTGGTCATTTCTAAATAGTGTTCTTGGAAGAACGCATCACCTTTTACATTACTTACATAACGCATAGCAATAAAAGGAGCAAACAATTTCTTATCGTCATCGCTTAATCTATTGTACCAATCTTTATCACGTTTATCTACTGCACGTAGCATTGCTTTTAGATCTAAAAACTTTTTCTCAGCCATGATATTTTTTATTTCCTTTAATGAAATTCCAGAATTCTTCTATATGTTCTCCAGCCATACTCATATAGTAGCATCTTTATGGAAGTTTGTCAACTAGTCACGCATTCCATTAAACACCGTTTTCTTAAATTTGGAATTGTCTTTATCAATAGTTTCGATAAGATTCAAATCGATGTTTAATTTCTTCATTAACTGTGCTAAGGCTTTTGTGTCTTTTGGTAAACACATACCGCCGTATCCTCTCAGGCTAGGATTAACATCCAAATACATATCTGTTGCTTTACCTGTTTTGATGTAAGCATTTTTAATTGTTGTATAATCACAATCAAGTTTTTCACAAATCTCGTACATTACATTTGCAAAAGTAACACGTAAACTTGCATACACATTGTTAAAATATTTTAAAACTTCTGCTTCGTTTGGCGTAAGGTGTTCTGTGTGTAACGGCAAGTCTCCGTGTGCTTGTACAAGTTTTCTATACACCCAAATATCGTGTGTACCTATTGCAAGTAGTTTGTGATTATTAATAAAATCATCTTCAGCACAACGTTCTCTTAAAAATTCAGGAACAAAACAAATTGTAAGATTTTTAAATTTGTCTATCATACTTTGCGTAAATCCAGGAACCACGGTTGACCTAATAGCAACAATTCCTTTATAGTGTACATCATTAAGTTCTGTAATAACACTTTCTATAATGCTTGTATCACATTCACCTTCTTTTGTGCTAGGAGTAGGAACACAAACAAAAACTATTTCACAATCTGCTACATCATGAATTGTTGTTTTTAATTTTATATCATGGGTTTTAACAGTATGACTAAGATATTCAAATCCTTTTAGATTTGCTGTACCTACTGCTCCTATACCCACTATACCTAAGTTCATACATTATCTCCTTGTTTGTCTAGTTCGTCTAGTACTCGCATTGTTTCATACCCTTCTAATTTTAATGTTTTAATTAGACCTTCTTCTAAACTAACTTTTTGTTCAAATCCTGTTAGATTTTTAAGTTTAGATATATCAGGCCATCTACGCATGGTGCTTCCAGTTGGTGCAGGGTGTAACTCTAATTCAACATCTTCTTTATTCATAAGTTTTAAAATAGTTTTTGCAACTTCTAATATAGTGGTTTCTTTTTCTCCACCAATATTAAAAATATCATTTATTGCACCTTGATTATTAATTAATAACTCTGTGGCGTCAATTGCATCATCAATATAAATGAATGTTCTAGTATTTTCGTGTCCGTACAAACTGTATTCTTTACTAACCACCCTATCATAAAATTCACTAATAAAATGATCAATCTGCCTTGGACCATATACATTATTATATCTAATAATAGTGTATGGCAAGTCACTTGCTATAACGGCCTGCTCACCTAGTGCTTTTGAATTTGCATAACTCCATCTTTTATTTTTAACATCAATAACTCCCACAGGAGCATTTTCATCTGTTGGCAATCCGTAATCAAAATATTCAGTCGACACCACTGTACTTTCCGGAGTACCTGAATATATAAATCTTTTTATATCTCTATTTCTATAACAATCTATTAAGTTGATAGTAGTTAATATATTGTCTTTAATTACATCATATGCTTTTGAATAAAAATGTTTTGTTCCATTAAATGCCGCTAAATGAATTACATAATCTACATCAGGCAATAGTGGAACCGGAAATCTAAGGTTGTGTATTATTTCTTCGACATTGTCTAAGGACATTAGGTGCGGCATAACAATATTCAATGGATCTTTATCTAAACAATAGATATAATTTTCTGGGTTACTTGCAAGTCGTTGTACTAGATGTGACCCTATAAATCCTGATGTGCCTGTTATTAAATATTTCATACTGAATTCCTTATTCTGACTCCATTAATGTTTATGCTCATAACAACTCTAATGTCGTCATATTGATTAGGCTGTACTCTATGTGATAACCATCCCGGAAAGATAACAACGTCTCCTGTTGTAGCAGTTACCGGCTGAAAATAATCGTGTTTATCACCGTCGATAAACTTTCTTGGCATATGACTCCAATTAACTTGTAATGGATTTCTAAATTCTATATCTCCACTATTTTCTGGCTTTTGTAAGTATATCGCCATGCTCATATGACTGGGTGAATGGTCGTGTTCTACAACAAAGCCTCCTTTGGCTTCTATGTTTGTCCAACTGTTTTCTGGAATCAAAGGTAAGTCGGCCATATCCCACTCGTTCCATACTTCTTTCATATGTGGATCGAGCCAATCAAAAAATGATTCTAATTCCTGCCAAGTGTGTGGAGGGTTTTTAGTGTGATTAGCAGTTGTCTTTCCACCACCTCTCATAGATCCAACATTGGATGGATGCACACAAGTATCTTTAATTGCTCGCGATACAGCAGGTGCTAGATCTCCATCGTAATGGAACTTATACACAAGATTAGGTATAATAGATATAGCACCCGCTGACATCGTTTACTTCTTTGTGGTTGCTGGGCGGCCTCGTTTTTTTGGTGCCGCTTTTTTGGCCGCTGGCTTTTTCTTTGCCTTTGCTGGCGTTATTTCTTTATATATTTTGTTTAATACCAAAGGTTCTTCTAATGGTAAATTACCTGGCCATAAGATTTTTTTAAGCCATTTAAACATAATGTTCTCCTTAATTTTTAATTTTAGTACCAACTGTGCGTCTTACAATATCATCATGATTGAATTCTGCCCAGTATAGTTCAAAGGCAACACCGTCTTCGATGCCTTCAAATTGATGAACCTTACCCGGCTTAACCTGAGTAAATTCACCCGGACCAAGAATAGTTTCGTCAATTAAACCTTCCTGATCATCTTGCCAAACACGGACAAGCATCTTGCCCGACTCAACAAAGAATCCGTTCCATTTATATTTGTGTTCATGTTCAGAACACTTATACCCTTTCTTGAATTCAATTCTATGAAATTCAAGAACACCGTTAGCATGAATAAGTTCTGTCTGACCCCATATCTTTCCTGCTTTCATTGTCATTAGCCTTTCTCCATATCTTTTATTAGTTTCCGTGTTTTCATATATGAATTTAGAAAAAACGGTTTGTAAGTAGTTAACTTTTCCATCTCAGCACTAGTGACAAGATGACATTTAACTTCTAGTCTATTTTGATCTTCGATCAAAGGTATCAATTGCACAACAGGATCTCCTGCTTGCCAGTGAATTCTTTTTCCTTTTGGAATCATCATATTAACCAACACAGAATGCTGATACTTGAATTCTATAAACCCAGGTGTGATCCAATGGTTCAGAGGATTACGTTGATGCCAACTAGGCTGTGTCCAATAAAATTTTAAACCTGTGCTTTCTCTAAATAACCAAGGTGTTCCAAATTTCCAATGCAATAATTCTGCTTTGTTTGATAAATCATCTGCATGATGTTGCACAGGTTGTCCCCAAGTTGCGGCCGCGGCCATGCATTCTGCTTTTCCTGTAACAGCATCTCGTTGAATAACTAATTCTGCAAATGCCGGCATAATTGCACCAAAAGAAAAGTGATCATTTATAGCAGGACACATTCTAATACTAGGTTCTTCAATTGATAAGTTTTGACTCATTTCTTTATGACTCTTGTGTGTCATAGGCATAGATTTAAACCAATCAGGTGTAAACTTTCTAGTTTTAGCAATAGGAAATAATTCGTGTACAGTTGCATTATCTGTAAAGCATTCTAACACAATGGGTTTCTTTTTAAACCAAAAACTTACCATAATAAACTCCATTCAAGTTGTTCGTTTTGTCTTGAAACTTCTTTAACAAAATATGCACATTCTGGTTTATGTTTTTTCTCTAAAGGTGTTGTTAATAGTTGTCCTGATTTTAATTTAGGAAAATACCACTTGACGTCTTGATAAACATTAATAACATCAACAGTGTGCCATTCGGGTCTATATCCGTCCAACGGATTAAAAATAAACGCTTCAAATCCTCTGTCATTCAAACTAGTCAACGGCAAAATACATAACTCGCCACTGTCTGGACTACCAACAATCATGCTCCATTCAAGTGGCATTTGAATTTGATGTGGTCCTATTTGTAATACTACCGCAGGTGAACTAAAACTTTCTAAATAAATTAAAGGCATAAAGAAATAATCAGGGTCCTTAGGATCTGAATTATCTAGTACGCTATAACGTATGTCTTCGTTAATTTCTTTTGGTAAGTTGTTTAAACTATAATAATTATTTTCTACTGTTAATATTTGCATGGTTCTCCTATCCTATATCTATTCTTTCAATTGTGAAAGGATAGTTTGCTTCCTTATAAAATTTTTTTCTTTGTGTAAGATGCCTCTTCGCAAACTTACACCTGCTGGTGATATCCCAGATTTGAACATGATCTTTGTCTTCTGCCTTTCTAATGCCTCTACCAATACTTTGAATAACTCTAACAAACGATTTGCCTGGTTCTAATAAAACTAAATTAAAGATACGTGGAATATTAATACCCACAGCGGCTACACCATATGTTGCAATAATAATTTTATCATTCATAGTTTTTACTTCGTCATAATGTTCTTTTCTTTCAGTACTTTTAGTTTCACCACTAATAAAAACACTATTTTCTAATTTAGATTGTAACATATTTCCTGCAGAAATCCTATCAACAAGTATTAAAGTATTACCATTTTCGGTAATCTTAGAAATCAATTTTGCAATCCAAGTTATTCTTTTTTCGTTGGTTGTAAGATATTTTAATTCTTCTTGATACGTTTTATATTCTTGTGTGTCTTCTGTTTGAATAACATTCACATGACAGTTAGCAAGTACTCCTTTGGCTTGTAGATCACTTGCACTGATGTTGTTAATTACTTCTCCAAGTCCTGCTCTAATACCTTGAAACTCAAACTGTTCTTTTGGAATAGTGCCTGTTAGTCCCCAACGAATAGGAACGTTTGCAAAGTTCTGTGTAAGCAACTGTTTAAGCACATCTGCTTTTGCTTGATGTACTTCATCGACCATAATACATTTGATGTCTTCCATTGCTTCTTGGAATGTAATCGCCGCTTCGTTATTTTTAGTTTTTTTGCTTAGTATGTTTAGACTTTGCCAAGTACAAATAGTATGCGTATGTCCTAGTTCTTTTCTATCACCAAAGTACACACCTACATCAAGACCGCAGTTTACATAATCTTCTTCTGTTTGTGTTACAAGCGACTTATTAGGAACAATAACAAGGCTACGTCCATAAGGTTCGCATAAGTTTGATAATGTTGCTGTTATAATAGTTTTACCTGCACCTGTGGCAACTTCTTGTAGTGCTTGTGGATTACTTAAAAAATTGTTAATAACTTCAACTTGATAGTCTCTTAAGATAATAGGCTTACCTGCTTCAGGATGTCCCTTAGGCCAATGTACACCTTTGTCTTTCCAATAATTTTCATCTATATGATCGAAAGTTAGTTGTGTAGGTGCTCTCAAATCTTCTACTTCAACATACCAACCGCGTTCTTCAAGTGCCACCAACGCTTCTTCAAGCATACTAACATATGTTGTTCCACCTAGTCCAAAGAAACTTACAGTGCCGTCCCATCGTCCTAGTTTGTATGCTGGCAAGTACCGTGCATAAGGAATATCATATTTAAATTTATTAGTTAAATGTTTACGCATTTGAAGATCTAATCCTTCAAATTTTACATTTACTTCGTCTTTGATTATTAGTTTACACGTCGGCACAATTATCTACTCCGCTTGGTTTAGTAGCACAATAATAAACTACTGTTGATTTATTTTCAAGATAAATCTTAGTTTTATAATGACTAGGTGTTGTAGGTAAATCAACAATAACCATATCAGGCCTTACCATATCTTTTACAATTGGTTTTGGAATCCTTTCAGAAAGTATGAATACTTTCTTTGTTGGATCATATGTATTAACCTGTTTATTTTTAATAAACTCATTTGCTTCGTTGTTATTCTTGTATCTAAAACAAACACAAATGTCGGTTGCGTTAATGCCACCTTCTAACAATGTGTCAACCCAATCTTCCATATCCGATGGATTGTTACTAGCCAACATAATAAAAATTTTTCTACTAGAAGAAATAATATTATTAAATTTACTTCTATTAAACTTGCTTTTATTTACGTAATGATTTTTCGAATCGCTATATAAAATTTTATCAAACTGATCTTTATTTGGTATTAATTTAACCAAATTGTCATCATAAACAGTACATCCAAGAGATTTTGCAATAACAAATGATTTTCTTAAGTCAGTTTCATCGATGATTGTATTTCGATATGTTAACTTTCCGTCAACTAGTTTAAGCATATCTAAATCTTTTAGAGCATTCTCTTTTACTAATTTAATTTTTTCAAAGTCTTCTTGTATCTTACTATCTATCTTAAAATTCATACCCTTAACAGCATTCATTAAAAAATCCACATTAGATTCATTATAATCAAATTCCCATTCCTTGGATTCTGGATTATAGGTGCCTGCTTTCCAACTAGGGTTTTTTCTTTTCTTAATTGTATTAACTAGGTTAGGTATAAAAGGACTTTTGATTACAATGCTTTCACCATCAATGTATAAACTTTTAGTTTTATCGATAGTTCTAACGGCCATCTAAATACAGGTCCGGATAAAATTGTTTTAGTATCGAGGCCTATTTTTTTAAGCAATGGTTCGTATTTTTTAACCAGCCTAATACCAATTACACTTTGCTTTTCAGTAAACGGTAAATGATTAGCAAGTTGCCTTCCTAGACTAAGAATCATGGATTGGTCGTATGGCTGTAATGCAACATCTCGTATTTCGTTTGGCCAGATAAATGATTCACCAGATAATACTAGTAAGCATTCCTCGATATCTTGGTATTGCGGATTATAACTCATAGTGTTATTATAACACTCTTTTTAGTTTTGAGCAAGAACTAATTGTTCTAATTTGTTGTATATTCTACTTAAAGGTTTACCATTTTGAATTTCTTCAACTGTCCATTCTGTGTATGCTAGGTCATTTAACCACTGTGTTCTGTCTGGTTTGATAGGATCATTTATAGTTGTTAAGTCATGATTACCAACGTCCCAAGCCAAACTTTCGGGTCCTACAAATACCGGAACTCCTCCTATAACAGCCTGTGTGGCAGGATTACTGCTCCAATTAACAACAGCATGAGCATTATGAAAATCAAAGTCAAAGTCATCATAAGTACCATCTATTTTTCTCGGAGCCTGTCTAGACACATTAGTAAATTCTATTTCAATGTATTCAAGTCTTGCCCTAGGATGGTCTCTAATTATTATAGGCCTAGCAGTATATTTTCTAATAGTTTCAATTGTATCATATACCCAGGTACCCGGCGAAGGCATTTTACGCCATTGATGACTGTAAGGATTTTGACAGCATATAATAATATCTCTACCTGTTTGCCACGGCTTTAATTCTAATCCAAATAGTTTAGCACGATCATCTGCATTTCCAGGTTCCCCAAAGTATGCTTCTCTATTAATACCATTGATTCCCACTTTCCAAGTTGTGCCTCTTTTTATTCCGCCAACTTCTAAAACCACAACAGGTTTATTATTTTTAACACAGGATTCCCACACAGGTTTGTTTTTGGCCATTCGACCGTTCCATAGCACACTCCATATAACAGCAAAATCATAGTCCTCTGATTCTGTTATATCATAGTGCTTTAGAGATTGTCTAAATGCATCAAACACCGGCTGACTGTTCATAGCACCGTGTTCAGAAAATATTTTTACCTTCATTGTACTCCACTAAATAACTGCATACATTATTATTTATGGAGTTTATTAATGCCTAGAAAATTTGCGGTTGTTACTACCTTTCACGAAGAAGGATTAAGACAATACGGTCAAAAAATGATCAATGGATTTGAAAAAAATTGGCCCAGTGACGTAAAACTATACGTATACGCTGAAGATTGCTCTCCGACCAAAACTAAAGATAATGTAGTAATACGAGATTTAATGGGCACAGGATTTATAGCACAGTTTAAAACAAAATGGAAAAATGTTCCTAAAGCAAACGGTCTAGATAATCCTAAACATCGCTTAGATTCTAATAAGAATTTTAAGTGGGACGCTATTCGTTTTTGTCATAAAGTCTACGCAATTTTTGATGCCGCGAAATCAGTAGAGGCTGATGTGTTAATTTGGATGGATGCAGATACAGTATGTCATTCTCCGATGGCAACGGACTTTTTAGAAAAGTTCATTCCTGAAGATACACACATCAGTTATTTTGGCCGCGAGCCTAAATGGCCCGAATGCGGTTGGTATTCTATGAACTTGCGTGACGATATGACAAAACGATTTTTAAGTAGATTTCAATGGGTATATGATCATGCCGAAGAAGGTATTTTTACAATGAAAGAATGGCATGACAGTTTTGTATTCTATGAAATTGTAAAAGAGTTTAGACGCATACCTGGATGGAAAGAACACAATTTAAGTAGACCTGGCTTTAGTGGTGAAGGTCATCCTATTATTAATAGTGACCTAGGTGCTTATATCGATCACTTAAAAGGCGGTAGAAAAGCAAAAGGTATTTCAGAAAGAAAAGATTTAAAAGTTCAACGTACAGAAGATTATTGGAAAAAACTATCATGAAAGAAATATTATTCGCCCAATTTAAACAAATTTTAGATGCATACAAGCCAACAAATATTTGTGAAATAGGAACACACGAAGGCAAGTCTTCAGGACAATTTATTGGTCATTTACTTGAAGTAGTCGGAGTTCCAAAATTAAAATACACAGGTTATGATGCTTTTGAATTTGCAAACAATCAAACAGACATACAAGAAGTTAACGGTAAAGGTCCGGGAACACTTGCAGGTGCCACAAGTCGTATATCAATTTATAAAAACAAGTATCCTAACAAATTTGAGTTTGAATTGATTAAAGGCTGGACACAAGATACACTAAAAGAAAGTGTATTTGATTTTGTGTATATCGATGGAGGTCATAGTTACGAATCTGTCAAACACGATCATGGTATGTTAGAAAAGAGCCGTGTAATTGTATTTGATGATTATCAGATTGACCCAGTAAAAAAATACTTTGATGAATATACTAGTGCAAATAATATTCCTGAAGTAGAATTTAATCCAGAAAAAATTAAAGCAGAAAATAAAACTGTTTACAGTTTTCTTCCGCATCCATTAAAAAGAAATAAAATTACAGGCGAGTTACAAAGAGTACAACACGTACAACCTTGTATTTTTAGATCTGCTGTTTAGCAACAACTTCAGCACCAGTATTAAGCATACGCTCTTTATGATGTGCTTTGTAATGATACATATATTCTTTTAAACAACTTCTATTAAACGGACTTACTAAATCTAAATTAGTGCTTAGTTCATTGTAAGGTGCTTGTACACGTTTAATAGTTCTACCATATATATCGTTATCAAAACTTTTACGTAACCCTTCGAAGTCTCTGTTTACATAACTTTGTCTATATTCTTCTAAAAACTTATCTTTTAAAGGGTGTGCTAGATTTAAAATAAAAAACCCTGTCTCAGCACCATATATGCCTTTCCATATCAGTCCTAAATGAGCACTTAGATTATCACCTACTAGATCCTCTATCCATTTAAGAGGAACAGGTTTTTTAAATAATACATCACAGTCAATCCAAACTAATAAACCGTCGTTATGCTGTTTCATCATATCCATTACAGCAAACGCCTTGTGTGCAAATCGTTTTGTTCTATTAGGGTTTAAAATAGTTTTATCTTCTTGAAACTTTTGATATTCAATGTCACCTGTTGATTTTAAATCTATAATATTTACATCTTGATACTTGTTTGTAATTTTAACTTTAATAAAATCTTCAGTATATAAATTTAGTGTTTGATTAGGAAATGCTTTTTGAAAACTTTCGATCATAAATCGACCGTGCTCTATAAACTGATTGTGACTTTGACTTGATATAAATCTTATCATACATACTTCCTCATGTGTTTCCAACATTCTCCGTTTTTAAGTTCTTGAATGTTCCAATGACTTGCACAAATTTTCCACAGCCATTCTTCTCTTTCTGGATAACTTGGTGTTTCGATCTTTGATATGTCGGTATTCGCAACAGGACCTGCTTGACAGTTAATAGGATCTGTAACAAATACAGGAATACCATTCATTACTGCCGCAACACTTGGACTTGAATTTTTAACTATCATTGCCCATGCTCCTGTTAAATCGTCCATAATATGTCTTGTGGTGTGATCGCTAATAATTAAATTAGGATCTATTTTTTTAATGTTATCAATATAATTTCTAAACTTTCCGTCGCCTGGATGACATCGAATAACAATTTTTCTTTGGGTGTATTGTTTTAATGTAGCAATAGTGTTTCTTAGCCAATCTGTTACATCTTCTCCCATCATGCTCCAACCGCCATTACGCTGTAAACAAATTAAAATATGTTCACCACTTTTGGTCCACGGCTTTAATTCTAATCCATAATTCTTTTGTAATCTTTCCCAATGCTCACTGCCAACACCATCACTGCAATAATCACCTGTGGTTGGAAATACTCCATCAAAACTATAACGACACATACCACTATCGCCTAATCTGCCGGTATGATATGAAAACATATTACTATCAATAATAATGCAACGTTTTGGTTTTACTGTATTCCGTTGATGTACTTCTTTTCTAAATGCTAGATGAGGTGCTGACTTGCCGTGCTCATGCACAAAGCCTTGTATAACTGCTACATCACAATCGACATATTGTTTTTGTTCAACAACAATGCCTTGATCTCCTACAGCATTAACACCTTCGATAATTCCTTTTAACATCACCGGCTTATTTGGATTTTTATTTCCAGGAGGAATACCTGCTAAAAAACTACATACCTTCATTATACTAATGCCCTTACTCTATCCCACATTCTTCGATTAGCCATAACTGATTCTTCTAAAGCAGTTTCATAAATTTTTGCTTCGTCAATTGCTTCTTCAAGTTCTTTACCAATAGATTTTATGTAATGTGGTTTGTGTTTAAGTGTAAAAAATTTACTGCTCCAAGCACCAACACAAATTGTTTTTTTCTTTAGTAGTGTTGCCCAGTATATTGCATGATAACTGTTTGATATAACAATATTTGCTGATCCTATTAATTCAATCATTTGTTCTAAATTATCACCACTATTAACAAATCTAGGAATAGATAGTGCACCAAACTCAGCACCTTTAAGCAACTGTTTTTTGTGTTCAATAATCACTATATCATTTTTAATAGGATATGTTTTATTTAGAGAAGGATCCATACAACTTGCACAAGGAACAAATTCATATGGTTGATGAGGAACAAAATCTCTTATTCCGACTATGTTAAAATCCTTCATAAATTTAGGATATTTTAAATTAGGAACATCGTCCTGACCAAACTTTTGTATGTTATGACCAACACCCCAAATTACTTTAGGGGTTTTGTGTTTATCAATTTTTGTTAATGCATCGTTGACCATGTCTTTAAGTTTGGTGTGAAATTCTACGTGCATATCTTTATACTTAAGATTAACTAGTTCCCATCGATGTTGCCAAAGATTATTAATTTGCACAGCATCAGGATGCTCTAAAGCCAATGCAATATTTTCACCAAAAAATTCATTTCCGATTAGGCCGCCACCACCTACAATAATAGGGACATCGTCCGGATATGGTTTTCCTCCTAGGGTGTCAATATCTAACACCATATACTCTTCTGGTTTTAAAAAATAACGCAACGGATTAGAAGACATATCTCCTACATTGTTTATATCCGTTCTATGTATTACTACAAACTTTGGTTTCATTATTGCCTCTCTTGTACTAGTATTTTATACGCTGTACCACTTCTTAGTTCGTCAATGTGAAATTGACCATATGCTAAATGGCAGGCCCATTTGTATACTAATTGTTCATCTGGATAAAATGGTGTTTCGATTTCTGATAAATTATTAGATGATACAGGACTGGCCGCATTTGGAGCCAATCCAAAAGCAGGTACACCATATAGAACTGCTTCTGTTGCCGCAATGCTTTGTAGTGTAACTACTGCATGAGCGTTGTCTAATTCTTCATAAATTGTTTTTACAATACGTTCTGGTCTACTTGCTTTTTCTCTAATAACAATAGGTCGATCCGTGTGTTGCTTAATTGTGTTAACAACATCTTCTCGCCATTGTGTCATATCTATGTTATAAAACTTTGCAGGCTTTTCACTTGGCATAACAACTAATATATTACGACCATTCTTTTTCCAATTTGGAATCTTATATTTTAATTTTTCCCAACGATCACTAGGACGATCTACAATAGCATTGTGTTGTAAATCATTTTTGACAATTCTATGAAACCATTTCCACCCATTAGGATTAATAGGTGACTTATAGTTGCCCAAGTAACCACTATCCATATAATAGAAGTCACGCTTATTTTCCCAACATTGTTTCATTAATTTGTGTTTAAGGATGCCACGTAATAGTATTGCTTCATTTGATTTTTCGTATACAAACTCCTTATCCGAAGTAGGGGTTATACCTGCTCCTTCGGCAAACATATTGACGTATTCGTCAGTTCCGTTTTTGCTTAAACAAATCATTGTATTTCTTCGAGCCTTGAATTCCAAAAAGGATGTTTTTTAATTTCCTCGTTTATCTCTTGTTTGCTTTTTATTCTTCCAGGTGCTGTTTCAATAGTAATATGTCTTTCATCAGGTAATTTAGATTCATCTAAATCGTTTGGATTATAAAAGAACATATTGATACCTCTTGTATCTAACGTAAAGAACTTATATCCTTTCTTTTCTAATAAATTTCTATACTTGCGATAACTTACCCCATGAAACAAACTGGTCTTTTCGTATTTTCCTTTATCATAGTAAGGCATCGAATGAACTATATCCCAACCCCATCTAATATTAAATTCTAATACCATCGCCTTGGGAGCAAAGCCATGATATAACATACCCGTCATGATTTCATAATCAAAACTGTCTATATCTAGACTATAAAAGTCAGGTTTAAGTTCGTTAATAACTTTAATATAGTTGGGTACATTTTGAGGTCTTAAAAATTCTTGTGAAAACTTTACTTTTGGTGGTATAACGTGTTGAAACTGTGCGTCCCAGGCAAACCCTGTGTAACCATGAGTGTGTATAAGATTAGATGTACAGTTTTGTGCATAGTCGATCTTAGCGGCCTTTTTACCCACATGATCCTTACCCCATCCCATTTCTACACAAATTTTATTCGGAGTTTT
>Ga0181606_10001085_pt1 | contig 23561 bp, 25 predicted proteins | sample 041ome_10_FD_132994 | JGI IMG/M metagenome (GOLD analysis project Ga0181606, IMG submission 132994) | Coastal salt marsh microbial communities from the Groves Creek Marsh, Skidaway Island, Georgia - 041412US metaG (megahit assembly) | ecosystem: Environmental > Aquatic > Marine > Intertidal... | reverse complement strand
TCCGGATAATTTTTCCTTAGCTCATCAAACCATATCCCTGATTCCTTCTCGGCCTCCGAAGCAAGCGACTCAGCATTTCGCATTCGAAAGGTGTCTACTTGCGGGTTGTAGATTTGCAGAAGAAGTTCATCTTTAGCCGCTTGGCTAAGTTTTTGCGCAATGCGAGGCAAAAGCTCAACGTTGCACGGTTCAAAATCAAAGTGACGGCAAAACTCTTCATAAACTTGAGAAGTCCCGCGAGCTTTGCCCTCCATGGAATAACCGGCGATATGGGGCGTTGCGAGAGTTACTCTGGACATTAATTCCCGACAAACCCTGGGCTCATTTTCCCAAACATCCAAAACAACCCGAACATCCGGGCGCTCTGTCATAAATGCTTTCAAATCAACTTCTTTAATAACCCCACCACGGCCGACATTTAGCAAAATGGCGTTTTCAGGTAAGTTGTCGAGCACTCCCCTATCAATCATATAAAGGGTTGGGAATTTACTCTCTAAATCGGTAGTAAGTGGCACGTGTATACAGACCAAATCACTATCCATTACCTCGGCCAGAGAATCCGATAGTTCAACTATTTCGTCTTTGGTCAGGAAAGGGTCATAAACTTTTAATTCGCAGCCTATTTCCAATAAACGTGATTTCAACAAGCCGCCAACATTTCCACAGCCCACAATGCCAACAGTATCCGGCAAATTGCCAGAATTAATAACGGCGAGAACAGAAAGAACATAATCAACGACCGACTGGGCATTGCACCCAGGCGCTGCCGTCCACTCAATGCCAGTTCTCTGCAGGAAATCTATATCCAGATGATCAATGCCGATCGTACAGCTGCCGACAAATTTGGGTTGATGCTCAGCAAATAGTTCTGAATTAACACGGGTTATTGAACGGGTGATTAATGCCTCACAGCCCGCCAACATACCCGGTGTTAACTGACGCCCCGGATATCTCAGAATCTCTGCATGTTGACCAAAGGTTTCTTCGGCAAACGGGATATTCTCATCAACCAGAATCTTCATAAAATGTCCTGAAAACGCAGTATCTTTTCAAATTCACTGGAATTGCCAGTTTGCTGCTTCACTGCATCCAGAAAAATTTGCGCTCGCCTAGGCAATTGGCCACTTATCATACTTCTAGCTTCGGCATAAACGGCTTGTTTAAAACCGGTCGTGTCCGTTTGCTCTCCTGCCAGATTATCAACGCTCACCTGAAAGCGAATACCCGCAGCCAAAGAGAAAAGCCACTCCAGAGCCTGAGGCTTCACTTCAACCTGTTCAAATGTTTTTTGTTGTTTCGCCGTGCGTCCATCAGGTTCATACCAATAACCAAAATCCACAAGCTGACGCCTTTTTTCGCCAGCAATACACCAATGGGCAATTTCATGTAGGGCTGAAGAGGCAAAATCTTCGCGAAAACAGACACGAGCCGGTGTTGAATTCTCAGCAGGATAATATATTGGTTCAGGAAAACCGGAGACTAACTCACAGCGATATGAGTCCAGGAAACAGCGATTAAAGACGGAAATGAGCTCTTTATATGACAAACCGTTATGACGGAGAGCAGGCTCAGAAGCTGCTGTCATAAAACTTAAAGTCAATGGTATGAAAATCGAATTAGGAGGGTCGACCATTACAGCATGGAATTTGCCCCTATACAAGATCTTGTGTTTTTTAAATTGCACATATACCGTATAGGGTAGTTCAGCCCCTTTCGGCGGAACTTTTCGGATGCTACAAGTGCTCCATTTATGATCGGAGGAGATCTTTTATGAATGCATCAGCTGCTCCCTCAGAATTTACCAATGTCGTCGACATATTCACCAGGGATAGGTGGGCACCACCAGAAACCAAACGAATCATTCGACTCTCTCCTGAGATGGATGGTTTGGAAATGCTCTACACCAACGAGCTTCATCCTGAAAAACTCTACACCGTAAAAATTCTTTGCTGGGGCCTTCGGGCAGATGGCGAAGTGATTGCGATGGTTCCCTGGCTCAATAAAGTGGTCTCCTGTACTGAACTGGATGACCCACTTCATGGTCGATGGGAAGGTTACTTCGACCCGGGCATTGAAGAAGTCTTTTTTGAAGCCCCCGAGCATAAGGCCATGGAGCTAGAGACCGCAGCAGACTATTACCAATACGACTGTGATTTCCCCGAAGATGTTGTTCAGGAGATCCCCGATAATATTGGCACTCATGCCGTTTTAAGTGACGATGGTTTTAAATCCATCACCTTGTCCGAAGTTGTCAGCTGGCAGCTACGGCACGATGGCGAAATTACGGCTATGTTGATCGATGAGAGCAAGGTCTCCACCACCCCTGTGCTTCCTGGCGACCCCTGCCTCTACTCAGCTGCATCCAATGAAAGCTTCCAGTACTTCTTCCAGCATGGCATTGCCAACAAACTGAAAGAGAAAGATCCGGAAGCCATTGCCGCCATCGCTATGCTTATGGATACATAGACATTGTCTTAGCCCTTACTGATCCGCTGGCTTCAGGGTTGCCGTCTCTGAGTCAGCGTCCCAGTAAAGGTTTGCCCTACCGTTTTTTAGCGCCTTTAGCGCTGAAGATATTTTATCCTCTGTAGAAACCTCAGTATTCCCGTAATCCGTTCCATCCCGGGTAACAATCTCCTTTAAAAGCTCATATAAAACTTCTTGTTCGAGCTGCTCATAGGGAATCCTCATTGTAATAACCTTGGTTTAAGGTGGATGGATCGACAATAATAGCGCCTCTTCGATGAGGCTTTCATATGATTCAACATTTCATTCTTACATTAATCGGTGAAGACAAACCGGGACTGGTGCAAAAACTGGCCGAGGTCATAAAAACCCATGGCGGTAATTGGGAAGAAAGCCGGCTGGCCAACTTGCGCGGCAAGTTTTCCGGCATTGTCGTTGTCTCTATTCCTGGAGCAGACGCTAGTGAATTTGAAGCATCAGTTAGACAGCTTGCCGAGCAGGGCCTATCTATTCGAGCGCACCAAACTGAATTGAGTGCCCGCCCCAGCATCAAGACCCGCATGCTGGAAGTTGTCGCAAATGACCGGCCAGACATACTTCGCGAAGTTACTTCAGTATTATCAAGGCTGGGCGTCAATGTGGAAGAACTCAATACCAATTGCGAACCTGCGCCCATGTCAAACGAATTACTCTTCCGAGCCAAGGCACAAATCAGTATTCCTGATGGGCTCGGCGAAGAGCAGATTGCCGCAGCACTGGAAGAGTTAGCCGACGATTTGATGGTAGAACTTCACCCCGGCTAAAGTCTCGAATGTTTAACATCCTTTTATACCAACCCGAGATCCCACCCAATACGGGAAATATTATTCGTCTTGCGGCAAATACGGGTTGCCGTCTGCACTTAATTAAACCTCTGGGCTTTACGCTCGACGACAAACGAATGCGTCGCGCGGGACTCGACTACAGTGAACATGCCAATCTCAATGTCTGGGAAAACTGGGACAATTTTTTTCAGGAGCATACATCGGCCAGGATTTTTGGCTTTACCACCAAAGCCAGCTACCACCACACCAGCATAGATTTTCTTCCTGATGATTTCTTTCTGTTCGGCCCGGAGACCCGGGGTTTACCCGAAACCATTCGCAATCAATTACCATCCGAACAGTTATTGCGTATCCCCATGCTACCCAATAGCCGCAGCATGAATCTCTCCAACTCAGTTTCAGTCGTTGTTTATGAAGCCTGGCGCCAGCACCAGTTTTCAGGAGCGATCTAACATGGCTCAAAAGATAGGCGTGTGCTATGGCAGCTCTACCTGCTACACCGAGATGGTTGCGGAAAAAATCCAGCAAATGCTTGGGGAAAATCGTGTTGAACTAATTGATATCAAGGATGCTGACTTAGCATCTTTTCAACAATACGATTTTATGATTTTTGGCATACCGACATGGGACTATGGCGAGCTTCAGGAAGATTGGGACGATCGATGGGAAGATCTGGATGAAATGGATTTTTCAGGACTTTCTTGTGCCGTCTATGGTCTGGGTGATCAGGAAGGCTATCCCGATTGGTTCCAGGACGCCATCGGCTACCTGTATCACAAGCTTAAAAATCTGGGCGCGGACCTGAAAGGGCATTGGCCCAATCAAGGCTACACGTTCAATGAATCGAAAGCGTTGACCGAAGATAAAAGTGAGTTTGTGGGTTTGGCGCTGGATGATGAAAACCAGCCAGAATTAACGGATGACCGGCTTACTATATGGTTGAAAGAGCTTCGCTTATTGCAATAGTACTCAGGAAGGACCAAAAGTGTTTCGCCATGCGGACTTACAATTTGTATCACTTTTACACCCTTCCTTAAATCCTAAATCACTTTTACCCACCGCCGTATCGGCCAGCGACAAATTGATAAGAACAGGGGAACTCTAGGCTCTTTTTTGCTTGGAGAGAATTATGCTATTAGCTGAGTGTGTTTTGTTCATACCTTCATCATACTCCTGATTAGGTGAAATATAAAAACGGAACCACTGAGAATCAAGTGATGAACTGCTACAATCGCGCGCCATTTCACAAATCTTAGCGAATTGAAGTCAGAATCAATGAGTAATCGACGTATTTTAGTCACTAGCGCGTTGCCTTACGCCAATTCTCCCCTGCATTTAGGGCATATCCTCGAAGCCGTGCAAACAGATATTTGGGTGCGCTTCCAGCGCGCACAAGGCAACGAGTGTTTTTATGTCTGCGCCGATGATGCCCATGGCACGGCCATCATGCTCAAGGCCCAGGAAAATGGCATTTCCCCGGAAGAGCACATTGCCGCAATCAAGCAGTCCCACGAAGCTGATTTCAACAACTTCCTGATATCCGTTGATAATTACTACTCTACACATTCCGAAGAGAATCGTGAGCTATCGGAAGCCATATACAACCAGCTCTCAAAAAACGGCCATATTATTCAGCGAAATATCACTCAGGCCTACGATGATGAAAAAGGCCTGTTTCTAGCCGATCGCTTTATAAAGGGCACTTGCCCCAAATGCAAAACCCCCGATCAATATGGGGATAACTGTGAAGCCTGTGGGGCAACCTATACGCCAACCGAACTTATTGACCCAATTTCTGCTCTCTCGGGCACCAAACCGGTCGATAAGGATTCAGAGCATTTCTTTTTTGACTTGCCCCAGTTCAAGGACTTTCTTGCCGAATGGCTCGCCAGCGATGCCTTGCAACCAGAGATAGCCAACAAGCTAAAGGAATGGCTGGATAACGGCCTGCAAGCCTGGGACATCAGTCGCGATGCGCCCTATTTTGGATTCCAGATCCCCGGTCACCCGGATAAGTATTTCTACGTTTGGCTAGACGCCCCAATCGGCTACATGGCCAGCTTCAAAAACCTGGCAGATCGCGAAGGGCTCAACTTCGACGACTTCTGGTCGCAAAAAACTGCCCACGAAACCGAGCTTTATCACTTTATAGGTAAAGACATCGTCAATTTCCATGGCTTGTTTTGGCCTGCAATGCTTCAGTCTGCCGGCTACCGCTTACCCAATGGGGTCTTTGCCCATGGCTTTGTCACCGTAAACGGTACCAAAATGTCAAAAAGCCGTGGCACTTTCATCAACGCCAGCACATGGCTAAATAATCTTGGGCCTGAACCCCTGCGCTACTACTACGCAGCCAAGCTTGGTAACAGTGTTGATGATATCGACCTGAATTTTGAGGATTTTGTCGCCCGGGTAAATTCTGACCTCGTTGGCAAGGTGATTAATATTGCCAGCCGTTGCGCCGGATTTGTGGCTCGCTTAAACGAAGGCAAGCTTAGCGATAAGGTTTCGGACACCGATTTATGGAATCGCGCCATCAAGGCGAATCAGGTAATTCGTGAGCATTATGAGTCTCGCCAATACGCACGTGCCATTCGTGAAATCATGCAAATTGCCGATATTGCCAATGAATTCATCGCGGACCAGGAACCCTGGAAACTGGCCAAGGACGAAAACAATGTCACCAAGGTTGTTGAAATTTGCAGCCTTGGCATCAACTTGTTCAGGCTGATTATGATCTACCTTCAACCGGTTCTGCCCGAAATGACAAAACAGACGGCTGAATTTCTGAATGACGACCTCTGCTGGTCTGACGACTTACAACCTCTGACAAACCACCAGATCAACAAGTTTAAACCGCTGATGCAGCGAATTGAGCTCGAAACCGTGGAAAAAATTGTGGAACAAAGCAAAGAGACACTTCAAAAAGAACAGCTAGAAAAATCGCTATCGGGTCCATTAGCAGATGAGCCCATTGCCGATGAGATTGAGTTTCCGGATTTTGCCAAAATCGATCTACGCGTAGTTAAAATCATCGAAGCCGATCATGTTGAGGGCGCCGACAAACTATTGCAGCTCACACTGGATCTCGGTGGAGAATCGCGACAGGTGTTTTCTGGCATTAAATCCAATTACAAACCCGAAGACCTGATTGGTCGTCACACCATTTTAGTTGCCAACTTAAAGCCCAGGAAAATGCGCTTCGGAGTTTCTGAAGGCATGGTTCTCTGTGCCGCCAGCGGTGACGAAATTTATTTGCTGGATGTCGATACCGGAGCCAAACCGGGCATGAGGGTCACCTAATTACTGTTGGCAGTCTCACGCAATTAATGCGGTGAGTTACAATACCCTCGTTAGTAAGCCCCCGATCTTTACATATAACAAAATGTACTAGATGAAGGGGTTTATATATGTTGAACGTATATAGACGGGGACGGATAATGCCCCTTCTCGTATTCAATACATAACCAAACGCAAGAGACGCAAGATTTGACGGACCTCCTGATCATCTTTATTGGCGCAGTTCTGGTGAACAACTTTGTTCTTGTCCAGTTTCTTGGCCTCTGCCCGTTCATGGGGGTTTCGACCAAGGTCGAGAGCGCCGTTGGCATGTCTATGGCGACCGCTTTTGTGCTAACACTCGCGTCTATCTGCAGCTATCTGGTTAACACCTACATTTTGACGCCTTTAGGGATCGAATTCTTACAGACAATTTCCTTCATTCTGGTTATTGCTGCCGTTGTCTCCTTGTCAAAAATGTTCATCGAAAAAACCAGCCCGGTCCTTTATCGTGTACTGGGAATTTACATTCCCTTGATAACCACCAACTGTGCTGTACTGGGCGTTGCACTTCAGAATACGGCACGTTCCTTTTCTTTTTTCGAGTCCGCCATATATGGGTTTGGCGCTGCAATGGGATTCTCTCTTGTCTTAGTGCTTTTCTCTGCCATGCGCGAACGCATTGCCGTGGCTGACGTACCTGTCCCCTTCAAAGGAGCCGCAGTCGGCATGATTACAGCCGGCCTGATGTCATTGGCTTTTATGGGATTCAGCGGCCTGGTTTAAAGGAGGTTTCTTATGCAATCAGCATTTAGCGATCCTATCCTCATTTTCGCCGTGATCGCTTTGGTGGGGCTCGCCGTGCTTTTCGGTGCGGTGTTGGGCTTTGCCTCAGAGAAGTTCAAGGTAGAAGGTGACCCGATTGTCGAGCAAATAGACAGCATTCTCCCCCAGACACAATGTGGTCAATGCGGCTATCCCGGCTGCCGTCCATACGCACAGGCTATTGCCAGCGGTGAAGCCAATATTAATCGCTGCCCGCCTGGCGGTCAGGCCACCATTAATCATTTGGCCGACCTCCTCGACGTGGAGGCTCTTCCTTTGGATGCAGAGAGCGGTGTTGAAGAGGAAGAAACCAAAGTTGCCTATATTATTGAAGACCTATGTATCGGCTGCACTAAATGCATTCAGGCCTGTCCTGTCGATGCAATTCTCGGTGCTGCCAAACAAATGCATACGGTTATTACCAGCGAGTGCACGGGCTGCGATCTCTGTGTTGAGCCCTGCCCGGTAGACTGTATCGAAATGATTACTGTCGAAGAAGGACTCAGTAACTGGCACTGGACACTTCCGCCCAGCTCATCCAAACAGCTTGAAGGTTTTAAGATCACCGACGTTATTACCACTGATAGAGTAAAAACCAAACAGGATGATGCAGCCTGACCATGAGCCAAAACCTGACCCAACGTATAAAGACGGCTCAAATCTGGGATCTTCCCGGCGGCATACACCCGCCTGAAAACAAGGCTCAAAGTCTCAAAGATCCCATTGCCGAAGCGCCCCTGCCAAAACAGGTCATTCTGCCACTCGCCATGCATATTGGCGCTCCGGCTGAGCCGCTTGTTCAAGTAGGTGACAAGGTAAAAACAGGACAAATGGTTGCCGAGCCCAAGGGACTGGTGAGTGCTGCTATACATGCCAGTATTTCTGGCACAGTAACCGGCATTGAAGACCGTCCATTGGCTCACCCTTCAGGAATGAGTGGCCCCTGCATCATCATCGAGTCTGACAATCAGGATGATTGGGTAGATCTGGAGCCCATAGATAATTTTCGCGATATCGACCCAGCAACTCTTGTAGAAAAAGTGCGCTATGCCGGACTGGCTGGGATGGGAGGCGCAGGCTTTCCAACAGCCGTTAAATTGCAGCCCAGACATACCATTCACACATTGATACTCAATGGCACTGAATGTGAGCCCTATATCACCGCTGATCATGCCCTTATGCGTGAGCGGGCCGAAGATGTGATTCAAGGTGCGCTGTTAATGGCTTATATGGTGGGAGAGCCCGAGCAGATACTTGTCGGCATTGAAGATAATAAACCTGACGCCATTGAAGCGCTTCAGAAAGCAATTGATCATGCTGGTGATTCACGACTGTCACAACGGGTCTTCCCAACCAAGTATCCGTCTGGCGGCGAGAAACAACTCATCCAGATTTTGACTGGAAAGGAAGTCAAATCTGGCGGGCTGCCAGCCGATCTGGGGATTTTGGTTCAGAATGTTGGCTCGGCCGTCGCCGCCTGGGAAGCTATTACACAAGGCAAGCCTCTTGTATCCCGTGTGACGACACTCGTGGGAGATGCACTGGGCAGGCAAAATAATTATTTAGCAAGAATTGGTACCCCGGTAGCCGATCTGCTCGAATTGGCTGAAATTGATAGAAACAAATCTGACCGAGTTGTTGTCGGTGGTCCGATGATGGGTTTCACCCTGCTTAATGACCAAGTGCCTGTCACCAAAATCACGAACTGCCTTCTGGTGCCCAGTCTAAAAGAATTACCCGCGCCGCCTCCAGCTCAGGCTTGCATACGCTGCGGTCTATGCGCAGAAGCCTGCCCTGCCAGCCTCTTGCCTCAACAGCTGTTTTGGTATGCGCAGGTTGAAGACCACGACAAGCTGCGTGATTACAACCTTTTTGATTGTATTGAGTGTGGCGCCTGCGCTTATGTCTGCCCCAGCAGCATCCCGCTGGTCCAGTATTACCGTGCAGCCAAGGGTGACATCCGTGAAAGCGAACGGGAAAAAGTAAAATCTGACCATGCTCGGCTTCGTTTCGAAGCGCGCAAAGAGCGTCTGGAAAAAGAGGCTGAAGAGCGTGAAGCCAAACGCAAAGCCCGGATGGAGGCAGCCAAGGCAAAACAGGCGGCCTCAGACAGCGGAAAAAGTTCAGATGGTGCAAGCGATCTGGTCGCCGCCGCCATGGCGCGTGTTAAACAAACCAGCGCTAACCCAGAAGAAACCCGCCTAAAGCTTGAGCGACAGAAAAAAACTTTCGAAGAACGTATAGAGGGCATTGAGGCGAAAATTGCCGAGGCTGAATCTGACGATATAAAAGCGAAATTTAGCTCACAGTTGAAAAACACCCAGAAAAAACTGGATGGAATACTGGAAAAACTTGATTCACTTGAAAATACAGCTTCTCAAGAAGAAATCGCCCCGGCGCCAGAAAAAGATGCCGCGGCGGCCGCTATTGAACGGGCCAAACAAAAATCTGAAGCCTTGGCTGGTATGAGTGAATCGGAAAAACTTAAATCCACTTTAGCATCACTAAAAAGCAGGCAAGAAAAAGCAGCAGCAAAAGTCGCTGAAGCACAAGCCTCGGGTGCCGACACCCTCGAGGCCTTAAAAACCGGATTAGGCAAAATCGAGGAAAAAATCCTGGCTACGGAAAAACAACTCACCGAGCTTGGAGAAGACTAGGCATGTTTAAGCAACTTAGTTCACCTCACGCCCATGGCCCGACAAAAACTTCTTGGGTAATGCAACAAGTAAGCCTTGCACTTCTGCCGGGGCTGGCCGTACTTACCTCCTTTTATGGCTGGGGCAATCTCATCAATATGTTGCTGGCGATTGTTTTTGCCCTGGGTTTTGAGGCAGCCATTATGGCGCTGCGAAAACGTCCGGTAATGTTTTACCTAAGCGATTTTAGTGCGGTGGTAACCGCCATGCTGCTGGCTCTTTCCATACCTCCGTACGCGCCCTGGTGGGTGACACTCATCGGTATATTTTTCGCCATTCCTGTGGCCAAACATCTCTATGGTGGGATGGGCTTCAACCCGTTTAATCCTGCCATGGTGGGCTATATCGTGCTGCTCATTTCATTTCCGGTACAGATGGTTGAGTGGGCCGCGCCAAGAACCATGACCGACCTGCCAGGCCTGGGTGAGGCTCTGAGCTATATTTTTCTGGGAATTCATCCGCCTGATGGCGTAACTGCGGCAACCGCGCTGGATTTGGTAAAGCAAAATTCTGGTTTATTGATGGAGCAACTCTGGGAGCAAACGCCACAATTGTCTACAGCCAGTTTTGCATCTGCTGGCAGCGAGTGGGTCAATGTAGCGTTCTTGCTTGGCGGCCTCTATTTGTTGTGGCGCAAGTTATACACTTGGCACGCCCCTGTAGCCATGCTGGCCACACTGTTGCTTCTGTCGGCCATTTTTTACGATGGCGGCAGCTCTGCCAGCAAGGGTTCTCCACTGTTCCATCTATTTACTGGCGCTACCATGTTGGGCGCATTTTTTATTATTACTGACCCGGTTTCCGGTTGCACCAGTAATCGTGGCCGCCTGATTTTTGGAGCTGGCGTGGGTCTGCTCGTTTTTATTATTCGGGCTTGGGGTAATTATCCCGATGCTGTCGCTTTTGGTGTATTGCTAATGAACTTCGCCGCCCCACTCGTAGACTATTACACCCAGCCCCGCGTCTATGGGCATGAAAAACGCTCGAACGTGCGGATTCACCGAGAATAAACCCTAATGGAAACTTACTCCAAAAAAGCCTTGTTGAACGCGGCCGCTCTTGGCGCTTTTGCGGTAGGGACCGCACTCGTGTTGGGGATTACTTTTACTGCGACACGAGAGCCTATTGCCGAATCGCAGAGATTGGCTGAAGAAAAAGCCCTGTTGGCAGTGATAGGTGACCAACCTTACGACAATGACCTGATCAACGACCAGATTCAGCTGTCACCTGATATGGCCGCTCAATTAAACACAGAAGCTAACGCAAGGGTCATTCGCAATAATGGCACTATCTTGGGCTTTATCTTGCCAGCGGTTGCACCTGATGGGTATTCAGGCAATATTGGCATGCTTGTCGGCATGGATACTCAGGGAAATTTACTCGGTGTGCGCGTTGTCGAACATCGCGAAACGCCAGGCCTGGGTGATAAAGTCGACACCCAGAAAAGCGACTGGATTCTTCAATTCACTGGTCTGTCGCTGGAAAATCCCGACGAGAATCAATGGTTCGTGCGCAAGGATGGCGGTCAGTTTGACGCATTTACCGGTGCAACCATAACGCCAAGGGCAGTAGTCAATATGATTAAGACAACGCTGGTCAACTTTCGTGATAACACAGATGAATTGATCAAGTTGGCTAACGAAAGCGAAACAAGTATAGAGAATAATGTGGAGGCTGAAGCCAGTGTCAACTAGCAGTTTTGCCGAAATCAGCCGTATGGGACTATGGAACAAAAATCCGGCACTTGTTCAATTGCTGGGGCTTTGCCCCCTGCTCGCCGTCACAGGGTCAGTAGTTAACGCACTGGGGCTGGGGCTAGCCACTATGCTGGTTTTAGTCGGCTCTAACCTGGTCGTTTCACTGATTCGAAATCATGTCACCGACGTGATTCGCCTTCCGGCCTTTGTCATGATCATTGCTGCATTTACCACATGTACCGAATTGCTCATGAAAGCTTACACCTACGAGCTTTATCTTATACTGGGATTGTTTATCTCCCTGATCGTGACCAACTGCACAATTCTTGGGCGCGCAGAAGCATTTGCCAGCAAGAATTCAGTTTGGCCCTCCGTGCTAGACGGCTTCATGATGTCTCTCGGTTTTATGGCTGTACTTATCGTTCTGGGAGCTATCCGAGAGTTTCTCGGGACTGGAGCCTTGTTCGCCGATATGAATTTGCTGTTTGGTGAGGCCGCTCGCAGCTGGAAAATAACCCTGCTGAATATAGAATCTGGCATGCTGGTGGCGATTCTCCCCCCGGGTGCCTTCATGGTGACAGGGCTACTTATCGCTATGAAAAACATCATCGACAAGCAAATCGACGATCGACAGGCTGCCAAAGCCACGCCAATCCAAGTTGGCTCAAGGCGAGTGCGAACAACCGGTCGTATAAGTTAGAGAGGCTGCCATGTCTATTGATGCCTATCGAGGCCCCGCATTCACATCTGAACCCTTACACAAAAAAGGGCTTCTCGACGATCCATTTGAGCAATTTCGCTTATGGTTTGCCGAAGCTGAAGAAAAATGCAGTAACTATACGAATCCTATGACACTGGCAACGTGCGGCAAGGACGGACAACCAGTTGCAAGAACTGTTTTACTGAAAGGCTTTGATACCCGCGGATTTAATTTCTATACCAACTACGAAAGCCGCAAAGGCCAGCAACTTGCGGAAAACCCCAAGGCATCTATTTGTTTCTATTGGGAAGAATTGGAACGTCAGGTAATCGTTATCGGCCAGGTAGAAAAAATGAGTGCTGAAGAGTCTGACGATTATTTCTTAACCCGTCCCCGCGGTAGTCAGATCGGCGCCCATGTTTCACAACAAAGCCAGCCGATTGATAATCGCGAAGTCCTTGAAAGAGAAGCCGAAGAGCTGGAATCATTCTATTTTGATAAGCCAGTACCGCGGCCATCAAATTGGGGGGGCTATCGACTGGTGCCACAAAGCATAGAGTTCTGGCAGGGTCAGCCTGACAGATTGCATGATCGCTTTATTTACAGGAAAGAAAAGCAAGTCTGGTCGGTTACCCGCCACGCGCCATAAGCAAACTAAACATCTGCAATAAGATAAAAATCGTAGGCTGGTTCTTCGTAAGGATGACTGGCTAACAAGGCTTTCTTAACGGCCGTCAAAGAGGCATCCTCAACTAACACTTCTATTCTCCACTCAGGCACTCGCTCCAACCTATCTTGCTTGCCGAAATGAGGATTACTCCCTTCCAAGGGACGAAACTGTCCTTCCCCCCTCACCTGCCAACAACATTGGTCATAGTCTCCCTGAGAGCCAGCCCCTGCATCAAAAAGGGCACTTTTGACCGTTTCCAGATGATTTTCTGGGATGTAGGCCACAAGTTTGTATGACAATTCTTCTCTCCTCGCATATGCAGCGTTAATGTATTCCTAAATTAGCATATTAGCTAACTGCATGAGTGCCTCTTAAAAGTGTCCTTTCACTTTTTGAGCTGAACTAAAAAGACTTTTTATTTGGGTTTGTGGGTCAACAAACTCATTTAAATGTTTGTTTAGCAAATACGGGGCAACCATCATAAAACTATAAAAAACTCAATTTTGGGGTAACCATATGTCAGGTTTAATTTCTATTTTAATTGGTGTTCCCGGTCGCGAGAACCGCCGAAAAAAACTGTTGCCTGCACTGCTGCTGTTTGCAGCCAGTTTCTCGCCCTTCTCGCTATTTGCCCAGAACTATATAACCAACGGTGTTGGAGCCTATACTGAATTCAGTGAGACGACCCTACTAATAAAACTAGAACTTGAAGCGCCTGCCGTAGATCCTGTTGAAGTAATTGCAGTAGACACCAGTAAAAAACTGTCTTTCCGCATCATGCAAAATCGATCTCCCAGAGCCTGGAGTAAAATCTGGATCCAAAATCTGTCCATTAATAACTCACCGGATACACTGTCTACCCAGACCAACGATCTCATTGCCATGACCCAGGTCTTGCAAGGTACATTAAGGACTGGTGATTTGGTCGAGTTTGAGAGAATCGCATCTGACCTGACTATCATGTCAATCAACGGTCACGAAATGGCGGACTTTGAAACAATTGGTTTTTTTGAATTCTTAATGACTGCATTTATCGGCTCAATTCCGCCCAGCAGTGAACTAAAAAGTAATTTGCTCGCTGGCGGCAACGTCTCTGGGGATGCGTCAATCCTGTTTGGGTCAATGGACTTTACCAGGAACGAGCGGCTCAAATAGCAGGCTGGGCAACTAGTGCTGTCGTAGCCGATGCCCCGGATACGGATAATGATTCCGAAGCAGAATCAATAAGCTCTAATCAGGATGAAGAGTCCGGCCAGGAGACTGAAATAGCTTCCACTGAAGAAGACTTGGAAAATGAACAGCCCACAGATACAAGTGAACTTACAAGTGATGAGGTACCAGAGGTAGCAAACGAGCTGCCTTCAAGCACTGGGGCCGATACGGTCGAAGAAGATGAAGATGCGCCTGTAATGATTACTGCAGAATCACTTATGGCTACCCAAAATTATCAACGATCAGTTCTTCGGGGCGTTTACCAAGAGCTTGAATATCCAAGCTTAGCGCAGCGTCGAAATAGAGAAGGCTCGCTACGTTTATCCATCGCAATCAACGCCAACGGCGCGGTATCAAAAATTGAAGTGACGGAATCGGCTCAATACGATGTCTTTGATGAAGCGGCAATTGTTGCGATTGAAAATGCCTCACCGTTCGATCCTTTGCCACAGGGGACCATGGAAGTGCCGATGGTTCTAGAGATACCTATCGCGTTCCGCTTACAGTGATAGATTCTGAATAAACGCCTCAAGTGCCCTTCGCGCCTCGGGTTCAAGGCATAGCCGTCTTTTGCTATCCGCATAGACGGCTTTATTTTCTGTTAGCTGTTCACAAGTAAGCCGTATTTTTTCCAAATCGTCGTCATAGCGTATTGGCACACCAATAAAAATATCCCAGTCAGACTCTGTGGCCTCCCCGGAAAGCGCAAGCTCAAAAAGGCTAACCAGGTTTTTTCCCGTCAATCGATAAACCGGCGGCTTAAAAAAGATCAGCCCCAAAAAGATAACCAGAAGAACCAGCGTTATTAAAACAGTTAGCCCAATAAGAGAAAGCATTGAAAGTTTTAAATACGGCCACTAAAAGGCACGAAATACTGACGAATATTATCCAGATCAGTATCTATTTCTCCACATAGATCGAAAGGATCACCAATACATATCTGCCGCGAAGGATAATCGATGGACACAGGCACAACAGGCACTTTCGCTTCATAAGCGACGCGTAAAAACCCATTTTTCCATCGCGATACTGACTTGCGTGTTCCTTCAGGAGTAATCGCGTACCAGAGCTTATCTGAGACATTAAATTCATCGACTAGCTGATCGACAATGCCAACAGGCCGGGATCGATCAATCGGGATTCCGCCGGTAAGTCGAATGATTAACGAAAGCGGCCAAATCATGGCTTGCTTCTTGATTAGATACCGAAACCTAAGCTCCAGCGCCCACAATCCGAACACGCCTATAATCCAGTCCCAGTTTGAGCTGTGAGGCGCAACCACGGCGATTATCTTGGGCTGGTCAACAAATCTTCCGCGAATTTTCCAACCCAGAAACCGCAAGCCACGAATTCCTATCCTTGATAGCACCGGATGAATAGTACGAGGCGCCGACTGAGGTATCTCAACGTCTATCGGTGAGCTATTGACAGGTTTTATATTCGCCTTGCTTTCCAATTAATGTTCCCGTGTTGCCCGGAATACAACTTCCGGAAATCTCTCTACCATCAATGCTAAATTTACGCGACTACTTGCCAAATAGGTTTTATGCCCCGCACCATCAACAGCAACACCATCCTGGGCCTTGCGTCGAAACTCCGACTCTTGTTTATTGTCGGTAAACTCCAACCAACGCGATGTATAAACATTGACCGGCTCATAGATAGCCTCAACCTTGTACTCATCTTTCAATCGAAAGGCGACCACTTCAAACTGTAGCACCCCTACGGCCCCTACAATGATGTCATTGTTTCTTTCGGGGAAAAATACTTGCACTGACCCTTCTTCAGAAAGCTGTTGAAGTCCCTTATGTAACTGTTTCATTTTTAAGGGATCTTTCAGAACAATTCGACGGAAAAGCTCAGGCGCAAAATTGGGTATGCCCTTAAATCGCGACATTTCCCCCTCTGTGAAAGTGTCGCCTATTTGAATAGAACCATGGTTGTGCAAACCAATAATATCGCCTGCAGTGGCTTCAATAACAGCCTCTCGCTCTCCAGCCATAAACGTCACTGCGTCAGCGATCTTCACATCCTTTCCGGTGCGCACCTGCCTGATTTTCATACCTTTGTGATATGTACCTGAGCAGATTCGCAAAAAAGCCATGCGATCGCGATGCCTGGGATCCATATTTGCCTGGATCTTAAATACAAACCCGGAAAACTTGTCTTCCTGAGGCTCTACTTGTCGCGTTTCATTTTCACGTGAGCGGGGCGCCGGGGCCCACTCCACGAAATCATTGAGCATTTCGCGCACGCCAAAATTACCTAATGCCGTGCCAAAAAATACCGGCGTTAATTCGCCTGAAAGGTAGGCGTCCAGATCAAACTCATGAGTCGCACCTCGAACAAGCTCGATTTCTTCGAGCAAATCATCGTAATAACTTCCCAATAGTGCGCGTGCCTCCTCAGATTCCAACCCTTTTATCTGGATATCTTCCGGGATTCTGCTCCCCGATCCCTGCTTATAAACATGAATCACATCGGTGTAGAGGTTATAAGCCCCCTTAAATTCCTTACCCATCCCCAGCGGCCAATTAATTGGGGCACACTGGATATTAAGCACGTTTTCAATTTCATCCAGCACATCGATTGGGTCGCGAATATCTCGATCCATTTTATTGATGAAGCTGACAATAGGCGTATCACGGAGGCGACAAACATCCATCAACTTGATCGTTCTGTCTTCCACGCCCTTGGCGCCATCAATCACCATCAGCACAGAATCCACTGCGGTAAGCGTGCGATATGTATCCTCGGAAAAGTCTTCGTGCCCAGGAGTATCCAGCAGATTTACCACCCTGCCCTTATAGGGAAACTGCATCACTGCCGTGGTGACTGATATACCCCGCTCCTGCTCCATGGACATCCAGTCAGACGTGGCTTTTCTTCCATCGCGCTTCGCTTTTACTGCGCCGGCTACCTGTATTGCGTTACCGTAGAGCAACAGCTTTTCGGTGATGGTGGTTTTACCCGCATCCGGGTGAGAAATAATCGCAAACGTACGACGCTTGGCGATCTCCTGAGCTAGGTTGGACATATACCCTGTTATCTACTCTGAAATATGAAATGAGGCTGAAATGAAAGGCGGGCATTATACCTGTGCTTACAGTGGCTGCATGCAACGAAAACGAATCATCCCTGAAGATTCCTTGGTAGACTAAAACCCTCACTCTTGTAGGCACGAACTTTTTTTCAAGACTCGTACCCCAACAACCAAAGCAAAGGCAGGCAACATCATGAAAGTACAAAAACGACAAATTCTTGTATGGGTGTTAGTGGCGTGGTCGGCATTTGTATTGGTTCAGTCACTGTTTTTTAAATTTCAGGGCCATGAAGAAACCCGGATCATCTTTAAAACCATCGGGGAGTGGATGGCAGGCATTGGCTTTCTAGCCTGGGCTGCAGACCCTTTCGCTTCTATTGGAGGCTATGCCATAGGTATAGTGGAATTGATTGCGACTGTGCTCCTGATAATACCCAAAACGCGGCTCTATGGAGCCCTTCTCACTATTGCGGTACTGAGCGGAGCCATCTTTTTCCATCTGTTCACGCCTCTGGGTGTCGATCGGATAATCAACGCTGAAGGAGATACAGATGGAGGCGCTTTGTTCTATATGGCATGCAGTGTGTGGGCTGCCTGTATAGCCATTACCACACTGCAATGTAAATATGCAGGAAATAAGCTACCTACAGCACATGATTAAATGTATTTGTGTAGACTTGCCTAAACATTAACAAGAATCTGAGAATAGCCAAGGGGTTTTTTTGAGCGTGCATCAGCTACTTCAAGCCAATATAGAGAGCTTGAAGCAAGCAGAACATTTGTTGATCAAGATTACAGACTCTCAGTACCGGGCAGTCATTCATCCTTTTACCGCAAATATTGGCAAGCATTTGCGTCATATCACGGATCATTATCGGCTGTTGCTGGAAGGCTTGCCTGGCACACTGGTCGAATACGACCACAGAGAGCGTCTGGCAACCGAAGAGAACGAACGCTCGGCGATGATTCTACGGCTCAGATCCCTTTGCAACGAACTATCCAGACTCACTGAAACCTGCAGCAAGGACGTTCCACTGTCTATCAGCCTGGCAGTTAATGAGCTGGAAGAATCGCCCACAGTGAAAAGTACGCTTAGCAGGGAGTTGGTTTTTCTTCAAAGTCACAGTGTTCACCACTACGCCATCATCTCTGCCATTTTGAAACTACAGGGCATCCAGTTTGACCCGGATTTTGGTATCGCGCCATCAACGCTGAAGTACGAACACGGAAAAAAATGTGCACCCTGACATGGGGCTATTCAGCGAATGGCTACCACCTTCATTTTAATCGCGACGAAAGCCGACTGAGAGCCAAGGGCTCACCGCCCAGTCTGCAATCCCAAAATGGGGTCAGCTTTCTAGCCCCAACAGACCCCCAGGCCCAGGGAACATGGATCTTATGCAATCAGCACGGCCTCAGTGTTTGTCTGCTAAACAACTATGTTGATATCACCCCCGTAGACGGTATTCGAAGCCGTGGACTGCTGGTACGTGATTTAAGTTGCGCACAAACCATAGACGAGGCCATTTCCCGTATTCGAGCAGAAGATATCTCGCACTACAGTCCCTTTGATGCTTTTTTATTTGATCGCGAGGCTGCTTGTGAGATTAGCTGGAATGGTCAAAAGTTAGTGATTAACCCCATGACCAGGCAGAGCTTTAAATCCTCATCGGGCGTAGATACCGAAAAAGTGATTGAAGGGCGAAGACAACAGTTCCAGACGACGCCCAAAGACATCCCTTCCCTGCGTGAATATCACCGCAGCCATCTGCCGTCAAAATCTTCTTATTCCGTATGCATGCACAGAGAAGATGCCCGCACCCAAAGCTATACCGAGATTGTCGTAGCGAATGACATCGCCACCATGCTTTATACCGACGGCCCGCCCTGTAGCGCATCGCTTGCCAACGAATTTACCCTTTCCTTAGTCACATCGTGAACTTCCGAACTCGCAAGCTTTTCAGCTCAAAAATAAGAAGGGTTCTACGCTGGGAATTCTGGCCTATGTGGGCGTTTTACCCACCCGTTGTTCTCTGGATATTGTTACTGGGGATAAGGCATAGAAACTCGTTGTTGTTTACAGCCGCCAATCCAGGAATGGATGCAGGTGGCTTGATTGATCTGGACAAATTTTCCAATCTGGATGCCATCCAGCGACAGCACCCAGCATCTGTGGCGAAAACGTTCAAACTAACCTCTGCCGATGAATGCAGGAATGTCATGCAAATGAACGCCCTGGAATATCCGGTGATACTCAAACCAAACTCTGGCCAACGCGGTATTGGGGTAGAAATCATCCGGGGCGATCAACAACTGGAGGACTACTTCTCTGCTCATGCAGATCAGGTAATTTTGCTGCAAGAATACGTTGACGGGTTGGAATTTGGGGTGTTCTACATGCGCGAGCCAGATCAAGCGCACGGACGCATCTTTTCCATCAATCAAAAACTGTTTCCCTCAGTTACAGGTAACGGCAAAGACTCATTGGAAACACTGATCCTAAATGATCCTCGGCAACACTACATGGCCGAATACCTGCTTGAACTTCACAAGGGGCGTTTGCATCATGTTCCCGATCCAGGCCAGACCATTCTATTGGTAGTAATTGGTAGCCATTGCCGCGGGTCTGTTTTTACCGAAGCTTCAGAGCATATTACCCAGCCACTGCAGCAGCAGATCGATATCATCAGCAAAGCTATTCCGGGCTACTTTTTTGGTCGCTACGACCTACGCGTTCCCTCTGAAGATGATCTCAGGGCAGGTAAAAATCTAAAAATACTGGAAGCGAACGGTGTGAGTTCGGAGTCAGCCAACATCTACGACCCTGCCTACGGTCTGTTCGATGCCTATAGGACCATGTTCAAGCAATGGCAAACTGCCTTTCGAATTGGCGCCAAAAACCGCGCAAAAGGGCATCAGCCAGCGTCAATCAGGCAAGTACTTGATAATTGGTCCCGAATTAACCAGGGATAATCCTGCTGGCAAGAATGAAAGGGTATATTCTAGAAACAATTTTGTCTTAGCAGAGTGGCAACGAATCTTTGATGAACGGCCCTCCACTGGTATAGTTCGCCACCCTAATACCACCCTGCGACAACTAGTGAAAGCAAGGGCCAAGAACCCAGATGTATATATACGACAAGATTGATCAACAAATAATTGAAGACCGGGTTACGCAATTCCGCGGTCAAACTGAGCGTTACCTCAATGGTGAAATACGCGAAGAAGAGTTTTTGCCGTTGCGTCTGCAAAACGGCCTTTACATTCAGCGCCTGGCGCCCATGCTGCGTATTTGCATCCCCTACGGAATGCTTTCCAGCAAGCAGCTGCGGGCACTGGCCGAAGTTACCCGCAAGTATGACAAAGGGTACGCCCATTTCACCACGCGCCAAAATATTCAACTCAACTGGCCGGCACTGGAAAATGTGCCCGACATCCTGGCTGATTTGGCCGATGTTGAAATGCATGCGGTTCAGACCAGCGGCAACTGCATTCGCAACTTCACGACCGACCAGTTCGCCGGTGTGGCCAAGGATGAATCCATCGACCCTCGCCCATACTGCGAAATCATGCGCCAATGGGCGACTTTTCACCCTGAGTTCGCCTTCCTGCCACGAAAATTCAAGATCGCTGTATGCGGCTCTGAGACCGATCGGGCAGCGGTTCGCTTTCACGATATCGGCTTAAACCTGATTCAAAATGAACAAGGTGAAACTGGATTCCAGGTTCTTGTCGGCGGTGGCCTTGGTCGTACGCCAGTAATAGGTAGCGTCATCCGTGAGTTTATTCCTGAGAAAGACATCCTGACTTATTTGGATGCCATTCTTCGCGTCTACAACCTAAACGGCGACCGCAACAACAAATACAAGGCTCGCATCAAAATTTTGGTTCGCGCACTCGGCCCTGAAGAGTTCGCCAAGCGCGTCGAAGCAGAATGGCAGCACATCAAAGATGGTCCGGCCACTCTGACCGAAGAAGAGATCGAACGCGCCAAGGGGTTTTTCACGGAACCCAATTACCAATCATTTGATGCTGATCAGGCAGAACAAGCTTTATCCGACCAGGCTTCACAGGGCAAAGCTTTTGGCAGATGGCTTGAGCGAAATATTACGGAACACCGAGTACCCGGCTATCGAGCAGTTACCCTGTCGCTTAAGCCCATCGGTGTACCTCCGGGCGACGTTACATCTTCCCAGCTAGACTCAATTGCTGACCTGGCCGATGAATTCAGTTTTGGCGAAGCACGATCAACGCATGAACAAAACATCGTTCTGGCGGATGTCGAAACAGCACGACTCTACGAACTCTGGCAAAAACTCAAACCACTCGGGTTTGCCACACCTACGCTAGGCACCCTTCTGGACATGATTTGCTGCCCAGGCGGCGATTTTTGTTCGCTAGCCAACGCTAAGTCCATTCCCATTGCCGAAGCAATCCAGCGTAAATTTGACGATCTGGATTACGTCTACGACCTTGGTGAGCTGGATTTGAATATCTCCGGTTGCATGAACGCCTGTGGTCATCATCACATCGGCGACATCGGCATTTTGGGTGTCGACAAGAAAGGCGAAGAGTTCTATCAGGTTCAGCTTGGTGGCTGTCAATCAAACAATGCACAGCTTGCCAAGGTTCTGGGGCCAGCCTTTAATCGTGACGAGGTCCCCGACGTTATTGAGAAGATTCTCAGCACTTTTGTCGAAAAACGCGTCGACGGTGAGAGCTTTAACGAGACCTATCACAGACTTGGGCACGACCACTTTAAGGAAGTTGTATATGCCAAAGATAATTAAAGACGCCGCTGTCATTGATGACAGCTGGCAAATGCCCGAGCTGGAAACCACCTCCGACCTGCCGGAAGGCCAGGTCCTGGTGTCTCTTGAATACTGGAATGCGAATCAAGAAGATATCTCGGAAGTCGCTGATCGAGTGGGATTGGTTTTGGAACCAACCGAAACTCCCGACCAGATCGAAGGCGACCTAAAGGCCATTCCGGTTATTGCAGTTAATTTCCCAATATTTGCCGACGGACGTGGGTTTTCCATTGGTCGTTTATTACGCGAGCGCTATGGCTATGAGGGGGAACTTCGTGCAGTGGGCTCCCCTATTCGGGATCAGCTCACTTATTTGAGCCGAGTCGGCTTCAATGCCTTTCAACTTGCAGAGCACTACAATCCGGAAGAAGCTCTGGCTTCACTAAACGACTTCAGTGACAGCTATCAGGTTGCAGTCGACCAACCAGTTCCTCTGTTTCGCCGAAGAAGTTAGACATTCGGGGCATATAGCCCCGAGTAACGCCTTAAGCGCTGATGTAAAACATCAGATAAAGAACACAAAAAACCAAAAAAACGCGCATATCAAACCCTTATTCTGGCAAGAGCGAAGTTACTCTATTGAACATCACCAGAGTCCCACCAAGAAGCCTTGGGATAAAGTATTTACAGCTATCCTCTGCTATACCAGGATTGATTCTTGCGAAATTCTCCCGAAAGCTTTGTGAACTAGTGGACAAACCCATCTAATCTATTGCGTTGTCACAACATTCGACGTAAAAAGGAACCATGCTTACCGAGTATTTTTTTCTGGTGTTTACCGGGGCAGCGGTTTTGGCCTGCCTGGTCATGTACAGCCGTCAGCCGCTGATTATTACCTACATCGCACTCGGTGCCCTTATCGGCCCCTATGGTCTGGGCTATATTCAGAACGTTGAACTACTTAAGGAAGCCGCCGAAGTCGGCATTATCTTCTTATTGTTCTTACTTGGGCTGGACATGCAGCCCTCAGCCCTTGTCTCCGTTCTTAAAAAGGCCACCAATGTCACCCTGATTAGCTCGGCGCTCTTTGCTTTAATTGGCGGTACATTTGCCTGGTTTTGGGGTTTTAGCCCCACCGAATGCCTCGTAATAGGTGCGGCCATGATGTTTTCCAGCACCATCATTGGCATCAAGCTACTTCCGACAACTGTGTTGCACCATCGTCACAGCGGCGAACTCATGGTCGGGCTTTTGCTGCTACAGGATTTTCTGGCTATTTTTGTACTGATCCTTCTGCTCAGCGGCCAAACCGGCCAAATTGACTACATGACCCTCGGCAAGGCCGTGATTGCCGTTCCACTGCTGGCACTGGCTGCATGGCAAGTCACACAAAGGCTG
>Ga0181606_10001084_pt1 | contig 23562 bp, 23 predicted proteins | sample 041ome_10_FD_132994 | JGI IMG/M metagenome (GOLD analysis project Ga0181606, IMG submission 132994) | Coastal salt marsh microbial communities from the Groves Creek Marsh, Skidaway Island, Georgia - 041412US metaG (megahit assembly) | ecosystem: Environmental > Aquatic > Marine > Intertidal... | reverse complement strand
GCGTGTAATGACGCTGGTTTCTTTGCGGCTAACGAGGCTTTGCAGGTGATGGGCGCGTTGGGATTTAGCGATGATAATATCGTCCAATATTGCCTTCGGCGCACCCGCGGCTGGATGATTGCAGGCGGATCAACGGAAATTCTTAAAAACCGGATTGCCGAGGGGATTTTTGAGCGACGGTTCTCGCAACGACCACCAAAACCAGCCTCGCAGAGAACACCCTCGTGAAAAGCAACATGCCGCGTTCCCACAGCCAGGCGCTGGTCGCGCCCCGCATAGTCGCGCTAATCGGGGTGTCTAACGATCCCAAAAAATTGACCGCGCGCCCGCTGCAATTTTGCACCCAGCACAAATTTACCGGCAAACTATATCTGGTGAATCCGCGCCGCGATCAGGTACTTGCTCACACTGCCTATCCGTCTGTTTCGGCCATTCCTGAACAAGTGGATCACGCCTATATCATGCTCGGCACCGACATGGTCGAGGCGGCGCTGGATGATTGTATCGCCGCTGGTGTGCCGGTGGTGTCGGTGCTCGCTGACGGGTTTGCCGAAGCAGGTGAAATGGGCCGAGACCGGCAGGCGCGATTGGTCGCCAAAGCTAACGCGGCTGGCGTGATGTTGATTGGGCCAAACTCGATGGGTGTGGCAAATACAGAAAATGGATTTATCTGCACAACCAATGCGGCTTTCAGGGCGGAACAATTGCCGCGTGGAAGATTAGCGGTTTTGTCGCATAGCGGCAGCTTGATTGGCACATTGGTGTCTCGGGGTGCAGCACGCAATATCGGCTTTTCAAAATTGATATCGCTTGGCAACGAAGCACAATCCTGTGTCGGCTCAGTTGGTTCGGCACTGGTCGATGATCCGTCAATTGATGGGTTTGTGCTGTTTTTGGAAACGCTGCGGAACCGCGAGACATTTGCCGCGTTTGCCGCCGCAGCAAAAGGTCTGGGCAAGCCGGTCGTCGCCTATATGCTTGGCAAATCACGCGAAGGCCAGGCGCTGGCGGTTTCGCACACCGGCGCCATGACCGGCGAGGCCGCGGCGATCAGCGCCTTTCTTGCGCATCATAATATTGCCGAGGTGGAGCAGTTTGATGCGCTGTTCGAAGCGCCGGCGCTACTCTATAAAAAGCCGCAATTCAGTCAACGCCCACGCCGCGCGACCGTGGTGACAACAACAGGTGGCGGCGGCGCGATGGTGGTTGATCAGCTATGTCTGCGGGGGGTTGAGGTTGCCGGGCTAAGTGCCGACGCGCAAAGATTTTTTCAGGCGCATAATATTCCCCACGGCAGTGGAAAGCTGGTCGATGTGACACTCGCCGGTGCCCAATATGATGTGATGAAGGCGGCCATTTCCCAACTGATCAGCGACCCTTGGTCGGGGCTCATTGTCGTGGCCATCGGTTCGTCGGCACAGTTTAATCCTGAATTAGCGGTGAAGCCAATCATCGATGCGGTACAGGACATGCCGACAGGCGCGCCGGTTGTTGCCTTTCCGTTGCCAATCGCGCGCGAATCGATGGCCATGCTGGAGGCGGCGCATATCCCCTGTTTTTCAACAGTTGAAAGCTGTGCAGATTCTATTTCGCTGTTTCTGTCCGGTGGGACGGATAATACCGGCCAGACCAGCCACAGCAATACTGACCAAAAAGCCGTAGAGAAAGCGCTTCATCATGTGACCAGCAAAAAACAATCCGGCGTTGCTGACGGCTTGTTAAACGAAGTTGATAGCCATTCAATATTCTCGGCAATCGGCATGACCGGGCCACGCCAGAGTTTTATTCCATCGCACGATGATCTGCATGAAATTGCCCCGCAACGCGCCACGGATGACGGGCTGCGGTACCCGCTTGTCGCCAAACTGGTGTCGTCGGATCTGCCGCATAAATCCGAACATGGCGCCATCATGCTCGATATAGCGGACGCTGCTGAACTCTCGCTTGCCGTGGCAAAAATGCTGGAGACAACCAAAATGAGCGCGCCGCACGCGCATATTGACGGGGTGCTGCTGCAAGAGATGGTATCCGGACTGGGCGAGGCACTGATCGGGCTTCGCCAAGACAATCTGGTCGGGCCCATTATCACCGTTGGCGCCGGCGGCATTTTTGCCGAAATCTATCAAGATGTCAGCCATAGACCGACACCGGTAAACATCGAAACGGCCCGTCAAATGATTGCCGAAGTGAGAGGTTTTGCGAGTCTACGCGGCTATCGGGGACGCCCGGAAGGAGATCTGGAGGCGCTCGCCCAATCGATAGAGGCATTTTCACAACTTGGGCAATATAAACAAATTGCCGAGGCAGAAATTAACCCAATTCTTGTCTGCGAAACCGGCGTTGTCATGCTCGATGCCCTCATCCGGCTGGCCCCACAAACATAGCTGACGAAGCGGCATTAGCGGGTAAAAACCACCGGCATCATATCGGCATCATGACCGCATCACATCGGATCAGATGACGGCGTTTCATTATCCAGAAAAAACCCAAGATTTTGGCTGATCAGCGCCGCATCTTGATTGATTTTCATTTTTTTCTGCTCTTCACGCTGTCTTAGGCGATGCGCATATCCAACTGGCAAATATGAAAATGGATCATCTATCCCAAGGCTCTGCGCCGCATGCGCCGGCCAATCAGCGTTCCACAATAGCTCGCGCGCCATGGCGATCATATCTGCATCACCCGATTGCAAAATATCTTCAGCTTGTCGCGCTGTTGTAATGCCGCCGACGGCAATCGTGCTGATCTTCGCCTGCCGCCTGATGCGGCCGGCAAAACTCGCCTGATACGCTGGAATGCGCGGCACCATCGGCATATTGCTTGATCCGGCAATGCCGCCTGACGACACATCAATCATATCAATGTCAACGTCACGCAGCGCGGCGGCCAATGCAACCGAGTCGCCTAATGTCCAGCTGCCACCCTTCCCATCAACAGCGGACAGACGAAAAAATACCGGCTTGTCTTTGGGCCATGTCTGGCGCACCGCAGCGCCCACCTCAACGGCAAACCGCATCCGGTTTTCCAATGAGCCACCATAGTGATCGTCTCGATGGTTTGACGTATCAGATAAAAACTGATGGATCAGATAGCCATGTGCACCATGAATTTCCACGATATCATAGCCGGCATCGAGGCTGCGCTTGGTCGCCGTTCTGAAATCATCAATCACCCGCTTGATATCATCCTGATCCATTTCCTTGTGTGGGATCGGCCGTGGTGGGCTGACGGCAGCAGTTGGCGTCATAATCTGCCATGGCGGCAGGCCATTCGCCGCATCAACATCTGTGAGCGGACGCCAATCTTCCATCGCGCCATGACAGGAACCTTTCCGGCCGGAATGACCAAGCTGAATTGCCGGCACCGCGCCATGCGACTTTATCATATCGGTGAGTTTGCGATATGCAGAGACATGGCCTGCGCTGTAGAGCCCGGCACATGCATGGGTCTTACGACCAGCCGGTTCAACAGCGGTTTCCTCGCCAAAGACAACGCCGCAACCGCCAATCGCCAGCCTGCCAAGATGCATCAAATGCCAGTCGGTCGGCGCCCCGTCAACAGACAGATATTGGCACATTGGCGAGGCGATAATCCGATTGCGTATATGCAAGCCACCTATGGTCATTGGCGTGAACAGTAATGGTGTGTTGCCTTGGGTGATTTCACTTGATGACGTCACGTCGCTGGCCTCGCTGAAAAGATATAAAAAGTAACAAATCTCAACCACTATAAGGACGTTTTTTGCCACGCTCAAACGCCATTTTTCACCGGCATCACTGCCAGCCCCCAGCGTCGAAAACCGAGCCGTTAAGGCTCAATTGACCGCACAGCCTCACAAACAAAAAGCCCCACCGCAGCAAGCGATGGGGGGTTTTTATAAATAACTGTGTTAACCGTAATTATTGGTTGCGGGGGCACGCAACCGCCGTTACTTGCACCTTGATTTTGCGTGTGTCTAGGACTTTCATGGTTTTGGCAGCAGGATTTTAAGCTGCTGGTATGCCCTGACAAACTGATGTTCCACTGACACCAACAAGTACCACGCTGCCAGGTTATGTCAATTTCATCGATATACCCAGTTCAGATAGACTCTGGAAGAATCCGGCTAGTCAGCCTTGTGTGGGAGGATTGTCAGCGGTGTCCCAACGATCCTCACCGGCAGCACGTACCGGCTGGCCAGCCATATGTTTTACGCGTTCCAATAGATCAATTCCCATGTGATTAAAAAGATAGATCATATCAACGAATACCCAGTTTTCAACAAATTGGCCGTTTTCCTCGCGCCAAAAATCAATGCCATTCAGACGCCATCGCGGTTGCCGGTGGTGATTGCAAGATGCTGTTCACCGCCTACGGGGCATGCCGCCAGCCGATTCGTGAACTTGCCGCACCGGACACGTCGGTGCTGATCGGCGGGCCCGACGGGCTGCAACGCAGGTCCACTCTGGAAAAGCTTCTTACGTAAAGCTTTGGTCCGGAAAATCTCAGCTAACGCCGGTCAGTCGGTGCCGTAAATCCGGTCGCCAGCATCACCAAGGCCAGGCAGGATATAGGCCTTGCCATTCAGCTCGCGGTCCATCGCCGCAGTGATGATCGGGATATCGGGATGCGCCGACTGCAGGGCCCGGACCCCTTCTGGTGCAGCCACAAGGCAGGAAAAAACGATATCCCTGACCCCCATCCCGCGGAGCTTGTCGGCGGCCATGATGGCGCTACCACCGGTCGCCAGCATCGGGTCGCCAAGGATCACCTGTCTGTTACCAATGTCCGAGGGAAGGCTGCTGTAATACGAGACCGGCGCCATCGTGTCGTGGTCGCGATACAGACCAAGATGGCCGACGCTGGCTTCCGGGCAGGCCTGACTGAAACCGTCAATCAGGCCGTTGCCGGCCCGCAGGATCGACACCAGGCAGGGATAGGGCTGCGGCAGAGCCTGAGCCGTCATCGGCTCCAGCGGCGTCTCAATGTCACGATCGACAGTGCGAAGCGCGGCAAAAGTTGGATGAGCCAGCAACCAGGACAGTTCATGAAGCGTCTGCCGGAAATGATGCGACGGCGTATTCTTGTCGCGCAGAATGGAAAATTTGTGATCGACAAGGGGATGATCCATCACCACAAGACTGGTCTGGTCTGTTGCTGCCATTGGTCAATTCTCCCGTGTCCGGCCTCCGCATGAATGCCACTAGAGACTAGCCGGGATCAGCCCAATTTTCCATTGGGCTCTGACATTCTCCTCCAGCTTTGTCCGCGCACCACAACAAATACCAGTCCAGTCTGGCCCAAACAAGTTTGCAACCCAGTTGTAACATTGCTTTTTCTTATCATTCAAAATACACCTATATAGTTATTATATAACAGCAAAATATTTACTGCCTTGCACCCCACACAACTGAGTGTGGTTCATTTTTTTAAAAATCGATTGCGTATCAAGCTTTGATGGCACAAGAGACATCAGGTAGATGGAAACAAAGAGTTTAAAAGCCCCGTTGGAAACCAAGCCTTAAAGATCAAGATCCTTGGTACACGGTCCTTGGAACTGGCTGCAGGCAAGGTTGCGGATAAGAGTTCTGCGGCTCTAAGCCATGGCAATAAAGCGTCTTTTTGAGAAAACTAGCATCAACTTTAAATATTAATGAGCCTGACCACAAAGTTATAAAGGCCGGCGCCTTATGTTGAGAAGCAGTCAAGTTCCAAGTTTTCAGCGCCAGGGTCATTAAACCTTTTTTCCTCAAAATTGAAGTACATGTTCAGAAAAAGGCAGCCGAGGGACTAGTAAAAACCTCCCTCGGTTTTCAGAAAGTCGACTAATTGTGGAACGCCAACCCCTCTTCGCATTGACCCAAAAATGTATGGCAATTTACCTCTACTGTCCTTGGTATCAATGTGCAGTTGCTCAATATCGACGTTAACGTGAGGCGCAAGCTCTATTTTGTTCACAACCAACATGTCTGATTTCATCAGAGCAGGTCCTTTTTTTCTAGGTATGTCTCCCCCCATGCATACATCAATTACATAAATAGTCAGATCGACTAGCTCTGGACTAAAAGTGGCAGCTAGATTGTCACCGCCTGACTCAAGTAGAATTAAATCAAGTTTCGGGAATCGCTGTTTCAAGTCCTCTATCGCAGCGAGGTTTACAGAGGCATCCTCCCGGATTGCAGTGTGGGGACATCCGCCAGTTTCTACACCACGAATTCTATCTGATGAAAGTACCTGAGCGCGGACCAAATAGTCCGCATCTTCAGAAGTGTAGATATCATTTGTAATAACAGCCAATGACATTTCATCGCCTAAAGCGCGGCAAAGAGCTTCGGTCATACTGGTTTTGCCTGCACCAACAGGCCCTCCAATACCAACTCTCAGAGGTCCGAATCTTAATTTTTTCTTGGTCATGTTCTGTAAATCCTTGGCACAGAATTTTCGTGTTTTATAGCCATCAAATCGGATACAAATGCCGCGCTTCCTAGTTCATTTAGCGACTCTGATTTGATTTTCTTTGTCATCTTTTCAATGATGGGGTAGAGCCCAATCAGGCAATCTTGGCCAGCCTGCTGGCCTATTGGTATAGTGCGGACGCCAACCGAGATTAAGTTGCTCGCAAAAGCTTGGAGATAACTTTGAAGTGTTAGCGCTAGATCCAGATCGATTTGCTTTGCAGTCATACCAACCGCCACAGGGTAGGCCGTTCGATCTGGCAACCTGACACCATAACCTGCCTTCACCACCTGACTGAAAGCCTGCCCAAGTTCCGTAGTTTCACGCAACCTTTCTTTGCTGCCGCACAACGCCAAACACAGAGCATTAGCCTCAGTAACATCCTCATATGCTGCCTTCAGAAACAACCCATCATTTCGACCAGATCCATAACTTAATAATAAAGCAATCCAACTTTTTAGGCTGCCTGCATCGTTTATCAGATTATCTTGGATCGCAGACTCCATGCCATGTGAATAGCTGAAGGCGCCAGTTGGGAAGGCGGGCGAAAACCAAGTTTGTAGTGTCATGATATCTTTGTGGAAGCTTTTCATTATCAGACCTACGTCAAAACGTTAGGGTTACCATCGGCACTATCAATTGCGGTAGTAGGCTGATGTGAATGGTTGTGGGAATGACTGTGAGTTCGGCCATGTCCGTAAGCGCCACCTTCTGGGATGAAGGGAGCTTGCAATTTTTCGATATCAGCGCCAAGCAAGTTCAACAAGTCCTCCATAACATGATCTTCTTGTATCAAGAGGTGATCGCATCCAACTTGGCACGGGGTATGACGGTTCCCAATGTGCCAAGCAATGCGTGGCAAATTTGAATGTTGTACTTTAAGTAGCTTCTCAGGTTTAGCTTTTATGGCAATAACGCGGTCATCATCAAGCAGAAACCCATCCGTTGATGATAATGAGACTGTCTCTGGTAGCTCGACAAGAAATGGCTCGCCAGTGTTGGTAACAAGCCGCTTCCTGCGCAAAAATCTACCCTCATAATCGAGTGTAACATAGGCTAAAGCCGTCTCATGGTTCACGTTGTGGATGATTTCCTGGGAAATTTTCATTTAAAGCTCTCAGTCTATAATAACTCAAAACAGAAAATAACGTTGAGCCATCGGAAGCTCTGTTGCTGGCTCACAATTCAGAAGCTCACCATCTGCTCGGACTTCGTAAGTTTCCGGGTGAACCTCAATGTGCGGCAAATAGTTATTAAGAGCCATGTCCATCTTAGAGACGCTTCGCGTGTTTCGAACAGGTTTTGTTTCCTTGGCAAGACCAAGCTTATCGCCTATCGACTCATTTTCTGCGGCTTGGCTGATAAAACAAACAGCAGAGTTTTCAACAGAGCGTCCGAAGGCCGCAAACATTGGTCGAGTGTATACAGGTTGAGGTGTCGGAATAGAAGCGTTTGGATCACCCATTTGCGCCACTGCAATACTACCACCAAGCAAAACCATCTCCGGCTTAACCCCAAAGAAAGCGGGTTTCCACAAAACCAAATCAGCGCGCTTACCTACTTCGATACTCCCAACATGTCCAGAAATACCATGGCAAATTGCTGGATTTAGAGTGTATTTAGCAACATAGCGCCGCACTCTTAGATTATCGTTGTCTCCTGTTTCTTCGCTAAGCCGCCCACGTTGGGTTTTCATTTTGTGCGCTGTTTGCCAGGTGCGGGTGATAACCTCACCCACTCGCCCCATAGCCTGGCTGTCGGACGCTATGATAGAAAATGCACCCATGTCATGCAGGATATCCTCAGCCGCTATCGTCTCTTTACGAATCCTACTCTCTGCAAACGCCACGTCCTCTGGAATAGATTTGTCCAAGTGATGACAAACCATAAGCATGTCAAGATGCTCCTCTAGTGTATTTACGGTATATGGCCGCGTTGGGTTCGTCGAGGATGGGATAACATGACGCTCACCGCATACCTTGATGATATCGGGTGCGTGACCACCACCAGCACCTTCGGTATGAAATGCATGTATTGTTCTGTTTTTGATCGCAGCAACAGTATTCTCTACGAACCCACTCTCATTGAGCGTGTCTGTATGGATCATCACTTGGATATCCATATCGTCAGCTACATTCAGACAGTTATCGATTGCTGCTGGCGTAGTACCCCAGTCCTCATGAAGCTTGAGCGCGCAGGCTCCAGCATTTATTTGTTCGACCAAACCTTCCGGCAGTGATGCATTGCCCTTGCCCGCAAAGGCCAAATTCATTGGAAAACTGTCGGCTGCTTGAAGCATTCGTCCGATATGCCATGGGCCAGGCGTGCACGTTGTGGCCAACGTGCCATGTGCTGGGCCAGTACCACCACCAAGCATTGTTGTAATACCGGAATGCAATGCATCATCAATCTGTTGCGGGCAGATAAAGTGGATGTGGCTGTCAAAGCCGCCTGCTGTCAGAATAAGCCCTTCGCCAGCAATTGCTTCGGTAGAAGGACCAATAATTATGTTCACATTTTCCTGCGTATCTGGATTGCCTGCTTTGCCAATTGCGTGGATAAGCCCGTCTTTTAAACCTAGATCAGCTTTGTAAATGCCGCTTACGTCAATAATTAACGCGTTAGTTATTACTGTATCCACTGCGCCACTATCACGTGATACCTGTGACTGACCCATACCATCTCTTATAACTTTTCCACCTCCAAATTTTACCTCGTCGCCGTAAGATGTCAGATCAGTCTCAACTTCGATAAATAATTCAGTGTCAGCCAAACGAACTTTGTCGCCAGTAGTTGGCCCATACATATCCGCATAAATTTTTCTAGGCATGGAAATTGGCATCACAACTCTCCCATGATTTTTTGGTTAAAACCATATACGACCCGTCGGCCTTTGAACGGAATGAGGCAAATTTCTCGTTCCTGACCGGGTTCAAAACGCACAGCCGTGCCCGCAGCAATGTCAAGACGCATTCCCTTCGCACTAGCCCTCTCAAACTTAAGTGCTTCGTTAGTCTCGTAAAAATGGTAATGGCTACCTACTTGGATCGGTCTGTCACCAGTATTGGCAACAGACAAGCTGACTGTCGTAACGCCAGCATTTAAGAGAATATCTTCGTCTTTCGTCAGTATCTCACCCGGTACCATAATTCTAATCTCCTAAAGTTAACGAATTGGTTTATGAACTGTTACCAGTTTAGTGCCGTCAGGAAAGGTGGCTTCAACTTGAACATCTGTAACCATTTCGGCAATGCCCTCCATACAATCTTCAAGTTTAACCACATGTGCCCCAGCTTCCATCAGGTCTGCGACCGACCGACCATCGCGCGCTCCTTCAATAACGAAGTCTGTGATAAGAGCTACAGCTTCAGGGTAGTTTAACTTGACACCTCTCTCTTTTCGTTTCTGGGCGACAATAGCAGCCATAGACACCAGTAACTTGTCTTTTTCCCTGGGGTTAAGTTTCATGTTTAACTCCTTGCTTATTAGGTCTGCCAGACGCGCGGCATTGGCTGTTTTCGAATGGCGAGTAAAAGTTTTTCAATATCTTTACGGGCAGACGCTGAGTGTGAACTCATGAGGCGAATGATGAGACGATCGTTCCAAAACGACACGGCGCAATTCGATGGGCTTTGTTTTATCACGTCGGACACCCTATTAGCTATTCGTTCCAAATTGTCTCCAATGTAGAGAATTGTTGACAGCAGCCTAGCACCATTGCCACCAGCAGGCGCTGTAATGATTTTGCTGACCTCATCTGAGAGCCTTAACGACTCTGCATGGAATAAATTGCCGTCACGGAACACGCGCCAATTATCAATTAAATGGCAATCATAAACATTCTCGCCCATGGCTTGACGGCCCAAAACAATTGTCTCGGCAACTAAACAGTTGCTGCAGGAAGACAAATTTATTTTCAGCGTCCGTTCAAATTTGGAGTGATTGAATACGATCGTTTCTTGGGGCAGCCAATGCAGATCTGCTGTATCAGAGACTGAGAGGTTGATCTGCATCTTTGCAGACCTTTTACCAACGCTACGATACACACGTTCAGCTGTTTGCGTTGTCATCACAAGCGCGCAATCCTTAGCCTCAACATCGATATTTAAAATGTCGCCACCAGTCATACCGCCTGAGGTGTTGAGAATGACTGCTTCCATCATATCAGAGTAAGTTTTTGGCAGCATAAGCTTCGCCGAGCCTGACTGGAACATGCGCGAAACACGTTTTTGGCTCACGTGAAAACTCAATTGCCCCTTGGCGCGTTGTAGTTTCGCACATTCAGACCCATCCATATCCAAATTTCCACTTCAGAAAAAAAACGGCACCCAAAAGGGTGCCGAATATTTTATAGTTAGGTGCATTTACGCTGCGACAAATTCATTCCATTTACGCACCATGTAACGGTTCTCATCCATTGTTGCGTTCCAACAAGCAACGCCGCCCATCCGCTCTTCGAAAGATCCACCATCTCTGACTTCACCAGCACCAGCCAGCTTTTTGCCATCTGGAGCCATTATGTCCTGTGTTGCAGGCTTTCCAAGCATCCAGTAATCCCACTCGTAGGCAGCCATGTATTCTTTGGCAGTTGATGGTACAGCTGAATAGTAACCCTGACGGTTTAGATATCCACCAACGAAACCAGAGAGATACCAATTGATGAATTCATAACAAACATCTGCTTGATAGCCTTTGGTAGCAGCAGACAAGGCAAAGCCCACAGCCCAAGCACGATATCCTTCCTTCAATGGTTGATATATGCAAGGAATGCCCTGCGTCCGAACGGCGGTAATTGCTGGCGACCACATTGACTGAATTACTACTTCACCAGACGCCATCAAATTGACGCTTTCGTTGAAATCGGACCAGAGAGCCCGAAATTGTCCCTGTTTCTTTGCTTCGATTAATATGCCGATTGTCATATCAATCTCTTTACGCGTCATGTTGCCTTTGTCTGGGTATTTATATTCACCCATTGATTCAACGACCATTGCGGCATCCATAATTCCAATTGATGGGATATTTAAGATCGATGCTTTTCCCTTAAACTCTGGGTTCAAAAGCTCGGCCCATGTGTCAATTGGCCTGCCGATCAGATCTGGCCTAATGCCCAAAGTATCAGCATTGAAAACTGTCGGGATCAGCGTTGCCCATCGAGTAGGCTCCGAGGAAAATTCCTTAGAGGCCTCATCCTTCAAGTAAAAGACTTTTTTCGGCGCAGTGCCTTGGTCACCAATCTTTTTACCACCGATTTCTCCAAGTGTGTGGGTCGTACTTATGTTATCAAAATTTTTGATACGTTTTGAGTCCATACCCAGGATATTCCCAGATGGAACTAGTTTTGGAAGACTAAAATATTCGGTATCGACAATGTCAAAGCTGTTGGGCTGAGTTAACACACGTTTTGTTACTTCATCAGTTGTGACAGGGATGTACTGGACTTTGATACCAGTGTCTTCAAAGAGTTTTTTGTCGATTTCAGATCCCATTGTGGTTGCTGTGCCAAGATAACGAACCACTTTGTCGTTAGCGCGCACTACGCTTGGCATACCAAGCCCCAAACCAGCATAAGCCGCTACGGCGCCTGCTCCTTTGAGAACCTTACGACGTGTCGTGTTTTTTTGCATTTTGACTTTCCTCCTTGCAAATTTTATCCAGTTATTTTTGTTTTTCCCCAGTCAACGCTTCACCAGTCACCAAGCACTTCTCTCAGTTTACTGACTTAAAATATGACGCTGACATTTGTTACACCAATGTACACCAAGCAGCCTCACCAAGAATTATACTGTCACATAGAATAGACTACATCGCGATTTAAGCATCTCCAGTGCTTTATTTGCATCACCCCACAAACTAAAAGGTGCCAGTCCATCCGTGAATAACTACGTTTGCTCTGAGGAAGCTCTTGTGCGGTAGAACCCGAGTGGATTTGGTGAATTCTTATGTTTTGTTATTCCACTACTTGACCAGCTCTAATTGATCTTTTTTATTCCAGCTCACTTTAACATTATCGCCAACCTCAATTTTAGCCTTGGCAAACAAAACGTCAGACTGGCTAACGGTCAGATTTCCACTTTTTCCATAACTCACATTAATTTTGACGTTAGCGCCCAAAAACTCGATGGCGTTTACCTGACTGTTTCCATTCTGCGTCAAATTTATTCTGTCCTCTCTTATCGCAAATAATTTCGAGCCGATCGCCAATACGTTGTGGCCACCTATAAAATTTGCAACAAATGCATTGCTCGGCTTATTGAAAATTTCCATCGGTGTGCCGCACTGCTCCACAATACCGTCATTCATGACAAGAATTAGGTCAGCAAGCGCCATCGCCTCATCTTGACTATGCGTCACGTGGATGAAAGAGATCCCCAATTTTCTCTGGAGTGCTTTCAGCTCAGCTCGCATCTCAATCCTTAAAAATGGGTCTAAAGCGGAGAGCGGTTCGTCAAGTAGCAGGACACGTGGCTCAGTAATCAGCGCACGAGCAAGTGCAACCCTTTGCTGCTGCCCACCAGATAGCTGGTTTGGAAACCGATCTGCTAGTTTACCAAGTTGAACTCCGCGCAACATTTCCATGGCGCGTTCATGTCTTGTGGGCTTGTCTATTCCGGATATTTTGAGAGCGAATGCAACATTATCAATCACTTTCAAATGAGGAAAAAGCGCATAATTCTGAAACATCATTGATGTCGGTCGAAGTGACGGCGGTTTTTCTGAAATATCTTGGCCGTTTATGGTAACTGAACCAGACGAAATCTCCTCATGACCTGCAATCATTCGCAAAAGCGAGGTTTTTCCACAGCCAGATGGACCCAAAAGGCAGCAATATTTTGACTCGTTTAAAACAAGGTCAACCTTACGCACTGCGATTGTTTCACCATATTTTTTATGAAGCTTTTGCAGTTCAAGTTCAGACATCGGCACCACACTAGACTTGGTTTATTTATTACAGGCATGCATACGCATCACAGTTGCTGAACGGAACAACCGGCGAACGCCCGCAGGCTACGACAATCAGACATATCCACTCTTACTTCATGTATTCGCTTTATATTAGGGAAAAGTTTTTTGCATGTACATCATCCTAAACTGAATTTGAAAATAATTCCCTTAATATACTGAATTTCTATAAAAAATAATTATTCCATAAATTTCACTTTACTCATTTTTAAAAAGTTTGAAGGTTATTTTGGTTCTTTTTCGTTTCACTTAGTCGTTGGTTGGCAACGATTGAACACCACGATTCGTTGTTATCGACTGATGCCGAAAATTTCTCTTGGTGTGATGGTTATTGGCAATCCCGGCTATATTTACGCAACAAACGACTATGAATATTTGCTCGCGCGGTTTAGGTTTTTGTTGTTTGACACGGCTGGTGTCGTTAACAAAGAGGCTGTTATACATTGTTGCTTGTGACCAATCCTCCGGCTGACCTTATAGTTGGTGAAGCGCCGGCTAGTTTACGAAGCCAGGTAAGTTAGGGTTGAGAAAGAGGGTCTAAAAGCGTGCCGGGGTCTAAATGCTGAAACAGATTGAAAAATATGGCGCGTCCCTACTAGCGCTTCCCTTCATGGTCACGATTGGGCTTTTTTTTATATTGCCACTTTTGTTGGTGGTGGTGGTAAGCTTTTGGGACTACACATCGTACAGTATTGTCCCTGACTTTATTTTTACAAATTACGAGGACATTTTTTATGGATGCATCGATAATCTTCCTGAATTATGCACCGCATTTTCAACCTATTTGTCTACAATCAAATTCGTAATCATAACTTGGCTAATCACGCTCATTGTTGGATTTTTAATTGCGCTTTTTCTGGCTTTTTGCGTTCAATCGATTGCCCTACAAATCGCACTATTTTTACTCTGTACAATTCCTTTTTGGACATCAAACGTTATTAGAATGATTTCATGGATACCGCTACTAGGTAGGAACGGCCTAGTTAATGATGGACTAGTTAAAGTGGGAGTAGTCGAGGCCCCCATAGAATGGTTGTTATACTCTGAATTTGCGGTCGTAGTTGCATTTGTCCACCTCTATACTTTGTTCATGGTGGTGCCTATTTTTAATTCCATGTTGCGAATTGATAAATCGCTCCTCGAGGCAGCTTACGACACTGGTGCCTCCACTTGGCAGATGCTTACAAATGTGATTATTCCATTGTGCCGGCCCGGGATAATAATTGGATCGATTTTTGTGGTAACCATTGTGATGGGTGATTTCCTTACAATAGGTGTTATGGGAGGTCAGCAAATTGCCTCCGTTGGCAAAATAATTAACGTTGAGATGCAATATTTGCAATTTCCAGCGGCCGCTGCCAACGCAGTCATCCTGATCTTTACAACTCTTATGATTATTTTTGGAATGACACGCATCATAGACGTCAGAAAGGAGCTTTAAATGTTGAACGCTCGCTTCAAGTTCATGATGGTTAGTTTCTTTTGTTTGTTTATCGTCTTTTTGTATGGGCCAATGTTTTGTATTCTAGTGCTTTCTTTTCAGGGGCCAGAAGGTGGCCTGACATTTCCGATGCGCGGTTTGTCGCTATTTTGGTTTGAGTCATTGTTTGATGGTGTTGGGGTGGTAGATATTTGGAGTGCATTTGGTCGCTCATTACGGCTTGGCTTGGTTGTTATGGTGCTAACTGTAATTTTTAGCCTTATGGCAGGGCTAGCGTTTCGAAAAAAATTTGCGCTCTCTAGCGCACTTTTTTACGCTACAGTATCAAGCTTGATTGTGCCCTCAATCGTAATCAGCCTTGGTGTTGCACTAGAGTTTCGAATTCTGGATGATACCATTAAGACACTAGGTGAGAAGCATCAAATAACATGGATTTTGGAGGATTTCAGGACAACAATGGGGTTGTTTAGTTCGGGTCTCGGCGCACAGCTGACTTGGACCTTGCCATTTGGTCTTCTGATCATGTTTGCTGTTTTTAATCGCTTTGACCCATCATACGAAGAGGCGGCGCGTGACCTTGGCGCAGGGCCGTGGAAAACTTTCACCGAAGCGGTTTTACCAATTATCGCGCCCTCATTAATTGGTGTTGCTTTGTTTGGTTTTACTTTAAGCTATGACGAGCTTGCCAGATCATCTCAGGCGATCGGTGGGCTTAACACTCTTCCTTTAGAATTGCGTGGCTTAACGACTACCGTTACTGATCCAACCATTTACGCGCTAGGCACTCTCACCACAGGTATTAGTTTTACTGTTATTGGCTTGGCGCTCGCATTCTACTTTACGATGCGACGTCGAGCGTCAGGCAAAAAAATCTAACCCATTTTTGATGATTATGAAGACAGTAGCTTTCATTAACCCAAATTCCACTGACGCAATGACCGATAGTTGCGTTGAAACTCTGAGATCAGAATTACCTGAATCTTTTCAGGTTAAGGCGATTACTAATTATAGAGGTCCCGCGGCAATCCAAGGTGAGAAAGATGGCATTGCAGCCATCCCAGGCTTGCTGGAAGAAATTGAAAAAAATTCTGATTGTGATGGTTTTATAATTGGTTGTTTTGATGATACTGGCCTAACCGAGGCAAGATCGATCACAACAAAACCAATAATTGGGATCGGTCAATCTGCTTTTCATATGGCAGCTTTGCGTCATGGAAGATTTTGTGTTTTGACCACTTTAGAGGTATCGGTTCCTGTCATAAAACAAAATATTAAGGCTCAAGGGTTTGGTGTTCTTTGTAAAGATGTCATTGCGAGCGGAATACCAGTATTAGAATTAGAGAATAATCCCGTTGGCGCGATTAACATTCTTTCAGAGTGCATTAAAATCATCGAAGTTCAGGACCCCAAGATTGCTGTAGTACTGGGATGTGCCGGCATGACGAATGTCTGCGAACGATTACAGGCTCAGCATAACTTACACCTCCTTGACCCCATTGTAAGCTCTGCCCGTATGGTCAACGCAATTTTGTAATTTTGATCGGAAAATTTGAAGTTTTCACCATGACATATGATTATTATTCACCTGCGGGCGGGTTGCCCAGCCAAAAAGAGGCATTTCAAGACAGTGCAATCTTTACCGATGCATATGTTTATATCCCAAAACGGGTTTTGACGGATATAGTCACTTCTTTTCTTCCCAACTGGAAAAAAACAAGGCTTTGGGTTTTGGCTCGCCCTATGACGGGCTTTGCCGAGACTTTTTCGCATTATTTAATGGATATATCTCCTGGCGGTGGAAGCAATTTGCCTGATGACGATGAGTTCGCTGAACATATAATATTTGTCACAAGCGGCACAGGGAAGATCACAGTCAATGGCAATAACCACTCACTTAACCCAGGTAGTTATATTTATCTGCCACCAAAAATAGATTGGTCATTAATCAATGACGGTAAAAACCAACTCATTTTTCATTGGTTCAGGAAGCGATATCAGAAGGTTAGGGGCGTCAACGCACCCCCTATTTTGGTCACATCAGACAGCGCTGTTGAACCGATAGAAATGCCTGGCTCGGACGGTAATTGGCTTACCTCACGATTTGTTGGCGCAGACGATATTGCTCATGACATGCACGTTAATATCGTTACATTCCGTCCAGGTGGCAAGATTCCATTTGCCGAAACACATGTTATGGAGCATGGCCTTTACGTACTTTGTGGCACGGCTAGTTATCGGTTCAACTCAGATGTGATCAATATTGAAGCAGGCGACTACGTTTGGCTTCGCGCTTTCTGCCCTCAATGCTGCACCGCTACTGGTGATGGACTATTCAGATATCTTTTGTATAAGGACGTAAATCGTCACATGAACCTTCAATTGGCCAAATAACTTGGGTCAACGTCTATTTGGGCAACCGGTTTATCAAAAAAATATTCATCCAAATTGTTACTGTCAGTGTCACAGTCGACGATAAAAAAATCTTGTTTGTTCGCCAGTATTAATAGTGGGTGATGCCAAACATTACAGTTGTATTGGACACCTTGGTCTCCGGCGGCTAAGAAACACTGTAACCTTTTTTCATCTGGTCTGTCTCCAGCGTCTGGCGCAACTACGACTAACCAAGGCTCTTTACTTAATGGAAAAAAAGCTTGCGTACCAACAGGGTGCCTTTCCATCATGTTGATTTCAAAAGGGTACCCTCTATTTGTTCCGCTAAATATTGATAAGATTATCGCTGCATCTGACGGAAAGGCTTTTACCACAGCCATTTTATGAAAGCGTGTAGTGGTCGACTGATTGATGGCAATTTTTTTTGTCAGGTTTCGGTCTAAGACAGAACCAAACTCCATGAATGAGGTTGGACTGATCGGAACCGGAGTTAGTTTTGAGACCAAATCAAAACTCCATATTGGAATGCTGTTGAAAAGGGTGTGTCGTAATCCAGTGGTTAGCGATGTCTATACGGCGAGCGAGCCAAACACTCTCGTGTGAGAGAACATAATCCAAAAATCTTTGCAGCCCAATAAAACGCCCTGGACGACCAATCAAACGACAATGAAGCCCAACCGACATCATTTTTGGTGCTATTTCTCCCTCACTATAAAGTGTGTCAAACGCATCTTTAAGGTAATGATAGAACTGATCGCCAGTGTGAAAACCTTGTGCAGTGGCAAATCGCATGTCATTACAATCAAGAGTGTATGGGACGATTAGGTGTGGGTCATCAGAGAGGCGGGACCAAAATGGAAGGTCGTCGGAATAATCATCTGCGTCGTAAACAAACCCGCCCTCCTCAACAAGTAATGTTCTTGTGTTTTCACTGGTTCGACCAGTATACCACCCCAGTGGCCTAGTGCCGCAAATTTGCTGGTGTATCTCAATCGCCTGCTGAAGGTGTTCCCTCTCAATATCAATATCAATGCCGTGATAGTTTATCCATCGTAAGCCGTGAGAGCAAATCTCGTGTCCATCCTTCAAAGCTTGCTCTATTGGACCTGGATGGCGTTGCATGGCCATCGCAACTCCGAAAATTGTGATAGGCACCTGGCGCTCCCGGAAAAGAGCAAGAACACGCCATACACCCGCTCGAGAACCATATTCATAAATTGATTCCATGGACATATGGCGGGCATTTTCAAAAGCTGCAGCGCCAATAATTTCAGACAAAAAGGTTTCTGATTGCTGATCGCCGTGTAGGATGCAGTTTTCGGCCCCTTCCTCAAAATTTAAGACGAATTGGATGGCGACCTTTGCTTTCCCTGGCCAATGGGGGTCAGGGTACGAGCCGTTGTATCCAACTAAATCCCGCGGATATTTGCGAAATTTGTTTTTGTTTTTCGACATTCAATCGGTTCCCCGGCGCTTACGGATAAACTACAATAGAGCGATGCAGCAAGTCGGCCGCAGTCAATTACTGATTGCTCCTTTTCTTACATCTTTAACGTACAGTTCTGGAAGCGTGTTTCTATGTCAAATGAAAATCAAAAAAGCAAAAGATATATCTTTGTTCATGTTTGAATAAATCTACTACCTGCTACTTCGAGCAACCTCAGAACCAAGGCTCAGCGCGCAAGAGCCTACGACCATTATCCGCCCCACCCCTTGGCAGAAAGCGAGGGGGTGCAAATAACGATGGTTGCGGGGGCAGCATTTGCTCAAGACCCTACGATTAAAAAGTGGGTTTGAATTGATGTAGGGCACGCAACCACTTTTGTTTGCACGTTGATTTTTCAAAAAATGCAATTGACTTGATAGTTGAAGGGCTGGATTTTTGTTAAAAACCTTAGGTGAAACCTTGAACTCGATGTGATCTTACGGGCATTCAACAGAAGTAGTTAGCGTTACGCTCACAAAATAGAAAATGCCGCTGGTTAGCTGTTGGGCAGGCTCAGCAGAAAGTCAAGAACCACACTATTAAATTCATTTGGATTTTCTATATTGGAGAGATGCCCAGCATCTTTGATAATTGCAAGCTTTGCCTCAGGAATTTGATCGGCAATATCCTTTGCTAAGGCAGGCGAAGTTAATCGATCAAACTCACCCACCACAACAAGGGTTGGAGCTTCAATTTGGCTCAAACTATCAGCATGATCCCCACGAACCGATGCTTCAATTGACTTAATGTAACTATTCTTATGCAGGCGACTCATTGAATCCACGAGCGCATCAAAAGTGTCGGTGTTCTCGGGTCTGCCAATAAGTGTTTTGGCCACAATAGGAGCAATATCCTTTGGTTCTTTTCCAGCTAGAAGTGGTTCTTTTCTGAGCCGTATAAACTCTTCCTGCTGTTCTCTAGTGAAATGTTTAAACCCTTTATGGGTATCGCAAAGGACCAAGGATGCAATCCGATGGCTGTATCTCTCACAAAATGAAAAAGCAATTCGTCCCCCCATTGAAAGCCCCAACAGATGGGCCTTTTCCACACCGTAATGGTCCAGAACACGATTCAAATCATCTGCAAAATCAGAAAACTCGAGATCACCAGTATAATCATCACTTTCGCCATATCCTCGTGCATCCCACGCGACAGTTTTAAAATGTCTTCCAAATACCTCAATATTTGTTACCCAGTTTCGTTTGTTGCCCCCAATACCGTGCATAAGGATCAACAACTCACCTTCACCACATTCATTAACAGAAATATAGGGATTAGGCCCAATTCGGCAGGAAGTAATCATTAGATCAAGTCTCCATCGTGTTTACTGAATAGCGTCTCGCCATGGGACGTAATAGCAATCCATCAACTATGGAGAAAAGTATCACAATTAAAATACAGATTGCTAAGACTTGCTGGGCATTTGATTGATTTTGTGCCTGCTGCAACAACCAACCCAAGCCGGAACTTGCCCCAAACAGTTCAGCAACAATCGCGATCTTCCAAGCAATACCGTAAGACATTCTGACACCAGCAATAATGAAGGGCACAGCGAGAGGAATGTGTAATTTGAAAAAATTTCTGAGAGTGTTTCTTGTCAGACTTTTGCCCATCTCTAAAAGCTCCTGATCCATTTGACGGAACCCCTGGAGGCAATTGATCAAGCAAAATGGTGTAATAATCATAATTTCAATAAAAACAACTGTTCCATCTGAAATCGAAAACCAAATCACCCCCAGAATCGCCCAGCCCACAGATGGGAAACTGTTCAGAACCACAAGGATGTTGTTTTCGATAACGGTATTAAAGAAAATGTTCCTTCGCGATAGAACAGCGAACAGGATTGAAATCAATGCTGCGAAAAACACCGCCGCAACAACCCGTGACGTGCTGATAAGAACATGACCAACCGTGTTTAGATCTGTCAAAAGTGCAATGAGTGAAATCAAGACTTCAATTGGGGTCGGTAGAACAAAATCCGGCAAGTCTTTGGCAATAAGCCACCAGAACCCGCAGACCGCCAAAATCAGCAATTCTGACGAATAGGCAGTTTTGTTAACCTGATTATTCCACATGATATCTTTTATCCAAACCTCTCTGGATTCGTTGGAAAACCAGCAATTCTGAGGCAATAACAAAGATAATCATACAGGTGATCAGAGCAAAGATGATTTCAGTTTCAAATTCCTGCCGGGCTTTGTTGAGCATGTACCCCATGCCCCCAGAACCGCCGAATAGTTCTGCTGTCAGCACAACTTTCCAACTAACCCCAAAACTTATTCTCAGGGTCGCGAAGGCATAGGGATAAAGCATAGGTATTACGATTTTACAAAAATTCTTCCACTTAGTTCGTGTTAGGCTGGCGCCCAGTTCGATTATCTCAGCATCCATCTCAGACAAACCGGTGCGGAGGTTGATGATTGCAAACGGAACAAGAACCATCGTAACAGCAAAAATTACAGTAAATGAGTTTATACCAAACCAAAGAATGGCAATAAAAAGCCAGCCAACACCTGAGAAGGAATTGAGAAACGGTGTCAGTCTGTGATCCACAAAATGGGCACTTGCTGGATGCAAATTAGGTAATAAAGCAACAAAGCTACCTACGATGAAGGCGACCACCATCGCGCAGGAGATATGGATTAGCGAGAGAATTATCTGACGCGACATAGATGCATCAGAAACAATGGCCAATATTGTCTTGGCAACACTGCCAGGCCCGGGCAACTGATAAGCGGGAACCTGGAGCGAATATGCATGCCAGACCCCGATAAAGCTGGCCCAGAATACCAGTGAGATGATGATTTTTTTTGTTTTTAGCTTCAATCGCTCATCTCACAGGATTAATGCGCCACAGAGGTTGAGTTGGCTATTCCTTCAAAGTTTCTGACCAAACAGCACTACTAATATCAGGGGATTCTTTTAGCATCCCGAGTGTTTTGGCCTGATCCCAGAGTGTCTGGACAGCCTTCATATCCTCTTGGCTCATCAATACTGGAAAATCACTGTATTCAGCAAACCAGCGTTTAAAGAACTCAACATCTGTTCCGGTCGCCTTTGCAACAGAGCCAAACACCTCATCAGGATTAGCTTTTGCATATTCAACAGAAGCGTGCAGCAATCTGAGAAACTCTCGATGAACTTCTGGCTTGGCGTCGAGCTTTTTACCATAACCCGCAAGAACAGCAGAAACCATGCGTACACCAAATTTATTATAATTATCAGGCGCGGTGGAAACAATTGACCGGAAGGCATTTGTATTTTGTGCCTTGAAGGCCTGTGCATGGATAAGTGTAGCTGCATCAATTGTTCCTGATTCAAGTGCTGCAGGCATACCGGGAGGAGGCATTTCAACAAACTCTATATCACCCCCTTCGAGGGAAACGTTGAACCCATGAGAATTTGCAAGCGCGACCCTTATCAGGGTAATGCCAGAGGACCCAAGCGAATATACAGCAAGCTTCTTACCTTTTAGATCTCCCGCTGTTTGCAACGGGCTATCTTTTCTAACCCAGATATCCGCACCTTCACCAGCTTTGTGATACCTAAGCGCTGTCCCAATAATACGAAGATCCAGACCCTTGGAGCGCGCTCTTGGAATTGCCATACCTGCAGTTTGAACAACGTCATACGTCTGTGCAATTGTGGCCTGGATAAGCGCTGGGATTTGCAGCGCATCAGCCTGAACCTCAATGGAGTCAGACCTCACTTTGCCGTTTTTCAGTGCCCACATCACTGCTTCATGACTTGGATCAGACAAATATCCAAACTTGACCACTTCCTTTGCCAGCGCGCCACTAGCAAAAAACGAGCAAATAATAAGTGCAAAAATAAATCTCATTATGATCTCTCCCTTATGTTTCAGCTATTTCTCTAAATTCCTGAATTAAGTTAACTTTTATCTTACGCAATTTGTCATTTATATCAATGTCACGAGGCCGAGGCACTTTTGGCTCGATAATATTCTGAACAGCGGCTGGTTTTGTTCCTAAAACAAGGATACGATCACCCAATTCTAGTGCTTCATCGATATCATGCGTCACAAAGATGACCGTGTTGCCAGTATCTTTCCAAAGCTCAATCAGTTGAAGCCGCAAGACCCTTCGAGTATTAGGGTCAAGCGCAGAAAAAGGTTCATCCATAAGAATAATCTCAGGTTTTAGAGCCAGAGCCCGAGCAATGGAGACGCGCTGCCTTTCCCCACCCGATAACATGATAGGCATTTTTTGCATGTCATTCGCCAGCCCAACCTTCGTAAGTTGCTTTGAAGCGAGGCCTAGCCTTTCCTTCGCACCCAAGTCCGGATGCCGCATTTCCAGCCCAAAGGCCGCATTTTCAAGAGCATTTTTCCAAGGCAAAAGTCTCGGATTTTGAAAAACATATGCTATTTTTTCCCATGCTTCGCTAGGTGAGCCGCCAGCCACTCGTATCATGCCAGAAGTGCCTGCAAGCAAGTCACCAATCAGCCGGAGAATAGTTGATTTTCCACAACCTGACGGCCCAAGCAGACAGATGAATTCACCTTTTTCAACGGAGAAGTTCAGGTTTTTTAGTATCTGTACATTGCCGAGCTGAAGGCAAACATTTTGGAAAACAATCATCGAATAAAACTTGCCCTATAGCATAACTCAACAAGCTAAATCTTAAGTGGTATCTTTAAAGATTGAAATAGAATTTTCCAGCCAACTGCATTTGCCATGAAACATAAGCATAATGCGCCTAATCCACTGAAATTATGTGTATTTTTTGGTTGCGGGGGCTGGATTTGCTCAAGACCCTACCATTAAAAAGTGGGTGTGAGGGCGCTGCGGAGGCACAACATTGATTTGCCCTATTGCCTCCGCGC
>Ga0181606_10001081_pt1 | contig 23571 bp, 18 predicted proteins | sample 041ome_10_FD_132994 | JGI IMG/M metagenome (GOLD analysis project Ga0181606, IMG submission 132994) | Coastal salt marsh microbial communities from the Groves Creek Marsh, Skidaway Island, Georgia - 041412US metaG (megahit assembly) | ecosystem: Environmental > Aquatic > Marine > Intertidal... | reverse complement strand
TCAACTTAATTCAAAGTATATTGTTACGAAAAATGCCTCTGGAATTATTGTAATTAACCAAAAAAGGGCTCATCAACGTATTTTGTATGAAGGTTTTTTAAAAGATTTATCCAATAAAACAAATCCCAGTCAGACACTATTATTTCCAATTAAACTTGAGTTTGATAATGAAGAAATTAGACAATTAAAGACAATTGAGAGTTCCTTGACACATCTTGGGTTTAAATTTTCTTTGTTTAATTCTGAATATATTGAAGTTTCTGGTATAAATCCCTATTTAAATCAGGGTCACGTTAAAAATTTATTTCTAGATTTTTTAGCTTATTCGGAAAAAGATAATTTGAGTCATACATTAAATGATTTGATAGCAAAGCTACTTTCAAAGTATTCTTCCGTTAGTAGTAATGAAAAAATAAACAATAAAGTTTTGGAATCATTAGTAAATGATTTATTTGCGTGTAAGGACTCAAATGTTTGTCCATTCGGTAAATTGATTTTTAAAGTAATTTCTAACGAACAGGTAAAAAGTTTTTTTTCATGAGATCGATTCCTGAAACAATAAAGCAATTAATAATTATAAATGTAATATTTTATATAGGTTCCCAGTTTTTAGGAGACTTGAGTTATGATATCTTAGCATTGCATTATTATGAAAATGAAAAATTTTTATTTACACAATTTCTTACCCATATGTTTATGCACGGAAGTCCAACGCATATTTTGTTTAACATGTTTGGATTGTGGATGTTTGGATCTCCTCTTGAGCAAATGTGGGGTAGAAATAAATTCTTGTTTTTTTATATTTCCTGTGGTTTAGGTGCTGCTTTTATTCAAACTGGATTTTATTATTTTCAAATTCAAAATCTGTATGAAATAATAGAGCTAAATAACTTATCTTCAAGTTCTCCCGACATTATTCTTGAATATATGAGTCAAAGTGATTACATGGCTGCCATTAGTGGATTTAATAGTGTGATGGTTGGAGCCTCTGGAGCAATATATGGAGTTTTAGTTGCTTTTGCATTTTCTTTTCCTAACTCAAAGCTTATGCTATTGTTTTTTCCTTTTCCAATCAAAGCAAAGTTTTTTGTTCCTCTTTTGATAATGATTGATTTATTTTTTGGAATATCATCTTTTTCAGTTGGTCCAATAGCTCATTTTGCTCATATTGGAGGGGCTTTAATAGGTTTAATTATGCTTTTATATTGGAAAAAAAATCAGTTTAATGATAGAAGATGGGATTAGTTAATAGAACAGGTTATAAATTCAATAATTTAAATTCCCTCAATAAGATCATTGTGATAATGATCTTGTGTTTTATTGCTCCGTTTTTAATAAACACTCTATATTTTTTATTTCAAATAAAAGAATTTTCAATTATTGGTTTTTTTGATATTTCCCAAGATTTGTCCACGTTGATATACAAGCCGTGGTCAATAATTACTTATGCTTTTTTCCATGCAGACTTGTGGCATTTACTTGGCAACATGATTATTCTTCACCTAAGTGGAACGGTTGTTCTTGATTTATTTGGAAAAGAAACATTTATAAAAGTTTTTGTTTTAGGTATTCTTTTCGGTGCCTTGACTTATTTAATAAGTTATAATGTTTTTCCAGTTTTTAACAATGTAAATTCATCCATGATCGGAGCTTCTGCAGGTGTAATGGCTGTTTTTATTTTTTTAGCAAGTTACAGTCCTGACTTTAAGATTCAAATCTTTTTTATAAATGTGAAGATTTACTATTTGGCTATACTTTTAGTGGTTTTTGATATTATTCAAATTCCAGCTGGAAACTCTGGTGGTCACTTGGCGCATTTAGGTGGTGCTTTCATTGGTTATTACTATAACAAGAGCATTAATAAAGGAAAAGATTTTGGTGTTTGGATAATAACCGTTTATGATTATTTATTTAAAAAGAATCGAATTAACACCTCAAATAAAAAAAGAAATTCTAGAAAAAAAAATATTTCAGTTAAGCAAAAAGAAATAGATTTAATATTAGACAAGATTAGTAAATCTGGATACGATAGTTTGTCAAAATCAGAGAAAGAAACATTATTTAAAGCTGGAGAAAAGTGATTTTTAAATTTGATAAATCAATTTTTTCCAAAATCATGTTTTTAATAAACATCATAATTGGTTTTTTACATTCCATATGTCTTTTGTTTAATAATTTTTATTTAGAATATTTTTCAAACTTCTCATTAATATCAGTCTTTTTTCCAGTTATTTATGCTCTTAACTTATTCTTTTTACTGTATTGGCTTGTTAAATTAGATTATAGATTTATTTTTTCTTCAATATTTCTTTTATTAAGTTTTGATATTTCATTTTACAAATATGATAATGACAATAACATTTCCTCTGAAAATGAAATACATTTAATGAGTTTTAATGTGCGATTATTTAATCATTATAATTGGATTAAGTCAGATTCAATTGCTGAAAAAATATCAGAATTCTCTAAAGTTAATTCACCTGATGTTTTGTCTTTACAAGAATTTCATAACGATTATAAATATTTATTTAATCACTATAAGAATAGTCATTTTGGATTAAATGGAGAAAATGTTGGGTTAGCTCTTTTTTCAAATAAAACAATAGTAAAAAAAGGAAATATTGATGATCAATATGGAAAAATTTTAGCAATTTTCATTGATGTGGTTTCTCAAAATGATACTGTAAGAATCTACAATTCACATCTTAAATCATATAATTTTGATCTAGTTTCTTTAAAAATGGATAAAAAATCACTTAAAAAGGTTCTAGAAAGGTCAAAACATGTCTATGAAATTCAAAATAAACAAATTGATTATTTGATTTCTAATGTAAATCAAAATGAAGTGCCTAGTGTTATTTCGGTCGATTTGAATAGTACTCCGTATTCATTTGTTTACAAAAAAATTAGCAATCACTTTGATGATTCTTTTTTGAAAAAGGGAAGAGGATTTGGCTCAACATATGGACTTGGCAAGATCCCAATGAGGATAGATTTTATGTTTACAACACCATCAATTTCTGTAAATAATTTTGTAAAACATAACATAAATTTATCTGATCATAAACCAATAAGTGTTTTTTTAAAAATTTAAAGTATAGAATTATATTTAAGTATATAAATTACTGGGATTAAGTTATTTATATTTTGAAAAAACTAAACGAACATCCTCCATAATGATATGATTTTTTATAATTAATGTATTCGTCAAGTTTTATTTTTTCTGAATGTTCAATGATTAATAAACCGTTTACATTTAACAACTTTTTTTCAAATACTTTATCAATTATAATTGAATATTCTTTTGTGTTATAGTTGTAGGGTGGATCGGCAAAAATGACATCAAATTTTATGTCTATTTTTTTTATAAAACTTAATGCATCAGCTTTTATAACGTTTAAATTGAGATTTAATTCATTTGAAATTTTTTTAATAAACTTCACACATTTAATGTTTCTATCAACACTGTAGATTTCATTACATCCTCTTGATGCAAATTCGTAGCTAATATTTCCACTTCCACTAAATAGATCAAGAATTTTAATTTCTGAAATCAAATAGTGGTTATTTAATATGTTAAAAAGAGCTTCTTTTGATTGATCAGTTGTAGGTCTAACTGGAAGATTATTTGGAATATTAATTTTTTTTCCTCTGTTGTTTCCGGAAATTATTCTCATATGATTACAATAAATCTAAATATCAATACTCTCTTCAACGTGAATTGTATTTTTCACAAACTTTTTTAAATAATTAAATTCTTCTGATGCTTCTTTTTTGTTAGAAACAAACATAATTTCAGTTTCCGAATTAACAACATTAAGCTGTTTTGAAACAAAAAGTATATAATAAAGAAGGTCTTCTTTCGTTTTATAGTTGAAGGAATTGGAATAAATTAAACTTTTTCCCTTAAAAATTATAATGTTTAGAAAATTATGTTGTGCGTTAGCGTAATAATAAACACAATCAGAACATTCAATTTTATTGAAAATATTTTGAATAAGAAGAGTTGTATAGTGATAAAATTCAAAAGAACCGAATTTATCAATTAAAAAATTATTTATGTTGGCATAGGGTATATAAACATTTTTGGCATCTATTTCAATTAACTCATCAACCTCAGCTGTGTCATTTTCTAAAACCTCTGAGTTAAATTTAAGATAATTAAGTTTAAGATCATTATCATATATATTATTAGGAACTAATACGGATAAGTCATTATTGACAAGTAGCTTGACTCTAAGAACATTTCTTAGCTCAAGCTTTTCTAGGCATAACTTTAATTTATCAAGTAAAACATCAGTTGAGGAATTTTCTGGAAACTTTAGGTTCTTTGAAAATATTATTGTGTTTTCATTGACACTTTTTAAAATAACTGTTAATTCATTTAAACTAACATTAATTTTTAAATTTTGACTCTCGTTAAGTTTTCTATTTTCTTGCGATAGCATCATAGGTGGTTGGCCAATTTCCATTGGTGCTAACCTCTGTCATAGATCCTAGTACTAGATCAGGACCATTTACACCATCAACTGACATTAAGGCTTTTTCCTGCTTTAATAAGTCTTTGTTTTGATCGAACAAAACATCATCTTTTGAAATCCTTACTTCAAAAACAGGAACATTATATCCGTTTTTATCAATTACATCAGCTTTTATAGAAAATGTTTTATCAATTCCATCAATTGGTACTTGAGCCATAGTTTTATATCTGTCAGAATTTCCAAATAAAGAATCTTTTACTGATGCGAAACCTAAGGTATCAATTACAACAATTTCTTCAAGCATATCAATTCTATATACCCTATTGTATTTCATGTAACTAGAATCTCTTTTTTGGATAAGCGTGTACTGAGCAGTATCAATAAATTTGATTAAACCATCAAAATTGTCCGCATAAACTCCGTTAACACTTTTGTAAGCTATCTGAGCATTTCTTATATCCTTTAGCTTATCGATAACTTTCAAGTATCTTTCGTTTTTAACTTCGTTAAATTTTATTGGAGCATTTATAGAGTTGTATACCTGATATGCAAATACTAAAATTAATACCCATAAAAACGATTCAATAATTCTCTTATATTTTGATAAAAATTCCATTGATTATTTAATTATATTTAACAAAACTACAATTTTTTTCTAATCACCCAATATAGAATATAATTTGAAATTTTTGATGGATTTTCATGATTTTTCTAAACTTTTAATTAAAAAATTCTCTTTTCAACCAACAGATGATCAAAGAAATGCTATTATATCATTAAGTAAATTCTTAACCAACACTAATAGTGAGGGATTATACATTCTAAAAGGTTATGCAGGAACAGGAAAAACCTCTCTAATGGAATCTCTTGCTAATAACGTAAAGTACATAAATTTTAAAATATGTTTGCTTGCACCAACAGGAAGAGCAGCTAAGGTATTGTCAAATTATACAAGAAAAAAATCGTACACTATTCATAAAAAAATATATTATTCTTCTGTCGATAAATTTGGTAAATTTCAAACAACATTAAAACTTAATAAAATAAAAAACACCCTATTTATAGTAGATGAAGCATCAATGATTTCTGATACTTTAAATTCCACTGATTTATTTAAAAGAAAGTCTTTATTGTCGGATATTTTTAAGTATGTAGACTTTAAATCAAATTCAAAAGTAATTTTCTTGGGTGATACTGCTCAACTTCCCCCAGTAAAGCAAAGTATCAGTCCAGCTTTGGATTCTGAATTTATATTAAAAACATATGGAATAAAATCTATGCAATTTACCTTAAGTCAAGTTGTTAGGCAGTCTAATTTCTCTGGAATATTGAAAAATGCAACAACAATTAGGAATAATATTTTTGATAACACTTTAAATTTTGAATTTGAAATTTTTGAAGATGTTGAGATTTTAAATGATGGATTTGAAATTCAAGAAAAAATAGAATCTTCATATAACAGTTATGGGCCAGACAATACTATGATTATAGTTAGATCGAATAAAAGAGCAAATTTATATAATCAACAAATTAGAAAAACTATTTTGTACTATGAAAATATTATTTCCGTTGGAGACTTATTAATAATCACTAAAAATAATTATTTCTGGTCCAATGAGTCTTTAAATATTTCATTTTTGGCTAATGGTGATATAGTTGAAGTCTTAGAGATTTATTCTATAAAAGAATTGTACACTTTTAAATTTGCTGAAATCAAAATTAAACTTGTTGATTATCCAGAGCAACCTGTAATAGATACTATAATAATTCTAGACACTCTAAACTCTGATTCTCCAAATTTAACATATGAACAATCAAATTTACTTTACAATGAAGTTCAAAAGGATTATTCTAATTTAAAATCAAATTACAAGAGGTTTGTCAAAATAAAAGAAAACCGATTTTTCAATGCACTCAATGTAAAATTTTCTTATTCTTTAACTTGTCACAAATCTCAAGGTGGTCAGTGGCCAGTTGTTTTTATAGAAAAGCCATACCTAAAAGATGGAATTGATATGGACTATTTAAGATGGCTTTACACAGCTGTAACTAGATCAGAAAAGAAATTATATTTAATCGGCTTTTAAAATTAAAATGTATTTTTGAAATAAAACTAGAGCATTGAAAATAATTGCTATGATACCTGCAAGGTATGATTCAAAAAGGCTTCCTGGAAAGCTAATGATGGATCTTGGAGGTATTCCTATTATATTATCTACTTTAAATAATACAATTAAAACCAATCTATTTGAAAAGGTTTATGTAGTTACTGACTCAAAAGTTATTTACGATTTTTTAAAACCACTTCACAATGATATTTTGTTCAGTAAGAAAGAGCATTTTTCAGGTTCTGATCGAATTGCTGAATTTGCCAAAGATTTAGATGTTGACGTCATAGTTAATGTACAAGGAGACGAGCCTTTGGTCGATGAAAAAAGTCTAAATAAGCTAATAAATATATTTCTAAATGATAGTGATAAAGAAGTAGATTTATGTTCTTTAATGGAAGAAATTAACGATGAAAAAACTTTAAACGACCCAAATTCAGTTAAAGTAATAACAGATTCAAATGATTTTGCATTATATTTTTCAAGAAATCCAATTCCATACAACAGATCGAAGGAAAGTATAAAATATTATAAACATATTGGGGTTTATGGATTTAGAAAGAGTGCATTAATTGAATTTTACAACTCAATCCCTACAAGACTTGAAATGATCGAACAACTCGAACAATTAAGATATTTAGAAAAAGGTAAAAAAATAAAAATGGTTCAAACAGATTTTAAAACTATTGGAATTGATACCATGGATGATTTATTAAAAGCTAGAAAACTTTTTGAATGATCAAAATTAGAAGATTCATTTTTTATAAAATTCTTAATTGGAAAATAATTGGAGATACTAATTTTCCTAAAAAGTGTGTTATAATAGCAGCACCTCACACTCATTGGATAGATTTTTTTATCGCAATTTTTGCTAGAAGTTTGTTCAAAAAGAAAAATGTCAGTTTCATTGGAAAAAAGGAATTATTTAAATTTCCTTTAAAATATTTTTTAAAATGGCTGGGAGGGATTCCTGTTGACAGAGGTAGTTATTCAAATACAGTTGACTCAATAGCTCAAATATTTAATCAAAAAGACACTTTTATTTTAGGTATCTCCCCAGAGGGAACAAGAAAAAAAGTTGATAAATGGAAAACGGGTTTTTATTACATAGCAAAAAAAACTAAAGTTCCAGTAATTTGTGCAGCTTTAGATTTCGAAAACAAAAAAATTATTATCTCAAAACCCTATCAATTAACTAAAGATATTGATAAAGATATACATGAACTAAGAAGTTTTTTTAATGGTATTAAGGGTAAAATACCTGAATATTCATAGCTAATTCATATTATGAAATACATTTTGAACATCATCATCTTCCTCGATATTTTCAATTAATGTATTAACCTCTTCTTTTTTTTCATCATCTAGATTTTTAAACTGCTTGGGAATTCTTTCGAATTCAGAAGAAATTATTTTTATTCCTTGATTTTCTAGCTCTCTTTGTATCTGACCATAATTTTCAAAGTTGGAGTATACTAAAACGTTTTCTTCTTCTTTTAAGACTTCTTCAACTCCAAAGTCAATTAAATTTAACTCAAGCTCCTCTAAATCAATTTCTGTATTAATTTTAAAACTACAAACTCTGTCAAACATAAATTCAACAGATCCAGCTGTACCTAAATTTCCACCATATTTATTAAAATAGCTTCTGATGTTTGCAACAGTTCTGTTATTGTTATCACTTGCTGTTTCTACAATAATTGCAATTCCGTAGGGACCATATCCCTCAAAAATAATTTCTTTAAAATCTCCTGTTGATTTGTCAGAGGCTCTTTTAATTGCTCTTTCGATATTATCTTTGGGCATATTTGCAGCTTTAGCGTTCTGAATTACCGCTCTTAGCTTTGAATTTGTTTCAGGAGAAGCTCCACCCTCTTTAACTGCCATAACAATATCTTTTCCTATTCTTGTAAAGGTTTTTGCCATTGCAGACCATCTTTTCATTTTTCTTGCTTTTCTAAATTCGAATGCTCTTCCCATATTTTAATAGAATTTATAATTTAAAGTTAATAAAATGAATTTATGTAATTTCTGACAGTATAGATTCATAGTCAAAATTCAAATGATTTGGAAATTTATTTTTTTTTGATAATAATGACAAATGTCTATTTTCATTCGTAGTAAATACATATTTGAAGTTACATTCTTTAATTTTTAAAAGAGAAATAATTAATTTAATTAGTTCTTCGTGATTAATTAAATCCTTACTACCATGATGAAAAATTCCGTTTAATTTTCTACTGATTATATAATGGAGTTGTTTTGCAAATTGTTGCTCAGAATTGATATTTACAATCAAATTTGGAAAAATTTCAATTGCTTCATTCTTACTTACACTCTCCATTATTTGGACTATTCTTTTAGATTTTTTCCCAAAAATCATTGCTGATCTATTTATTGACCAGTTTTTATTTTTCATTCTTAAAATTTTATTTTCAATATGTATATTAAACCTTCCAAATAAACTTCTTGAAAAGGTTTTATCCTCTTCATATGAGGGAAAGTTTGTGAATGAATCAAATACATTTGAAGAAGAAATGAACATCAATTTGGAATTATTTATTTCACAATAGTCAATAATTTTTTCAAAATATCTAAGATGATTTTTGAAATTTCCTTTAAGTCCAGAAATAATTATATCAGGTTTAAAATCTTCTAATAAAATGGTAGGATCGTTGTCTAAATTATAATAAACATACCTTTTGTTTGATCTAAATTTATTTTTAGTGAAATAAGTTGCATATAAGTCATAGAATGGATTCAGCTCTTTAAAAATCGTATTTCCAATTGAACTGCTTCCCCCAAAAATTAAAATTTTATTCATTTAATTTTATGAAAGGTCGTTTTACAATTTTAGATTTAATTTTTTTGTTTCTGATTTCTATATATACTTCAGTCTCAAATTTTGAGTGAGAGGATAAAACATATCCCATGCCAATTCCTTTTTTTAAAATTGGTGACATAGTACCTGAGGTTACTATTCCAATCTCGTTGTTATCACTATCAAAAATTTTATATCCTTTTCTAGGTATTCCTCTGTCAATTAATTCAAATCCAATTAAATTTTTATTAGTTCCATTCGATATTGTTTCTAAAATAAATTTTTTTCCAATAAAGTCTTTATTTGTTTTAGTAACCCATTTTAAACCAGCCTCAATTGGATTTGTATTGTCATTAATGTCATTTCCATATAAACAATATCCCATTTCCAGCCTTAATGTATCTCTGGCAGCCAAACCTATAGGTTTAATTCCATAATCTTTTCCAGAGTTTAATATTAATTTATATAAGTGTAAAGCATGATCATTTTCAACATATAGCTCATAACCACCAGATCCTGTGTATCCAGTTTTTGAAATAATTACATTATTAATTTTATCAATTGTTTCTATTGTAAAAGAATAGTTAGTTAATTTGTTGAGATCAAAATTTACTAATTTTTGTAAAACTTTTTCAGATTTGGGTCCCTGTAAGGCTAATAATGAAGTTTTATCAGAAATATTACTAATTTCAGTATTAAAATTTGAGTTTTGTTTTTTGATCCAATTCCAATCTTTATCAATATTAGCCGCATTTACTACAAGCATATAATTTTCATCTCCTAATTTATATACAATTAAATCATCGATAATACCACCATTTGTATTAATTAGACAATTATATTGAGCTTTTCCGTCTTTCATTAAAAGTATGTCATTAGAACATATGTAATTTAAAAAATCAGTGGCTCTATTTCCTTTAACTAAAATTTCACCCATGTGTGAGACATCAAATATTCCAACTGAATTTCTAACTTGTAGATGCTCAGAGTTAACACCATCAAATTGAACTGGCATACTGTAGCCGGCAAATGGCACCATTTTGCCATTAAATTTTAAATGAATATCGAAGAGTGAAGTTTTTTTCATAGTATATTTACAATACAAATTTCGATTAAAATTAATTACCTTACAATAAAATTAAATAACATATATTAACATGAAAAAATTAATATTTCTTACTATTCTATTTCCTTTGATTTCATTTTCTCAAGGAATTCTAAGTGATAAAACAGAATTCAGTAGACAAGATACTTTAAGAGGATCAATTACCAAAGAAAGATCCTGGTGGGATTTAAATAGGTATCATCTTGATATAAGTGTTAATCCCGAACAGAGATCAATTTCTGGATCTAACAAAATTTCATACACTGTTTTAAAACCATACGATGTGATGCAAATTGATCTTCAAACACCTTTAAAATTGACTAAGGCTGTTCAAGATAATTCTGAATTGGAAATTATTAATGATGGAAATGCACATTTTATTAAACTTAAAAAACAACAAAACATCGGATCCAAAGAAGAAATTACAGTTTATTATGAAGGAAATCCGAGGGTTGCTGTTAGAGCTCCATGGGATGGTGGAATATCATGGGAAAAAGATAGAAACGGTAATCATTTTATTGCTTCATCGTGTCAAGGATTAGGGGCAAGTGTATGGTGGCCAAACAAAGATCATATGTATGATGAACCAGAAAGTATGCTAATGAGCGTAAATGTACCTAAAGGACTAACAAATATTTCAAACGGAAGACTTGTAAAGATCGAAGAAATGTCTGATTCTACAACATTTCATTGGGAGGTTGTAAATCCAATAAATAATTATGGGGTAAATATTAACATAGGAGATTATGTTAATTTTTCAGAAGTTTATAAGGGTGAGAAGGGTGATCTGGACATGGATTACTATGTTTTGAGTTATAATTTAGAAAAAGCAAAAATTCACTTTAAAGACGCAATCAAGTCTATGCAAGCTTTTGAGCATTGGTTTGGACCATATCCATTTTATGAAGATAGTTTCAAACTTGTTGAAACACCTTATTTAGGTATGGAGCATCAAAGTTCTGTAACTTATGGTAACCAATACAAAAAAGGTTATTTAGGTAGAGACCTTTCAGGAACTGGTTGGGGATTAAAATTTGATTATATAATAATTCACGAAACTGGTCACGAATGGTTTGCTAATAACATTACGTATAAAGACATCGCAGACATGTGGATACATGAGGGTTTTACTACTTATTCAGAAAATCTATTCATTGATTATCATTATGGTAAGAAAGCAGCCTCTGAATATGTTATTGGAACAAGAAGAGGTATAAGAAACGAAAAACCACTTATAGGCCCATACAATGTAAACAAGGGCGGTTCAAGTGATATGTATTCAAAAGGAGCAAATCTTTTACACACTTTAAGACATGTCATTAATGATGATGAAAAATGGAGAAATGTTTTAAGAGGTTTGAATAGAGATTTTTATCATAAAACTGTAACAACAACTGATATCGAAAATTATATTTCAAAAAAAATAAATATTAATTTAAAACCATTTTTTGATCAATATTTGAGAGATATCAGAATTCCAGTCCTTGAATATAAACAAGTTGATGGTAAAATATTATACAGATGGGATAATGTTATTGAAGATTTTGAGATGCCAATTGATTTAATTGCTACAGACTACGTGTTAGGGACTCAAAATAAAATAAGAATTTATCCTTCTCAAAAATGGAAATCTAAAAAAATAAAAGGATCAATTGAAATTGACAACAATTATTATATAGATTCGAAATATGTTTTACAATAGCATTAATAAAGAGTTGAGACTGTTATCCTTTCCTTTTATTTTGCTATTGTTGTTTTGTAGTAATATAAATTCACAATCCTTAACCCATGAAGATTATAAGAACGCTTATTTTCACATGAGTAGGGATTTGTATCATCACTACAATGATATTATCATTTCTCAAGAGTGGAATAATGAGGAATTTTTACATTATCGTATTAAAAAAAAGAATAAAATTTCCTCTTTAAAAATTGATTTAACTTCCCTAGAAATAAGTGAGTATAAAAAAAACAACCTTCAAGAATTTGATAGTAATTCTAAATCCTTAAAACTAAATCCTGACGAGTTTTTATCACCTAACGGTAAACTAGCAGCTTATATTGATGAATATAACCTTTGGATTAGAAATATTGAAACTGGTGAAAGAATTCAATTGACATTTGATGGATATAAACATTATGGTTATTCTACCAATAATGCAGGTTGGATTAGATCAGATAAACCTGTTTTAAAATGGAGTCCAAATTCCACCAAAATTGCAACATTTAGACAAGATGCAAGAGGGGTAGGTGAAATGCATTTAACAACGACTAATGTAGGTCATCCTAAGTTAGATTCCTGGAAATATGCACTTCCTGGTGACGAAAAAATTTTTGAGATTGAAAGAATAATCATAGACATTGAATCTATGTCAATTGTAAAATTAAAAATGGATAATGATTTCCAAAGATCAACAACAACAGATCATATTGCAGGAAGAGGAGGGGAGTTGCTTGATTCTCAATGGAGTGAAGATTCATCTAAACTAGCATTCATTTCATCTTCAAGAGATCATAAAGAAGCTCATTTACAAATTGCAGATTCAAAAACAGGTGAAGTAACCTCAATATTTAAAGAAATTGTAGAAACTTATTATGAATCTGGGTTAAGGGCAGAAAACTGGAGAGTTTTATTTGATACTAATGAGTTTATTTGGTATTCAGAAAAAGACGATTGGGGTCACATATATTTATATGATTTATCAAGTAAAAAATTAAAAAATCGAATTACAATTGGAGATTGGTTAGTCAGAGAAATTATGCATATTGACAATGATAAAAGAGTAATTATTTTTACTGCTGGAGGTAAAGAAAAAGGAAATCCATACCATGTTTATCTCTACAAAATAAATTTTGATGGTAGCGGATTAATATGTTTAACTCCCGAAAAGGGTTCTCACTCTATAAATCCATCCCCTAATTGGAACTACTTTGTTACTACATATTCTTCAACTGTAAATCCTCCTGTTTCAATTTTAAAAGATAGAGATGGAAAGAACCTTTCAGAGTTGTCATTTTCAAATTCTGATGATTTAAAGCTTAATGGATGGCAAGAACCAGTTGAATTTAAAGTTAAAGCTAGAGATGATAAAACTGACTTGTATGGTATTATGTATTTTCCAAGTAATTTTAATAAAAATAATAAATACCCCGTACTAAACTATATATATCCAGGCCCTCAAAGTGGAAGTGTTGGGAACTACTCATTTTTTGTTTTTAGAAGAGATTTCCAAGCTCTTGCTGAGTTAGGTTTTATTGTTGTAGCTGTCGATGCCATGGGAACCCCTGGAAGATCAAAATCTTTTCATGATGCTTATTATGGCAACATGGGTGATAATGGACTTCCTGATAATATTACAACCCTTAAACAATTATCTAGAAAATACAATTCAATGGATTTGTCAAAAGTAGGTATTTGGGGACATTCAGGTGGAGGGTTTGCTTCAACTGCAGCTCTATTTAAGTTTCCGGATTTTTATAGTGTAGCAGTATCAACCTCAGGAAATCATGACAATAGAAATTATGAAGCAGATTGGGGTGAAAAATGGCATGGTCTTTTGAAAACAACCAATAACAATAAAACTAATTATGATTCACAAGCAAATCAACTTTTTGCAGGAAATCTGAAAGGGAAATTGTTGATAGCTCACGGAATGTTAGACGATAACGTACCTCCATCTAGTACAATGCTTGTAGTTGAAGAATTAATTAAAGCAAATAAAGATTTTGATTTGATATTATTTCCGAACAAAAAACATTCATATGGAGACATGAACAATTATATGATGAGAAGAAAATGGGATTTTTTTGTAAAACATTTAAAAGGTATTAATCCACCAAAGGAATTTTCTTTTGATTAATATTTCAAAAAGAGCATTTTTTCTTTGAAATCATTATAGTTGTTAACATCAATATATTTTTTTTCACTCAATAAAATTTTATTTATACTTTCAGGAACATCAAGTTTTCTTTCAATTACTTTTTCTATGTGTTCTGAAAATTTTATTGGATGAGCTGTTTCTAGAAAAATACCAATTCTATCTTGGTTTGAAGAAAGGAACTTTTTCAAACCTAAATATCCTACTGCTCCATGAGGATCAAGAACATAATTTTTATTTTCATATACTCTTTTTACAGCATCAAGTGTTTGCTTATCATTGAAAGAATACGACGACATTATTTCTGAAAGATTTTTAAAGGTATGATACATTTCTTGAATTCTAACAAAATTACTTGGTTTAGAAACATCCATCGCATTTGAAATTGTTTGAATTGTTGGTTTTGGTTTCAAAACTTGGGATTTAAAAAATCTCGGAATTGTATCATTTTCATTCGTACTGGCAATAAAATGAGAGATAGGAAGGCCTAACTTTTTAGCTACTAGTCCTGCACATATATTTCCAAAATTTCCACTAGGTACACTAAATACTAAATTTTCCTTTTTAAGTACTTTGTAAGCAAAAAAATAATAAAGTGACTGGGGAAGCCATCTGGCAACATTTATTGAATTAGCAGATGTCAAATTAAACTTTTCATTAAATTCTTTGTCAATGAATGCTTTTTTAACCATTTTTTGACAATCATCAAAACTACCGTTAACTCTCAGTGCATATATATTATTACCATTTGTTGTTAATTGTCTTTCTTGAATTTCACTAACTTTATTTTTGGGGTATAAAATAATAACATTTGTTCCTTTTACTTTATAAAAACCATTTGCAACTGCTGCTCCTGTATCACCAGAGGTAGCTACTAATACCGTATTTAATTTAGAATTATCTTTATTGAAATGACCTAGACAGTTAGCCATAAATCTAGCTCCCACATCTTTGAAGGCAAGTGTAGGTCCGTGAAATAATTCTAATGTGTATATGTTTTTTTCAAGCTCGATTAGAGGAAAATCAAAATCAATTGTTTTCGATAGTATTTCTATTAAATCAGTTTCTTTGATTGTTTTGCCAATAAATTGTTTAATTACTTTTAATCCAATTTCAATATTTGAATAATTTTCAATATTATTTATGAAATCTGAATCCAAAGGTATTATGTTCTCAGGGAAGTATAAACCTCCATCATCAGCTAAGCCTTTTTTTAAAGCTGTTTCGAAATTTACTTTTGTTGATTCTCCGTTTAAACTCTGATAATACATATTATTTTGAGTTTAATATTTGTATACCCTTGTCATTAACACAAGAAATGTGAATATCATATTCAAGATTAAGATCATGGTAAACATTTTTCATAGCTTCACCTACACAATTAGCTGTAGGTATTCCTTTACTCATGGCAAATATAGAGGGCCCAGAACCAGATATTCCACATCCAAGTGCGCCAGCTTTAATGCTTTCATACTTGATTTCATCAAATTTTGGAATTAAAATAGATCTTAGAGGCTCTATAATAACATCTTTAATTGATCTACTAATTAAATCATAATTTTCTGTATATAATCCACTTATAAAAGCTCCAAGGTTTGCGGATTGCTCTATCATTTTTTGAATTGGAACTTGATTTTTAACTACTGCTCTAGAATCTTTGGTTTTTAATTCTATTTTTGGATGAATTACAGTGAAAGCTATCTCTATAGGTGTGTTCAGTTTAAAATAATCATTTTCATCACTATTTCTTACAAAAGTAAATCCTCCAAGTAAAACAGCGGCTACATTATCTGCATGTTTGGAATCACTTGCAGCCATTTCACCTTGCATAGCAAACTTAATAAGTTCTTTTTTAGTATATGGTTCACCAATTAACTTATTGATAGCGAAAACACTTCCAGCTGAACTTGCAGCACTACTACCAATTCCACTACCAGGCTTTATACCTTTATTAATTTCAATTTCAAAACCACAGTCAACTTCAGTTTCATTTAACAAAGCCATTGCCGAAACCCCAGCCACATTTACAGAGATATCGGTACTTAATGATTCTCCTAAAACCTTTTTGATCGTAACTCCTTTTTTATCTGTTTTTCTTACTGTAATCTCATCTCCAATTTTATCAAGACATACACCTAAGATGTCAAATCCACAGGAAAGATTCGCAATACTAGCAGGAGAAAAAATTTTTATTTCTTTCATCTAATTTCTACTTACTCTAATTATATCAGCAAAAATTCCAGCTGCAGTGACCTCTGAACCAGCTCCAGCACCTTTAACGATTAGTGGTTGTGATTTATACCTTTCAGTTTTGAATAAAACAATATTGTCACTTCCCTCAAGATTATAAAAATCATGATCTTTATTTATATATTTAAGACCTACACTTGCAACGCCATTTTTATATTCAGCAACGTATTTGATTTTTGAATTCGAACTTACTGTCTGGGATAAAATTTTCTTGAAGTGATCTTCATTATCTTCAAGAGATTTTAAAAATTCCAAATTAGAGCATGTTTTTAAACATTCTTCAGGGATAAAAGAATTATTAGTAATATTTTTAAGTTCAATTTTTTCTCCACTCTCTCTAGCTAAAATTAATATCTTTCTTGCTACATCTATTCCACTTAAATCGATTTTGGGATCAGGTTCTGTGTAACCTTCGTCCATTGCATTTTTAACAACTTCACTAAATTTATTATTTACGTTATAATTATTGAAAATATAATTTAAACTTCCTGACAGAATAGCCTCAATTGAAATAATCTTATCCCCTGAATTAACCAGATTATTAAGAGTGTCAATTATTGGAAGTCCAGCACCGACATTTGTTTCAAACAAAAATTTAGTACCATATTTTTTTGAAATTTCTTTTAATTCAATATAATTTTCAAAAGTGTCTGCACATGCTATTTTATTACATGTTACAACATTGATGTTATTTTTCAAAAAATGTTTATAGGTTTTTGAAATTTCAGAACTTGCAGTGTTGTCAACAAATACACTGTTTCTTAAATTTAGCTTTCTAGCTTTTGAAATAAAATTTTCAATATTTGTATCATCACCAGAAATAATCTTTGAATTATAATTTTCTAAATCAATCCCATTCTCATTAAAAATCATTTTTTTTGAATTGGAAATAGCAATTACTCTTAATTTAAGTTTGAGCTTGTTTTTTAGATATTCAGATTGTTGATTGATTTGATTTAATAATTTTGAACCTACATTTCCTATCCCTATTATAAAAAGATTGATTTGTTTAATATTTTGTTCAAAAAATCGTTCATGTAAGGTATTAATAGCTTTTTTAACATCATTCTCTTCTATTACAGCAGTTATATTTCTTTCTGAAGAACCTTGTGATATAGCTTTTACATTTATATTGTTCTTTCCAAGCGCGCTAAACATTTTTCCACTAATTCCTTGATGGTTTTTCATTTTATCTCCAACTAATGCAATTATTGAAAGTTTACTTTCAATTCTACATGGGTTTAATATAAAACTTTCTATTTCATATTTAAACGCTTCATCAACTATTTTTTTTGCTTTTTCAGCTTCTGATTTTTGAATTCCAATACAAATAGAATGCTCTGAGGAAGCTTGAGTAATCATAATTATATTAATATTGTTATTTGAAATTTCTTCAAATAATTTTTTTGAAAATCCTGGAATTCCTATCATACCACTTCCTTCAATTGTTAATAAAGCAATATCTTCAATGTGAGTTATTCCTTTAACAATAGTCTTAGAATTAAAATTTGATGAAATTAATGTCCCTTTACTATCACTATCAAAAGTATTTTTTATAGAAATGGGTATATTTTTGTTCATTACAGGCTTAACTGTCGGGGGATATAAAACTTTAGCTCCGAAATGTGATAATTCCATAGCTTCCTTGTATGATAAAAAATCAATTGGCTGTGATTGTTTAACTATTTTTGGATTAGCAGTAAATATACCACTAACGTCTGTCCATATTTCTAATTTTTCAGCATTTGCAACCGATGCTAGTATTGATGCAGAGAAATCAGAACCTCCTCTTCCAAGAGTAACATTATTTCCAAAATTATCTCTTGCGATAAATCCTGGCATGAAAATTAAATTATTTTTTACTTTTTCATAAAATTCGTTCCACTTTCTTTGAGTTAATTCGTAATCAATTTGATTAGAGCCAAGTTTAATAAGCTTAGTAGTTAGAATTTCACGAGAATCTTTAATCAACACATCAAATCCTTTGTACTGGGCTAGTTTTCCTATAATATAATATGAAAGTAATTCTCCAAATCCAGAAATATTTTCATATGTTTTGGGGCTAAACTCTTTTAAATTATAGATTCCATCCAGTATATCATCAAGATCATTGAATTTTTTTTGAACATGACTCAAAATTTCGCTCTGATTCTCAAAATCAAATAAAGTAGAACAGATATCAAGGTGATTTTTTAATATTGAATTAAATGTTTTTTTGTAATCATTGTTTCTTGAACTTGCAAGTTTTCCACATTGAATTAAACCATCTGTTGTATCTCCAATTGCAGAAAAAACAACGATTAATTTAGAGTTATAATTTTCAATTATTTTTAAAACTCTTTCAATATTTTTAGCGCTTGAAATTGATGAACCACCAAATTTTAAAACTTTCATTATAATGTTATAATTAACCAGTAAAAATAGTTAACCTAGTATTTTAATTATAACATTTGTTTTTTTTTTAAAATCTTTTGTGAAATAAATAGAATGTCTTCCTAATAATGATAATTTATCAATAAAAATAAGGTTAAGTGAATTATAATTTAATTATTTTCAATTTTGAATCGTCTTTAGAACAATCAATTTTGATTTTAGTACCTTCTTTCAGGTTCGACTTAACTATTTCTTCTGCAATTAAATCCTCTACGTGGTTTTGAATAGCACGTTTTAATGGTCTTGCACCATATTTTTGGTCAAAACCTTTTTCACATAAGAAATTTATTGCTTTTGAGGATATCTTGACATCATATCCAATATCTCGCAATCTGTTTTTTAGTTTTTCAAGTTCAATATTTATAATTTTCTTTAAGTCTTCTTTTTCAAGACTATTAAAAATCACAATTTCATCAACTCTATTTAAAAATTCAGGTGAAAATGCCTTCTTGAGTGATTTTTCAATAGTATTTTTAATATTCTTTTTTTCTTGTGACTTCATTGATTCAGTTCCAAATCCAACGCCATTTCCAAAATCTTTAACTTGTCTAGCACCTAAATTGGAAGTCATAATTATAACAGTATTTTTAAAATCTACTTTTCTACCAAGACTGTCAGTAAGTGAACCTTCATCTAAAACTTGTAATAACATATTGAAGATATCTGGGTGAGCTTTTTCAACTTCGTCAAGAAGAACTACACTGTAGGGCTTTCTTCTTACTTTTTCAGTTAACTGTCCACCTTCTTCATATCCAACATAACCTGGGGGTGCTCCGATTAGTCTGGAAACAGCAAATTTTTCCATGTATTCACTCATGTCTATGCGAATTAAAGAATCTGTTCCATTAAAGAGCTCACTTGATAAAATTTTTGCAAGTTGAGTTTTTCCAACTCCAGTTTGACCCAAAAATATGAATGATCCGATGGGTTTGTTAGGATCTTTAATGCCTGCTCTATTTCTTTGAATAGCTTTAACTACCTTTTGTACAGCTTCGTCTTGTCCAATTACTTTTCCAGAAATAGTTTTATCTAAATTGTTTAATTCCTTTAGTTCAGCTTTAGCTATTTTATTAACAGGGATACCTGTAATCATTGAAACAACTTCAGAAATATCATTTTCATCAACTGTTTCTCTATGCATTTTTAGTTCTTCTTCCCATTTTTCTTGTGCTATCAAAAGTTCTTTTTCAATTCTTTTTTCATCGTCTCTTAGCTTAGCAGCTTCCTCATACTTTTGTTTTTTAACAACCTCGTTTTTTTTATTTCTTACATTTTCTAGACCAAGTTCAAGATTAACAATATTTTTTGGAACATCCATGTTTGTTATATGAACTCTTGATCCAGCTTCATCCATAGCATCAATTGCTTTATCTGGAAGAAATCTATCAGAAATATATCTATCAGTTAACTTAACGCATGCTTCTAATGCTTTATCTGTAAAGTTTACATTGTGATGAGCTTCATATTGCTCCTTTATGTTTCTTAAAATTTCAAGAGTTTCATCAACTGTGGTTGGTTGAACAATAATTTTTTGAAATCTTCTTTCAAGTGCACCATCTTTTTCAATATATTGTCTGTATTCATCAAGAGTAGTAGCACCAATACATTGAATTTCTCCTCTGGCTAATGCAGGTTTAAACATATTTGAGGCGTCTAAACTTCCAGTAGCTCCACCTGCACCTACGATCGTGTGAATTTCATCAATAAATAAAATGATATCATCATTTTTTTCAATTTCGTTCATAACGGCTTTCATCCTCTCCTCAAATTGACCTCTGTATTTGGTTCCTGCCACTATACTAGCTAAATCAAGAGTTACAACTCTTTTATTGTATAAAATTCTAGAAACTTTTTTCTGTATAATTCTTAGTGCTAAACCTTCAGCAATAGCAGATTTACCCACACCTGGCTCCCCAATTAGAAGAGGATTATTCTTCTTTCTTCTACTTAAAATTTGAGAAACTCTTTCAATTTCTTTCTCCCTTCCAATCACAGGATCTAGTTTTCCAGAATTGGCGAGTGCTGTTAAGTCTCTTCCAAAATTATCTAAAACAGGTGTTTTAGATTTGACTTTGGATTTAGATTCAGACTTTATTGTAAATGGATTTTCATCAATTGGACCCTCATTTTCTTTTGAGTCATCAGAGAATGTTTCAGATGATGGAAGATTTGAATAATCATCATCAGATTCGGTTAGCATATATTTAAATTGTTCTTTAACTGTTTCGTAATCGAGTTGCAGTTTAATAAGCAATTTGGTCGTCGGATCATTTTCATTTCTAAGAATGCATAAAAGAAGATGAGCTGTATTAATGGACTTGCCTTGAAAGAGTTTAGCTTCTAAAAAAGTAGTTTTTAAAGCTCTTTCAGCTTGTCTGGTTAAATGTAAATTCTTTTTATGATTTTGATTAAAGTCATTTATAGGGTTTGGAGGACTTAATATTTCTACTTTTTTTCTTAGATAATCTAAATCGATCTCTAAAGAATTAAGAATGTTTATTGCTTTTCCGCCGCCGTCTCTGAGCATACCAAGTAAAAGGTGTTCAGTGCCAATAAAATCATGACCAAGCCTTAAAGCCTCTTCTTTACTGTAGGTAATAACATCTTTTACCCTTGATGAGAAATTATCATCCATATATAAAAATTACTTTACAGTAAATAGACAAAAAAAAAAAATTAATTGCAAGTTTTTTTTCTTGACTTTATTCTTAATTATTTATTAAAATTTGTTAATAAAATATATGAAAAATCAAGCTTATGAACCTTAATAAAATATGAGGTATCGTTATATTTGTTAAGTTGTAACTAACTTAATTAAAATATTTATGAGTGATGGAGAAAAATTGATCCCAATCAACATTGAAGAAGCAATGAAGTCAGCATACATCGATTATTCGATGTCAGTTATTGTTTCCAGAGCACTTCCAGATGTGAGAGACGGCTTAAAACCAGTTCACAGAAGAGTTTTATATGGAATGCATCAGCTAGGTTTGAGAGGGTCTAGTAAGTTTAAAAAATCTGCCTTTATTGTTGGAGAAGTTTTAGGAAAATATCATCCTCATGGAGATTCTTCAGTTTATGATACAATGGTTCGGATGGCTCAGGAATGGAGTCTAAGATATTTGATGGTAGATGGTCAAGGTAATTATGGATCTGTTGACGGTGATAGCCCAGCTGCTATGAGATATACAGAAGCTAGAATGCAAAAAATTTCTGAAGAAATGGTTGCCGACCTTGATAAAGAAACTGTTGATCATCAGCTTAATTATGATGATTCCATAATGGAACCTACTGTTTTACCAACCAAAATTCCAAATTTATTAGTAAATGGAGCTAGTGGGATTGCAGTGGGAATGGCAACTAATATGCCACCACATAATCTCACTGAAGTTATTGATGGAACTGTTGCATACATTGAAAATAAAGATATTACAACAGAAGAACTAATTCAATTTGTTAAGGCTCCCGATTTTCCAACTGGAGGAATTATTTATGGTTATGATGGTGTGAAGCAAGCTTTTGAAACAGGAAGAGGTAGAATAGTAATGAGAGCCAAAGCCGTGATTGAGGAAGTTAATGGGAGGGAATGTATCATAGTTACTGAAATACCATATCAAGTAAATAAGGCAGAAATGATTAGAAAAACTGCTGAAATGATTAATGATAAAAAAATTGATGGTATTTCAACAATTAGGGATGAATCTGATAGAAAAGGAATGAGAATTGTTTATGTACTCAAGAGAGATTCAGTTCCAAATGTTGTATTAAATACTTTATTTAAGCATACACAACTACAATCGTCATTTAGTGTTAATAATATAGCCTTAGTCAAAGGTCGTCCTCAAATGCTAAATCTGAAGGAAATGATTGGTCATTTTGTTGATCACAGACATGATGTTGTTGTTAGAAGAACAAAATTTGAATTAAAAAAGGCTGAAGAAAGAGCACACATACTCGAAGGGCTAATTATAGCATCAGATAACATTGATAAAGTTATTTCTTTAATTAGATCTTCATCTAATGCTGATGAAGCCAAATCAAAATTAATTTCTGAGTTTAAACTTTCTGAAATTCAGTCAAAAGCTATTGTTGAAATGCGTTTAAGACAATTAACAGGCTTAGAACAGGATAAATTGAGAGGCGAATTTGATGATTTAATGAAAACTATTAAAGATTTAAAAGACATCCTAGATAGTGAATCAAGAAGAATGAATATTATTAAGACCGAACTTTTAGAAATGAAAGAAAAATACGGAGATGAAAGAAGGTCTGAAATTGAATATGCTGGTGGAGATTTAAGTATGGAAGATATGATTCCAAATGAAAAAGTTGTTATTACAATTTCTAATGCGGGCTATATCAAAAGAACTCCTCTGGTTGAATATAAAACCCAGAACAGGGGAGGTGTTGGACAAAGAGGTTCAACAACCAGAAATGAAGACTTCCTAGAGCATTTATTTGTTGGAACTAATCATCAGTATATGTTGTTTTTTAC
>Ga0181606_10001067_pt1 | contig 23669 bp, 27 predicted proteins | sample 041ome_10_FD_132994 | JGI IMG/M metagenome (GOLD analysis project Ga0181606, IMG submission 132994) | Coastal salt marsh microbial communities from the Groves Creek Marsh, Skidaway Island, Georgia - 041412US metaG (megahit assembly) | ecosystem: Environmental > Aquatic > Marine > Intertidal... | reverse complement strand
TAGAAGAAGAAGTAGTAGAAGAAGAAGTTGTCGTAGAAGAACAAGAACAAGAAGTAGTAGAGGAGGAAGAAGAAGTAGTAGAAGAACAAGAACCAGAACAAGAAGTAGTAGAGGAGGAAGAAGAAGTAGTAGAAGAACAAGAACACGAACACGAACAAGAACAAGAAGAAGAAGTAGTAGAGGAGGAAGAAGTAGAAGAAGAAGAACAACAACACGAACACGAACAAGAACAAGAAGAAGAAGTAGTAGAGGAGGAAGAAGTAGAAGAAGAAGAACAACAACAAGAAGCATCAACATATGAATTAGTAGTTACAGAAGAACAATCTCAAGAAGAAACAGATGTAAAAGAAGTATGTATGGCACCTTCTAACACAGTAGAATTAGAAGATTCAGAAGAAGAATATGTTGAAGTAGAAGAAGAGGAAGAGGAAGAAGATAATACAATGGAAACATTATCAACTTTTCAAAATCAACTTACCGATATGGTTTCATCTCTTGTAAATGAAAAAAATCATCTTAAAACTGTTCTTCATAAAACACAATTATCAGTAGAAGAACTAACTGAAGAACTAACTGATTTACAGTCAACATTTAAAACAACTGAAGGAAAATTAAGTGAAACAAATATGATACTTTATGATGAACAAACCAAAAATACAGAATTAACAACAACAGTTGAAGAATTAACAACACAAAAAACTGATTTACAAACTCTATTTGAAAAATTACAACAAGAATTAGAACAATCTAAACAAGAAAATGAAAAATTAAAGAATGAAAATGAAGAACTACGAAAACAAATTCCAGTAAAATTAGAAACAACATCAATGTCTGTTCAAACTGAAGAAGTAAAACCACCACAACAAGTAAAAACTCTAAAAACATCAACTAAAAAATGTAGAATTAAGAGTTGTCAAAATATGACTGATGTTAAATTCTGTAAAACTTGCCAAGGTAAAATTGATAGTGGAAAAATTAAATTAAAATCCAAAAATTAAATATTAATTTATAACTTTTAAATATTTAAAAATTATAAATATTTAGTTATTAAAAATTGAAAATTGAAAAATAAATAATAATTAAAATATACTTTATTTATATAGAATAATATGTCTGCTTATTTAATTAATAATCTTAAAAAAAATTTATCTTTTATCAAAGATTTAAAAGAAGATAATAAATTTTATGAACACGAAATTCGTTTTGGTAAGTTTAGCAAGGTGTTTGACCCTAAATTATCACCAGAAGTATTTCAAAAAATATATGATAAATTTCTTAAAGATAATGAACATAAAAATCAAGTTATTGTTGATTATATTTTTAATAAGAAAACTGTTAATTCATTCTTTGGTAAAAAAACAGATTTTGATTTTAAAAAATCAAACTTTATGAAAAAAATTGTATTTCCAAATCAATATGAAGATATAGATACATCATTTAGTATTGAAAAATATAATGAAGATATTGTCAAAGAAGATAATGATGTTGTTTATATGTTAAAAGAAAAGAAAACACAACATACATTTGATAATACAAGATATTCATATAATATTGAAAGAAATATTGACATTAATAAATACAAAAATGTAATTTCTTTACATCAAAGTAATCAACCATATGAAACAATTCGATTAAAAAATCGTTATTATACAATTGTAAATGGATATATTGAATTAGATTTAACAATTGTTAAAAAATTTAATACTCGAACAATGAAACAAGAAGGAGAAACTGAATATATTATTGAGATTGAACTTCAAAGAAAATTAGATGATGAAACAAAAATGTTATCTGGAATTAAATTATTAGTTAAAGAGATTCGACGTGAATATTTTAATAAAAAAGATTTTATTTTTAATCTTGGAACAATGAATCCAGCAACAATGGAAAAGAAAGATTTAGTTCAACTTAAAACACAAGAATATACAGTCACTGATAAAGCAGATGGAGAAAGAACATTTCTTATCTTTTTAAATGAAAAAATATATTTATTTAACCCAAAAACAAAAGTAATAATTAAAGAATTTGAAAATAATGTAATTCTAGAGAATACTGTTATTGATGGTGAATATTTAAGTGATAGAAATGAATTTCTTGCATTTGATGCATTACTTGTTAAATATCATGATGTTCGATTAAAATCACTAAGTCAAAGATTAAATGCAATTAAAAAAGTTCAATTACAATTAGATGCAATTAAAGAGATTAGTGTTAAAATTAAAAAATTTTATACCATGAATATATTTGAAGAATCAAAAAAATTATGGGATAATAGAAAAACTTTATTTAATTATGAATTAGATGGTTTAATTTTTACACCAGAAAACCAATTCTATGTAACTGACCAACAAGAAATACCAGTTTTAAAATGGAAAGAAGAATTATCAATTGATGTTCGAGTTGAATATAATAGAAGAGAAAATTTTACATATTTTCATTATGGATATGGTCGCGAAAATTCAAGGGAATGGACATTTCAACCACCAATGTCAATTTATAAGGATTCTCGTTATCATGATATATTAAAAAGAACAGATATTAATTGGTTAAGATGGCAAACAACTAAACAAGAAATTATTGAAAATATTGGAAATTTAAATTTGGGGAAAACAGTTATTTCAAGAAATAATAGAGAATCTTTTATATTAGGTTTATATGGTGTTCCTCAATCAAAAGCAAATGTAGATATCTCTCCTATTTTTAATAAATATGATATAATTGAATATAATTTTGATTTTAAATTAAATCAATGGGTTGCATTACGAAAAAGAACATTCGATAAAGAACAACCGAATGCATATAGAACAATTGAAAGTGTATTAAATTCTATATTAAATTATATTTCAATTGATGATATTTATGAATTACAATTTCAAAGTTCAGAAAATATTGGATTATTATATGATTTAACAAAAGATAAAATTAAACGAAAACAATGGAGAAACTTTAATAACTTTGGAAAAAATGAATTATATAAAAAAATTAGTAAAAATACACAAGTTCTTAATCCATATCATTTAGAATTAGCATGTGGTAAATTAGGTGATTTACAAAAATATATCAAAAATGGATATAAAAATATTTTAGCAATAGATTCTTCTAGAAATGAAATTTATGAAAAAAATGGTGCCGTTGATAGATTAAAGGGACTAGGATTTGTAAAAAAAGATTATTATTATCAAAAAGATGATATGAAAGTAACTGTATTCGCAGGTGATGTTACAAAATCAATTAAAGGTGGTCTATCTGGATTAACAAAAGAGGATAAAGAAATATGTCAAAAATTCTTTGATAATTTACCAGATAATTGGAATGGATTTGATAGTATTAGTATTATGTATGCAATTCATTACTTTTTTGGTAATAATCATAAAGATAAAAATGTATGGGTTCCAGATAAAACTTCATTTGAAGGATTTACAAAAAATATTAAAGATTTATTAAAATATAATGGATTATTATTTGGAACATATCTTAATGGAGATAATATGTCAAATGAAAAAATGATGTTTATTAAAGATGGAGATTTAATGTATCAAATTACACCAACTCATAATGAAGAAGATATGGATAAAGTTACTTATGATAAATTTTTTAAACAAAAACAAATTAATTCAATTGAAATTGAAAATGAAGTTTGGGCAGGGGTTAAAATTTCAGAACCAAAAATTAATAAACATATATTAGAAACAATGATTAGTAGTATATCATTAAAATCATTAATTACAAATACAACAACAGAACAATTTTATTCTTCATTTATAGAAGAATTTGAAACTGAATTATCACCAGATGAAAAACGTTTATCATTTATTAATAATATTTTTGTATTTGGGTATTTAGATATGGATAAAATCAAAATATTAACAAATGATTTATTAAATATAAATATTTATAATACAGTTGATTTAATTGATTATTTAAGAAAAAATATTGAAGATGGAAATTTAAATTCACAAATTAAAGAATTATATAATATCTTTTTACTAGAAAAGAATTAACTACAATTAAATATTATTTAGATGTTTTTTAAAAATCTAAATAAAATTATTTTTTTTCATATAGTAAAATATATGCATGTCGTTTATGAATATCTTTTAAATCCTGACTAAGTAATCTAGGATTTTCATCATCACATTCATACCATCCGGTTGGATATTTACAAGTTGCTGTATAATGACCACCACCTGCAACACCCATATGATTAATAAATCCTTTTAGTGAATAATTTGAACCATCATCCATATGTTTATTATCATTATTTTCAATAATATAATTAGATATATCAAGTTCATTAGGAAAATTTATAAATTTTTGATTTTTAATATATTGTAATCTTTGCATATTAAATTTATATCTAGAAAAAGTAATAAATAAATATTTTGGATATGAAACTATATTATATTTTCTATATGTAGTTTTAGTTTTTTTACATTTTTCACATTTTTTATCTTCAATTATTTCTTCGTTAAAAAATATATCTAGTGCTTGTTCTAATGTATTAACATCTTTATCATCAATTGATAATACTAATTCTTTAAAATTTTCTATTTTTTGAGAAACATCATTACAATTATTGCATTTTAATGTACTCATAGTATGTCCAAAAAAAATATTAGATATTGCTGAATAATCATTCTCATATATAGATTTATATGACTGTCGATATTTTTTAATATCCTTTTTAATATATGCGGCTTCTTTCATTAAAAATTTTAAATTTTTATTAGTAAATGTTTCTTTAAGTTGTTCATGTAATGTTAATATAAATAACATAATAGCTTCATGCGAATCTTGTTGTCTTCCCATTACAAAAAAATTTTTATATTCTTCTTTAAATTTATTTAAAAACAATGTTAATTTCATAACGTGTCCTTCTTCATTTCCTTTTGAAAAAATAATTCTTGATATTGTTTTAAATATATTTGTTATTGTTCCTCTTGTTTTTGGTTTAGTATTTAAAATTTCCATTAATTCTGGACATAAGAAAAATAATTGTAAGAATGAATTAATATAACAAGTATTTCCTTGATTTAATAATCCACATGGATATTGCATAATATATATATCATTAACTTGCATAATACTATATTATATTTTTATATCTTATACTTTTAAATAATTAATAATTAATAATCAATTTTATTTATTTAAAAAATATAATAATAATATATAATTATTAATTATGTTTAATCCAAATAATATAGTTGCAAATAATGGAATGAATGAAATTGATAGGATGTTTTCACAAACACAAGTTAAATCATTACAAACCGATGCAAATACTAGACCAGGTATGGATAATAAATATGTAAAATTAGATACACAAGATAATTCTCATAGTAGTAGACTTCAATTAGAAAATTATAGACAACAAGAATATACACAAAATCCAGAATATTTATTTAAAAAAGACCAAGTTTATGATTTACAAGGTATTGAAGATGGTTATGGAATACCAAAACAAAGAATTGACATTGATTCAGAATTACGTCAAAGTAATATGGTACCAAAACCAATTGATAAATTAAATACAAAAGTTACATATATTAGACGAGCTGGATTTTTACCAAAAAATGAAGCATCAATTCAACATAATAAATTTTTAGTATCAACAACTTTATCACAAAATCCACAAGTTAATTATAATCCAAGTTTCGCAATTTATGGACAAACTACACGTGATTTTGCACGATTACCTAGTGATTTTTATAGACAATATCAATAAACAATAAACAAAATAATGAAATAAATTAAAATTAATTATATTTATTTATAATATAATTAATAATGTATTCTAGTTCTTTTTCAACATTAGATGAGTATAATGATATGCCAACAAGTGAAGTAATTTATCAAAGTAAAAAAATTGATAATAGTGAAACTAGAGGTTCTAGTATTAAAGATTATGAAAAAAAATATAATTATATTATGAAAGTTTATAATTTTGACCATCCAGAAGAATGTATTCAAGAAGAACCAAACTTTATTCAAACTAATTATAGAGATGTTGTATTACCAGATAAAGATTTAGTTAATGTAGAAAGTGAATTAAGAGGAATTACAAGAAATATTTCTCGAGTTCCAGAATCAAGATATTTAGGACCAGAAAAATGTTCTCAAAAATATAATGATAAAGGTATTTGTGTATGTCCAAGTTGTTTAAAATCAAATGTAGTAAATATTAATTCAAAAGTATGTTCTGGAAAAATTGTATCTAACTTACCAAAAGTTACTTATAAATCAGTTGATAAACCAAGAGTATTAGATTTAAAAAAAGGAATTAATTTAGATGAAATTCAAGAATCAGAAAAAAAAGAAGAAGGAGTTTTATCTTATTTATATAATTTAATTTTTTAATTATTAGTTATTTATTATTGAAAATATTTTTTAATAATAATTTAAAAATAAAATATTAATTAACTATATAAATATAAAAATGTTTACCAGACAAACATACGATGATGGATATTATAAACAAGATTTATACCAATCAACTGAACCATCTAGATATATGTTATTACCAGAAACAACACACCGACCAGATACATGTTTTCAAGAAACACCAGAAATTCATGCAGCAAATGGACAATATAAAATCTCTTCATCAAATGATATGGTTAATGTAGAATCAGATTTACGAAACCTTAACCGAAAAGCATCAAAAGACCCTCGTGCTCATTATCCATATGTAAAACCAACATATGGTAATCAACCATCAATGGGTGTATGCACAACAACTGAATTATCTCGAGTATATCCATTATTAGATGGAAATCAATTCAACCGAGAACAACAAATCCAAGTTCCTCGTTTTGAATCACTTTGTTTAAATCCACAACAACTTAGCCGTGTAAGAAGTAATAACTTCATTGGATTAAACACACGATTATTTAACCGTGATAAATCAGAACCAAACATCCCAACACCAGAAACAACAACAAATACAGTATCAAGTGGTACATTTACATCTCCATTAGATACAGATTTACAAAAAATGTCTAAACTTGGAAAACCAACAACAGAACAATTAATCGCACAAGCAGAACAAATGAAAAATTATCAATTACAAAACTCTGGATTAAAAGAAGGGTTCTGTGGAAGTTGTTCAGGTGGTGCAGTAAGACGATAAATTATTTAGTAGTAAAAATTATTCAATAAATTATGATATTGAATAATTTAAGTCCATAACAATTAGTTATTTTTTAAATTTATTTAATATGGAAATAAGTTTTCTGTCATTTCACGATTTAAATCATTAAATGCTGGTAAAAAATATTCTTCTCCATCTCCACTAACAATTAATTCTGATGTTGATGGTTCCCATATTTGTGTGCTTTCTACATTTAATTCATATTTTAATTCAGTAGTTATTTTTTTATTATTTTTAGTACTTTTAGCACTTTTATTATTTTTAGTACTTTTAGCACTTTTATTATTTTTATTATTTTTCTTTTTATTACTTTTTTTATCTTTAATATTTGTTTGTTTTACTTCAACTGAAATATGAATCTTTAATTGTGAAAAATTATCTAATAATTCTTTATTTGACATTATCGGTTTAGAATTCATTTTCGCAATATAATTTTATAAAATATTAAATCTTTAAATTAATAAGTATAGTAATAATCAATTTTGTAATTAATTTAAAACAAAATTAAAATAAATATAAAAAAATATATTAATAATATATACTAAATTATAATGGAAGCTTTATTAGTAGGTTCTTTAGGGGCTTTAGGTTATTATTTAAAAAAGGATAATAAACCAGTTCCTAAAAAAATAAATGATGAATTAATTAGTGAAAATGAAAAACCATCAGAAACAAATATATATCAAAATAGACATTATGAAAAAGTTTTCAGTGATGAATTTAAACGTTCAACAGAAGCATCAATTGATTCATTATCTCCATATAAAACTGGTCGTGTTAATGGAGTATATTTAACCGGTTATCCACAAACAAATTGGGACCAACAAGGATATGTTGGTGCAGATAGAAAAGTTATTCCAGAAGGTCAATTAAATTATCCAGTATCACAAACAACAACTGCTTTTCCAAATTCAACTTTTAATGAATTAGAAAAAACAGCAACATTAGTTGATAGTGAAACAGTTGAAGCAATTGGAACACAAGAATTTAATGAAAAACGTAATAATATTCCAAATCCAGAATTTGAAAACTTTGCAAATGTAGGTGGAAAACCTGTTTATAGAACAGTATATTCAGATGGTGGAAATAAAGGAGTAACTGTATATGATAAAGGTCATAATAATATGGAACCATTTTTCGGTGGTTCAGTAAAACAAAATATGAGAGATGACGCAAATAAAACTTTAATGGAAAATTTCACAGGAGCAAATCCATTATATAGACACAAAGAAGAAACTAAACGTTTCTTCCCTCTACAAAAAAACCCATATGCAGTAGGAGGAACACCCGTCGCAAATAACCGTGAAACTGAACGTTATATTCCTTCAATTTATAAACAAAATATCTTACCATTTGAACAAGTTAAAGTTGCACCAGGATTAGATAAAAGTATGACAGACACAACATCAAATATTGGTTTTCACGATGATTATAGACCAATTGGTAAAGGTATGTTTAGAGATATTAATGAAATGAGAGTAAATCCAAAATTAACATATAAAGGACGTATATCAGGTGAAGGTTTCTTTGTATCAAAACAAGCAAAAACTGCACCAGTAATTTCAAGAAAACATGTAGATTTATCTTATACAAACTTTAAACCACAAGATACAGAATTAGTTGGAGATAAAAAAGAAGGTTTCTCAAATTATACTCAAAATAATAAAATTACATCAACTTATAAATATAGAGATGTATTAGTTAATGGACCAGATGCATATAGACAAACTGACTTAAATCAAGATGCTGTAATATTAAAAAATACAGATAGACCAGAATATGAGAATGAAATTCAAAATTATCCAGGTATTGCAGGTGATTCTATTAGACATACAACAAGTTGGTTTGATGATGCAAAAGCAACAATTAAAGAACAAACCGAAAGAAATATTCATAAATATACAAATGCATATGGTGAAGTTAATAGAGGACAAAATAATCCATATGATGAAGCAAAAACAACAATTAGACAACAAACACAAGACCATAAACATAAATATATGAATGCTGGTAATGGAAATCAAAGAGGAACTGTTTATCATTATGATATCGCAAAACAAACAATTAAAGAACAAACTGAAGATAATGTTCATAAATATATGAATGCCGGTAATGGAAATCAAAGAGGAACTGTTTATCATTATGATATCGCAAAACAAACAATTAAAGAACAAACTGAAGACCATCAACATAGTCATATTAATACAAATGGAACTGGAACCAGTTTTTATCAACAAGATAGAACTGAATACGAGAACGCAACAATTAATGCATTAAAAGAATCAGTATTAGCAGGAAGAGCACCAACACAACAAGGAACAAAAGTATCAAATGGAAAAGAAGTAATTAGAATGGATATTACTAAACAACAATACAATACATATGATAATGCTAAAGTATTAGCAGTTACTGCACCAGTAAATGTTGATAAAATGTGGATTGGACAAGCAACTCAACAAAAAGGAAATTATTCAAATACAAGAACAAGAGATGTATATAATCCAATTAATGTTCAACAATTTAAAAATAATCCTTATACACAAAAACTTGATAGTTATAATGTACCATATAATCCATCATATCCACCAACCTCTCATTAAATTAAAATAAATATTACATTATATTTTATATATATAAGATATAGTGTCTTTTGATGTCAGAAGTAGATAAACTTAAATATGATTTAGATTATACAAATTATGTGTATTTTAAACTTGAAAAGGAAAAAGATAATATAGAGAATGAATTTAAAGAATATAAATTAATTACTGAAATAGAATTAAAAAAATTAAAACAAAAATACAATAATGTAAATGATGAAAAAGAAATGATTACTGCTAAAGCAAATAATATAATATGGAATTTAAAATATGAAAATAAAAGATTAGAAAAAGAGAATGAACTTTTAAATAAAGAACTTGATTTAATTAAAGATAGATTATTTTATTTAGAAAAAAAGAATAGTGAAAGATGGTTTTAATTAATTAATTGTTACTAAAAAGAAACAATTAATTTTGTGGTAATAAGTTATAAAATTCTTCTAAAATTGGAATTGTATTCATTTGAGTTTTTTTAGTATTAATCATTGTAAATAAATTATTAGTAGTTAATTTAGGTTTCCCATTACTTGATTTATCTATTTTATTTGGAAATTCTGTTATATTATGTTTATCAATGATTTCTTTAAAAATTGCAAGAATAATTGATAAACTACCAATATTTTTACACTTATCACATGTATATGATATTTTAGCACGAAGACTTAATAAATATAATTCTTTTTCTCTATTCATATACATTTCAAAAGTAGTTTCTAATTTTTCTTGAAGTAAATTTAACATTGTATCCATATTACTAAAATTATAAATATCTAGTTTTTTACAAATTTGTTTTAATGTATCATAAGTAAAAAGTTTTTTATATTTTTGAATATCATCATTTTTAAAATATTGTTTTGTTGTTATTGAATTTTCTTTAACTAAATCTTTTGGAATATCATCTTCTTCTGTGATTTCAATAATAGTTGTTGTCTCTTTCTTTTTATCTTTTTTAGTTTTCTTTTTCTTTTTCTTTTTTTTTCTTTTAGGTTCTTCATCATCACTATCATCCATAAGATTAATTTGATTTAAAATATTTAAATCAATCTCATCATTTGGTTCTTCGAGAAAATATTCTTCTTGTTCTGGTGTTTGTTCTTCTATTTTTTTAGTTTTCTTTTTCTTTTTCTTTTTCTTTTTCTTTTTAGGTTCTTCATCATCACTATCATCCATAAGATTAATTTGATTTAAAATATTTAAATCAATATCATCATTTGGTTCTTCGAGAAAATATTCTTCATCATATTCAGAAGGTTCTTCTACTACTGTTTTTTTCTTCTTAATAATAATTTTTTTTGGCATAATTAACTAATAACTTATTTTAATTTATTAAATCAATTTTATTTTTAAATATTATCTAGATTAATTAAAAATAAGTCCATTATTTAAACTTATTTTTTTAATATTCTTTTGGTTCAATATATGAAATTATATTCGGTTTATTTACTTGTTCTTTAATAATTTGTATATGACTATATCCATCTTTTTCTCCTATATATTTATGAATCCAGAATTTATATATACCTTTATAATTATATCTATTAAATTCCCATCCTCCATAATATTCAACTGTTTTAGATGGATATGTTATTACTGTTTCAAAAAAAAAATATTCAAATTTTATATTTTTAATTTCTTCTAAACAATTTTTTAATTTTTCAGATTGAATAATTTGATATTTATAATCAAGTATGATATTTCTAATCTCTTTTGGTAATTTTTCTAACATAAATAATTAATTAGATTAATAATACTAAAATAAATCAATTTTAGTATTAAGTTAATTTATAAACTAATTTAAACACGTTCTTCAACTTCTTTTTTTGCTAAACCAAATAATTTTTTGATTGATGCAGGTGCAGTTTGTGCGTGTTTTCGGACTACCATTTCATAACGTTTGTATAGATAATAACCTACTACGGCTACTACTACTAATGTTACTAATCTATTTTTTAATAATAACCCTTGTACTGCTTTTAAGTTGCTCTTTACAAATTTTAATATCATTTTTAAATAATCAGTTACATTTTTTTTGTAATAAATTACTGCTAATACAATAGCAAGTGAAATTAATTTATTTGTTTGGTTTTTTAAAGCAAGGTTTTTCATATCTACTACGACATCTTTAACTTTATTATATACTAGTGCTACTAATCCTACAATCATATCCATGTTGTTTTTTGTGTTGAGTTATATTATTAAATAATATTTTTTTTATAATAAATTTATATTAAATAAGTCCATAAATTATATTATTTTTTTAAATTATTTTAATAAATAAGAAAATATTCTTCTTGAACATTTATTTAATGCTCTTTGTAGCATCCAACAATCATCTAGTGCTGTATGTTTTTGAATATATTTCTCTTTATATAAGAAATTATGAATTGTTTCTAATCGATAATTCTTAATAATTTGATTATTTATATATATTTGATTATATGTTTCAATCATTTGTTCTCGATTAAATTCTTTTGTATTTCTAATATTATTATTTTTTAAAATTTTAATTAATTCTCTTGTTCCTGGCGTTGGAAGTTCTTTCTTAAAAATATCATTTAATGAATCAATTGGAACTGCTTGGAAAAATGGTTCTCCATACATTTTATTTTGAGATTTATTTTGAATATATATATTAAAAACATCTTCAATGATTTTTTGTTTAGATTGTTCCATATTATTATTAAGATAATCATTTATATCTTTTAATATTCGATTATTATATCGAAATTTATTAAGAAAATTATATTCAAATATATTTTTATTTGCAATCTCATTAAATAATTTTTTATTATCATCCATTTTATTATTTTTAAAAGAACCACCATTATGAACTAAACAATGAAGTCTTTTATATTCTTCTTTTATTACTGACATATCAAAACGATTATTATGGGCAATAATAAATTTACAATTATATTTTGCCATTAAATTATTAATTAATATCCATGCTTCTTGAAATGTTTTTCCATATTTAATAGTCATCTCTTTTGTTATTCCTGTTAATTTGGTTATAAATTCTGATATTTCATAGTCGCCATTAATTAAAATTTCAATCTCTTCAAAATTTGTTTCTCCATCAGTAATAATCATTGCTAATTGTGTCATATGAATTTTTGAGTAATCATTACCATTTGGTAATCCAGTTGTTTCTGTATCAAAAATTGCATACATTTTAAATTGATTTATAATTAATTATTAAATCAATTTTGTTTATTTAATCTAATATATCTAATATATTTTCTGTATATTTAAGATTAATATCATCAGTATCCATATTTATTCCATTATAACTCATTGTAATATCATTAATACAATCTTCATCAAATATATCGAGTGATTTTTCATATAATTCTTGATTTCTTTCAACTAAATCTTGTAAATAATTAATATGTATTAAATATTTTGATTTGAATATATGATAAGGTAAATCTGTTAGATTTTGACCAATATAATCAATTAATGACCATAATATAACATAAAAAGATAAAGTATTTGAAACTTTAATTAATAAATTACTAATATATTTTTCAATATATAAAATGTTAATATATTTCCTTTTTTTAGTTGAATTAATAAAGCTAACAATATGTTTAATATTTGTTTTTAAAATTAATAACATTAATTTTTTAGTAGGATATGTAATAATATAAGCGTCATTTATTATATCAGAAATATTTAAATATTTATCCCTATTATAAAATTCAATATCTGGTAATATTTTTCTATTAAATTTTACACAAGATATTTGTTTAAGATAATTATCTACAATATTAGAAATATCAGGGATTAAATGTTCTTTAAAATCCATTAATTCAATATATATTTATCAATTTTAATATTTAAATAAGAAATTTATAATATATTATATATGGATATTTTACCAAAAGATATTGAAAATCTTATATTAGAATATAAAAATCAAATAGAACATTATGAAAAGTTTCAATTAACATTAGATAAAATTAAGAATATAACATATACTATAAATAATAATATTACAACACGAGATTATGATATACAATATCGATTTAACAATTATATGACAAATAAAAATTATAATTTAGTTAGAAGAAATGATAATCATTCATATATGAATTATATTTCAGAAAGTTTTACAGTATCAAGACGAATTGCATATACTGGTATTACACAATTTGATTTTATAATAACTCAAATTATTGATACTAAAAAAAATATAGATTTTGTATTATTTAATAATAAAAAATATACATTTTTTTGGGAAACATATATAACAATGACTGGAGATTATCTAAATTAAAATTGAATTTTATATTTATTATTAATATAGTTATATAAATGTTTAATAATATCCCAAAAGAACTTGAAGATATTATTAATAATTATAAAAATCAAATAGAACATTCTGAAAAATTTTCTAAATGTTTAAACGAGATTAATGAAATTACATATAAATTAGAAAATCCAACAAAAGAAGATTGTGAATATCATGTAAGAACTACATTAGAAAGATGGAGAAGACAAGATAGGATTAGTTTTACTAATGTATATCCATATTCATTATCTTATTGTTATAAAAATAGAAGTTTTCGTAAGTTTAAAGGGAAAGAGATTTCATATTATTATGCATTTAATCAACTTATTTTAGATGATTTTCATAGTTATAAAATTTTAGAATGTAATGAAATTTTCTATAATTTTGCATGACAATTAACATTTCGTTAAAAATATTTTACAATAGATTACAATGGACTTACTTTATAAAATAAGTCCTTAATAATATATGGTTTTTTTAATAATTTATATTCTTTTTTGAATTTCTCTCTTATATATTTCTTTTTTATAATGTGAAATTATTCTTTTATTTATTATATCTTTTGGAATACAATTTTTACAAAAATATAATCTTGATTTATTTGATATAATTTTTTCACAACTAACACATTTTGTATCTATTTGATTATCCTCTCTTTGAAAAGTTTGTCCCATTTTTAATAATATATTTTTAATTAATAAATTTATTATTATTCAATTTTATAATTTAGTAATTGTAATATTATTTATATATATTTTTTTACATTCATTTTGTTCTTCTTCTTGTTCTTCTTGTTCTTCTGTTTCAAAAGTTAATCCAAAGAAATTTTCTTCCTCCTCCTCAAAAAATGATTCTAATAAATTAACAGATTTCTCTTTACCATAATCTTTAAACTTTTCTATTTTTAGGTCTAATAATTCTGATAATAAATTATTAAATTTTGTATTCATAAAATTATAATAATCTTTTCCACCCATTATATCTTTAAGTTTTTCTAATATTAAATCTTCATTATTTCTAAAAAATAATACTTCTTTTGTTTTACATATAATTTTATTATCTTCATCTATTAGTTCATTTTCTATTTGATTTAACTTTTCTAATTCCAATTCAAACAATTCGAAATATAGATTTTTTAATTTTTTTTCTAAAATATGAAAATATTTTCTATCTACCGATTTTTTCATTTCTTCTGCAAGATTTTCTTCATTCTCTTTAAAAAAATCAATCTCTTCTTTTTTTAAAATAATTTTTTGTTCTAAATCTTTCATAATTTATTATATTATAAGAATTTTAAATTTTTATAATAATTAAGTTTTTATATCATTGGTTGATTTGACCATCTAACATCCCAATCTTTTTTATATAAATCCCAATATTTCTTTTGAGTTTCCCAATCTCTTGGTCTAAAAAAATTATTTAATAATACATTACTTACATTTGGCATAATCATTCCTAAATCCATTGAATTAATATTATCATTGAATGAACTTACATAATATTTTTTATTTTTATAATATCCTTTAATTGCAACTTTTCTTTCTACTGGATTCCATTTTTGTTCCTTTTTGCTAAGAATAAATAATTCAACATAAATATATTCTGCATCATTTCCCTCAATTTTTGCTATATCAATTTGAGTGAATTCTGATGGGAAATAATCAGTTAAACCATTCTCCGCCAATGCTTTAATAACTAATGGATTTACTTTATCTTGAATAGTTCTATTTTGTAAATAATTTCTATTTAATAATAAATATTTAATTGTTCTAAAACTATAAAAAAAGAATGGCAATAATAAAACTAAAAGAACTCCGTAAAATATCATATTATATATAATATGATATTATATTTTAATTTTATATTAATATCTATTTATTTTCCGATAATTCATTAATAGTTTCATATAACATATCAATCTCTTGTTTATAATCTATAATCATTTGTTGTGAATTTGAAAGTTCTTTTTTTAATTTAGATATTTCTAAATTTAATTGTTTTTTATCATCACTTAATGTAATATTCCGTAATCTTAATTCTTCAATCTCTTTTTTAAGAGTTTTTATTCCTTTTTTAAATTCAATAATTTGAGTTGTATTTGTATTTGTTTGAGTTTTCTTTTTACCCATAATTGAATATATAAAATATATTCAATTTTAATTATTAAAAGTAATAAATTAAATATAAAATTAAATATATTTAATTTATGAATACATCCTTAAAATAATTGGGTTAATTGTAGTTTCATCTTTAATTAATTTATCAATAAGAGAACTAGTTAATTCTGTATTTTTAGTATGATATGAAATATTTTTATCATTATAATATTTTAATAAGTTTATTTTTCGTAATAATTTTTCAATATTACGTTTTAAATTACGGACTCCTTTATCTTTCTTTGTTCTCATAATAATATGTTTAATTGCTTCATCTGGAAATTTAATATCTTGTGAATAATTTTTTAATTCATCTGGAATTAAATATTTCTTTGCAATTTCAAATTTTTCTTTATCGTCAAAACCATTAACATTAATTACTTCTAATCTATCTCTTAAAATTGGGTCAACTAGGTTAATATCATTTAGAGAAAAGATAAAAATACATTGAGACATATCCATTTTAATATTTGAACCAAAATAATGGTCTTCAATCTCATGATTTTGTGAAAAATCAGTAATTTCAATTAATTTATTATAAACACTCATTGAACGTTTTGTATCTACTTTATCTAATTCATCCATAAAAATAATTGGATTCATACAACCAGAATCCATTAACATTTTTGCGAAACGACCACATGTTGAACCTTCATATGTAAATGGGAAACCAGTTAAATAGTTTTCATCAGATACACCTGCAAGTGAGAATGAACAGAATGGACGGTTTAATGCCTTGGCTAGACTTTTTACAATAGTAGTCTTACCTACACCAGCTGGACCATTAATTGCAATACAATGACCTTTATTATTTGTAGATTTATTCATTGACCATTTTGTAATAATTTCAATTAATGTTTCTTTTACATTATCTTGACCATAAATAGACTTGTTTAAAGTATTATGAAAGTTTTTAATAAAACTACAAATTTCTTCTTCTGATTTATCTGATAAATTATTATTTACATATTTTCCAAATGGAATTTTTAAAACTTGTTTAATCCATTCTTCTGTTTTATTATCGGAATTAAATCTCATTGAATCAATTTTTTCTAATAATTCCATTTTTACTTCAGTTGGAATATCCATTTGTAAAATTTTTAATTTATTTGGAACTTTATTTTCTTTAAGTTCTTGAATCTTTTCATATTCTGCTTTAAGTAGTTGTCTTTCTTTATGTGTTAATTTACTATTTTTAAACATGCTATCGATTTGTGAATTAGTATCTGAACGTAATCCATTATTAATAAATGAAAATACTGTTTCTAATAATGGTTCTACGGATTGTGAACGCGATGGAAAATATTCAGAATCATCTGATTCAGTTTCGGTATCAGTTTCTGTTTCAGTTTCAGTTTCAGTTTCTGTATCTTCACTTCCAATTTCTTCTTCGTCATCGTTCATTTCATCGTCATCGTTCATTTCATCTGTATCTACATCATCTAAGGGTAATCTTCCAAAATCGTGATTAATTTTATATTTTTTATCATTAAAGATTGATGTTGTTTCTCCATGTGATTTTAAATAATTTTCAATATCTTTTTGTTCACTTCTATATGTTTCTTCATAATATTGATATTGTTCTAAATCATAAGAATATTTTAATAACATTAGATAGATACCATTGATAGTTTTGACAAAATTAGTTAATTTTTTATGTTTATCATCATCATTGTCATTATTATTTCGTTTTCTTCTTTTGATGGCTGGTTCGTAGAAACTTTTTTTGTCTTCTAATGGTCTCTTTCTATCGCTATTACTCATCTGTATATATATTATTAATATTTATTTATAAATTAAAAATCAATTTTATTTTTTTTTATTTTTTTTTATTTTTAAGTCCATAATTAAAAAATATTTTTAAAAAAATTAAAAATATTTACATTGTTCTTTTTTCTCCGTGTAATCCTTTAAATATTGGAAATCTTAATGAATCTTGTGTTTTCTCAAAATATTGAACTGTTATTATTTTACCAATAATTAATTCTGGATTTTTATAAAATTTCATTCTTTCTTCTATTGAAAATCCAGAACCAACTTTTGTATTTTTATAATCAATAACAACCGCTGACATTGTCTCCATTTCTATTTCTAATCCAGTTTTGGGGTTGATATATCTAAATGGTCCAGTCTCAATTCCAATAACTTTATATTCATCATCTAACATTTCTTTATATTTAATTAAATTATTAGTTCTTTTACCCTCATAACCTACATCTTTTCTTAACATTAAACCTTCCCAACCAAAATGTTGTGATTTTGCAACCATTTCATTAAAGATTTTATGAGTATATGGGATTTGTTCTAATAATTTAATATGTTTAATTTTATTGCTTACTGTATTTTGTAATCTTTTTAATCTTGTTGATAGTATCTCTTTTGATTTTTTATCATAAAAATCTTCTTCTTTAATCATATCAAAGACAAAATATGAAGGATTTTCCATAGTATAATTTTTTCGTTTTATTTTTTCCATTAATGATTTAAAGTTTTCAACTCCTTCTTTCATTGATACAACTTCTCCATCTAAAAAATAATTTCCATCAAATAATTTAAAGTTATCTTTAATACTTTGTTCTAATTTACTAAGTGTTTTAAATTGATTTCCTTGTCTAGAAAAACATTTAACAGTTTTTTTATTAATATCTACATGAACTAAACATCTAACACCATCTAATTTTCTTGAAATAAACCATGAACCAGTTTCTACTAATTTTGGTTTATATTTATTTGCAAGTGCAACATCAAATGTTTTAATTAATCCAGGAAATACATCATTAATTAGTGTTTCTTTTGCGCGAACTTTTAAATTTTTATCAATAATTCTTAAAATAATTTCTTCATATTTTTTGTATTTTTGAATAAAGAAATATAAATATAATAATGCTTTATCTCCTGTTATTTTCCGATTTGAAAAATCATCTAATAATTTAAATAAATCTGTATATGAATTAAATGGTTTATTTTTTTCTTTCTTTTTATCTTTAGAAAACTTAATATAATTTTTACTAGTAATATAAAAAACTTTTTGTGTATCATATATATATTCAAGAACTTTTTTTAAGTCTTTATAATCCATAAGAACTTTTTTCTTATGTAAAGAACTATTACTATTGTTCATTTCTACTGTAAATTGATTAATTCTTTCAAATAATTTATCCATTTTAATATTATTAACTATATTATTTAATAATATTTTAAGTTTTCAATTTTAAGTTTTTTTAATTTTAAGTCCAATATAACTATTTATTTTTTTTTATTATTAACTAATAAAGTCAAATCTTGTTGAATTTCTTCTCTTTCTAATATGTTGTGTATAAAATTCTTCAATTGACATATATTGAAATTCTCCTCTCATATAAAGATAAATAATATCTGTATGAACAGGAGGATACATTCGAATAGATATTTTATTTAAATAAATAATTTTCTTTTCTTTTAATTGTATCATATACATATCATTTATTTGATTAATTGTTTTCTTAAATTTCTTTTTATGATTTTTAACTCTTACATCATAATCTAATTGAAACTTATAATTATTTATAATAGTTTCAATATCTTTTGGTAAAAATGTTAAATCCATTTATAAAAAATATATTTAAACATATCTTAATAGATATAAATAAAATCAATTTTAATTGATTATAATTGTATATTATATTTTAAAATTGATTTTAATAATATTTATTAAATAAAGTTTAAAAATATTTAAAATTAATAATTTTAAAATGGATAATTATTTGAATAAAGCAGCAGATATTTATTATTCAAATAAACGTTGTAAAGTATCATTTGATGATTTTTTAGAGGATGATAAAGAAACTATAAGGAATATATATAGTGAATTTTTACCATATTTAAAAGATACTTCTTATAATGAAAAAAAAAGAAATCAAATTGTTGCTTTTTTTATTATGGGTTTAGTAGGAGATATACATATATGGTATTATATATGGGAAACAATTAAAGAAGAAGTTACCGGTGAATATGTTTCAAGGGAAGACCTTGATTATATATTAACAATGTATTATAAGCTAAAACAAAAAGTATTATCATCATTATATCGTTTCCCTGGCTCACCTGCAGAATTAAGAGAATATATTCTGGATAATCGAGATGATAAAGAAGAACAAAATAAGTTTGATGATAATCAAGATAATAAAGAAGAAAAAAATCTGTCTGATTTTGATGAAGAATTACAACATAAAAAAAATTTTATAAAATATGAGAAAGATTTAAAAAAAATACTTAACAAAAGAGAAAAAGAAGTTAAATATACATATGAAAATAATAAAACTATTCATTTTATGAATGATACGAAATGGAGAGTATCTGAATTAAAATGTTTAAGAAATGATAATATATATACATTAACTGAAAGTTTAGAAACTATCAATAGTGAATTTTATCGGTCTATTTTCTGTGATATTGGATATGAAGAAGATGAATATTAAATTTTATAAAAAAATATATTTTATAATGGACTTGTTTTTTAAAATAATTTTAAGTCCATTATATATTTCTATTTTTTTTAATTTTAATGATTCCAATAAGTCTTATTTCTAAAATTAATATGACCATTACTCATATGTGTTGATTTTAATGTATCTCGATTTTCTATAATATATGTTTCATTATTATAACTATAAAATATTCGATTCACATAATCCATCTCATTTACTATACATTTTGTACAATTATAACATGGTTTTGAATTCATAAATCCATTCTTTTCTGAAAATCTAATTACATATAAATCAAATGTTCGATTTTTCTTTTTTAATATTTTTGAATTTGATATTTTTTTATGAACTGTTGTTTCTGCATGTGTAGAAAATCCATTTGTACTTCCAGCTTGATTACAATTCATTGTATATATTTTACCTTTTCTTACTAAACATGCACAATGTTTAGACCTCATATCTCCTGTTAATGCATGTTCCGCACATTGATTAAATATATTTTTTACTTTCGTTGAAGTTTTTAATTTCTTAAATGTTACGCCCTTCAGCGGCATCTTTTCTATGTATTTAATTTTCAATTTATAAACTTAAAGAAAATCAATTTTAATTTATACTATCTAGAATAATACTTCATATTTTTTTAAATAATCCAATTTAAATTCAATACTTATTTCCAATAATAAATTATAAATATATTTATTTGTTAATTTCATATCCTTGAAATGTTTATTTAATTCATATGAAATATCATAAAACTCTTCACAATAACCATTTTTATCTATGTTTTCAATAAAAAAATTTAAATCTAAAATTATTAAAAAGTTTTCAATTATATAATTTCTTAATTTTTCAAATTTTTCCATATCTATTTTAAAATCTAAAATTATATTTTCAATTTCTTTTGGTAAAAAATCCATATATTTATTTATATAATTATTTTTAAAATAAATATTATTAATATCAGTCCATAATATATTTAATTTTTTAAATATATTATTTTAATTTAATATTGGCAACCATGATTGAACTAAATTTGAATATTTACAATTTAAAATCAAATTATTTTTATTTTTAAATATTTTAGTTAAATTATTAGACATTTCTATTGATGTTATCCCTAATAAATCAAAATGTTCTTTTGTTTCTAATATAAACATATTATATGTATTTTCATCAATTCTTGTAATTAAAAATTGTTTTTCTTTTTTTGATATCTTATTTTCTTTATCTTCAAACTTTATATCATAATAAAATGTTAGATTATTTGAATATTCTGGATGAAATATTAATCTACAATCTTTTTTTACAAATTTTAAATGATTAAATATAAAATAACTTTTCATTTGAACATGACATACATTCATAAAGTCATCAAATGCATATTTATTTCTAATAAAATCATGACATAATTCTAATCTATTTGATAATTGTTGAAGTTGAACATAATTTCCTAAATAATAAATCATATCATTTACATAAAATATCCAACAATCTTTTTTGTTCTTTGAAATTTCACCCGAAATTAATGTTCCATTATATAATTCACTATCAAATCTAAATTTAACAGAATAAATATCATTTCCAATCATAAATACTGAATATTTTTTATTGTTATAAGTAGTTATAAATAATAAACAATTTATTTTATTTGATTTTTCAAATGATACTAAATAATTTGGATTAAGATTATTAATATTAGTTAATTGTTCAATTTTTATTCCATTAAATCTAAATTGGTTCATAAATTGGTCAATTAATCCTCTTTTAGTTTGGTCATCTAAAATTATGTATTTTTTATGACAAAAATAAGAAAAATCATTTTTGTTATTTAAATTATTATAATTTTTTAAAATAGATTTTGAAAATTTATAATTAATTTTTTTTCTTTGTTTGCCAGTAAAATGTCTAGTTTGTTGATATTTTTTTTGATAAGACGACATATATTAATAATTAATAATTAATTTTTTATTATAATTTTTCTTACAATCAATTTTATTTTTAATATTTTTAAATTATATTTATAATATATAGTTATTTATATGAGTTTAAAGATAAAATCTCATTCTAAAAAAATTAAAAAATCTTCTCGTAAAAAAATTAAAATTATAAATAGAAAACCAAAAATAACAATTGGATTTCATCAAGAACAAGGAAGAAGAGATTATATGGAAGATGAAATTTTTATTTTCAAAGGAAATTCTTTTGTTTTTACTTGTATTTTTGATGGTCATGGTGGTGGCGAATGTTCTAATTTTTTAAAAAAATATTGTTTTAAAATATTTAAAAATAATCTTAAAATTTTTAATACAATAAAAAAATCATTATTAAATACAACAAAACAATTACATTTAGGTATTTTAAAAAATAAAATACAATCTGGTTCAACATTTAATGTAATTGTTGTTAATCGTATGACAAATCATTTTTTTATTGCAAATGTAGGTGATTCAAGGGCAATTGTATGTTTTAAAAATAATAAAATTAAACAAATTACAAGGGACCATAAACCAGAAAATAAAAAAGAAAGTAGAATGATTAAACGAAAAGGTGGTTTTATCGCAAATGGTAGAGCAAATGGTATTTTAGCAATGTCAAGGTCAATTGGTGATATAAGATTATCTAAATATATTTCTCAGACACCAGATATATTTGAAGGTAATATTATGAATATTAATTTTATTATTCAGGCGTCGGATGGTTTATATGATGTAATGTCAAACCTTGATATTTGTAAATATATCCTAAATCTTAAATCTAAAAAAATATCTAATAATGGAATTGCAAAAAAATTAGTTAATCATTCAATTATTAATAAAAAAAGTTATGATAATGTATCTGCTATAATTTTATTTTTTCATTAATATATAAATTATATAATATACATATTAAATTTATTTATCCACAATGATAAGTGCAACCTACAAATTTACATTTAACTCCATTTGATAATACTCTTCCATTTGTCATATCACTAAAATCTTCATCTTGAGTTATTTTTGC
>Ga0181606_10001062_pt1 | contig 23737 bp, 6 predicted proteins | sample 041ome_10_FD_132994 | JGI IMG/M metagenome (GOLD analysis project Ga0181606, IMG submission 132994) | Coastal salt marsh microbial communities from the Groves Creek Marsh, Skidaway Island, Georgia - 041412US metaG (megahit assembly) | ecosystem: Environmental > Aquatic > Marine > Intertidal zone... | reverse complement strand
CAACTTTGGAAGTTCTAACACTAATAGTACCACCCCTACGACGGCTACTACGGTCAATCTCTTTGCTAATTCGGCAAGTAGTTCTAGTTCAGGTATCGACCTAAAATCAAAAAAAGAAGTGTTATCTAGGAATTCTTCCAACAGTAAGGGACTTGGTAAATCAGCTGCTCAGTCAGTTTCTACTACGGAAACCCCTACATCTTCCAAGGGGGGTATATCTTCTAAATCAGATCTGCACCCTGTTACTTCTTCAAGTAAATTAATATCCCCACCTTCAAATAACTCAAAATCAAAAACCAACCATACATCTACTTCGAATAAGGCTATTCCTACTAAAACATCTCAACCCTCATCTACTTCGAATAAGGTTATTCCTACTAAAGCACCTCAACCACAAGTAGCATCGAGTAGTTCAAATGATCAGGAAGAAGAGTGGAAACAGACTAGATCAGGGGGAATCAAACTAGAGAAGTTTCTTGACCCTATAGTACGTCCCACAGTTCGAGAAGAAGATAAGTATCCGAAGTCAATTCGCAGAACCCCTTTTAACGAAAACAATGAAAACCATATGAATTTTATCACAAACCCTTTCAAAGATCACATAATTATTTCGAATTTTAACGATATTACCAACGAACTATTGCAAAAACGTTCTGGTATTCGTGCCATTTTTGACCCTGAAGACCTTTCTAATGACATTAAAAGTATAAAACTTCATCAACAAAATGGATTCACTCGTGATGAAACAGGCGAAATTAAACTCACCACTGTAAACCAAAAAGGAATTGAAACATCCTACTCTTGCGTTTATTCTATGAACCTTGATGAGTGGCGTTATCGTGACTATTCTCGTTACCGAATCTTGCCCTTAGAAGTTAAACCAACTGCTAAAAAAACCGTTCGCCATGATGAAAGTGTCGAACTACTCACTCTCACAAAAGGGCAGGCATTAAAACACCCACGAGTCCTCCCATTATTTAAACCAAGCACTGAGGATGACGTATGTAGAACAGGAGCAGTGTTTCTAGCTAGAGATCTTAATGACCTGATAGATTGGGAAAGCAGTGCTAACCTAGATAATGGTGACCCTTGCCTAGTTTTTCGAAAATTAGATTATGGTCCTAAAAATGCCCCAAAATACAATCCAAATCACACAACTCCTACTCTAACTTACGCTAAAGTCATGCATCAGGCTATCCACCAAAACGTTGATTATCCTCACTGGCTTCACTTGGATGCTCGCAGTATTTGTGAACATCCTCACGTTACGAAGCTTACCAAAACAAGGTATGACGGATCCGTCTTGAGGAGACCCGTTGAGACCATAACTATTCTTGATAGAGCTAAAAGCCATCAGGGAAAAATACCTAAGAAAAAAGCTCTTCAGCAGTTAAGAAGTCTCTTCAGCACTAGATACCATGCTATGAATAAGAATCTCGCCTATCCAAATAACCTGGAAAAAGATCCTATCATGGGTCCTGTGTATCAAAAAGCCCATGATTTTATTCACCACAAGGACCCAGCCAAACAAAATCTTCAGCATATTCTTCTACCCGCTCAAGCAACTCTTAGAGCAGAGTGTCCTGACTATCAGTTTCTAAGTAAAAATGAAGATTACCTAAGGAATCCTCCAGAATCCCTTTTCAACAAGTCTAAAATTACTCTTAAGCCTGTAACTCAAGAAGTCTTTAAGAAACTTCGAATCACAGATACGGAATGGAAGCTCTGGGGAGTCTTTCTTGTAACTTGCCTAACTTTTCTCGACAAAGCCTCCCCTCTTCAGGAGCGAGCTTTAGACAGTGAAGTTCCCAAATCTACCTACAACCCCTATACAATCCTAGGTAAACAACAAAATACCCTAAAAGAGCGTTGGACGAATAAGAATCTTTCTGCAAGAGGAGATTATCAATCATGGCTAGAACAATGGCACCCAGATGCTGACCTTTTCGGTTTATTCTCAGAAATGGAACTGCAAGAAAGTGACCACGAAGAATTTATTAAACTAGTTCTACGGGATGATATTGACATCTTCGCTGACTTCCCTCTCTACTACGATAAAGAAAAGGGAGGTAAAGGAATGGACCTGGAGAGTCATGGTATCCGTTTCTATTTTCTCCTTCGTCGATTTGAAATATTATCCCTAGTAGTTGAGTCAGATTGTGGAAGTCTTACTCGAAGACACTTCGAATGTTCTCATTTTTCGACGTATGCTAGTATTGTAAAGAAAGAATTTCGAACATGGAAAGCAAATCAAGACGTCCTTACTCAAGGCTTTCCTAAGGAATGTTGGACAAAAAGTAAGTCGCACGTACCAAAAAACGCTTTTGATGAAAAATATAGCCCAAGGAATCTCTATCGTGACTATTGTGTTAAGAACTATAATCTGCTTAGTTACTTTAATGAAATCTATGGCCAAAGAAAGCCGGATAATCTTGATGAAGCTTGCAAACTAATGAAGGAATTTGACCAAACCTACCAGCATACTACTCCTGAGATCCTTCGTCAGATGAATGATAATATCATCCAAGATTACTATTATTGTCAAAAATTGGCCCAAATAAAACCTAAACATCGCAAAAAGAAGTTGCGCTTAAAACTCCAATATGATAGGTACGGTGTAAGCATGATTGATGATGTAAGTAATGTTCCTTTTGGTTGTCGTTGTGTAAACCCCAACCCTTGGAAGAATGTCCGATTCAATATTGAAACCAAAATACCACCGCCCGAATTATCTTTTAATGGAGGAGAGTACACAACAGAAATTGACCGTTCTGAAAGTGGTCGTTTTAAAATTAACCAGATATATCCACATCCAAGTAGTATCTTCACCGTACGATTTAGGAAACAAATAGGTCTTGACGTAAAGAATTTTGGTAATTCGATTGGGGATGCTGATATTAATCATAATTCTGGCTTGAAAGAGGAACACCTAAAAAACAAGAACCCTAAGGATGTTTACACTAGCTCAGCAGCTAGAATCGGAGGTCTGGGTTTAGACAAACGTACTGAAACAGAGTATTTAGAAGCTCATTCGCACGCATTCCAAGCTTCTATGGAAGCCTGTAACGTGTTACCCAAACTAATGGCCACTTTTATCGAACCCTCAGCTTTGATTTTCGTTGGCTTTCTTTTTCTACTTTTAGAAGATAAGGAAACCATTGAAATCAACCAAATTCTGAAAGAACTTGATATTATCAGATTTGAAAAGGACCGCCCTAGAGATGACAAACCAGCTAAAATGTCCCTTGAAGGATTAATCTATTTGCATTTTGAAACTTGGAAACGTATCTATTCCCTGTTTATTAGTTGTCTTATTGATTTGCATCTTATCTTTTACCAAGCAAATTCAGAAGAAGATGTAGATCATGGGATTAAGTTAAGATGGCTAAAACTTAGGGGAAAATGGGGAGAAGCTTTCGCAGACTCAGGTGCCTCGTTAGTTATTAATAGTCTATATGGGGAACCTAGTGAAAGAGATATCGCTCAAGGACATGCCTGGTCAGCAGCCCCGAACGATAATTATACCGAGTGGGTTGAAAGTCTTCGCAAATTAGAAAGAAACACCCCCTACGATTCATCAACTAACCACCCTTACCAACGTAATTTAGTTTTTCAGCCTCGAAACGCAACAAGCAAAAAGGCCGTAGCTGAGAAAAATGATCTCTACGGTGATGTAGCTGAAATGATGTACCAACAATTTGTCACTACTACCCCTACAAAGGTCGACTACGAAAATAGTTATGGACATTATTTACCCACCGTCAACAACGTAAATGCTCAAACAGCTGCTCACCTGATGCTTTATCTACGACGAAAATGCATCAAAACCCCTCCTACAAAGAGCAAAGCACCCTTTAGTTTCCAAACTGTTCGAAATAGCCAGTATTTTAGACAAGCCGAAAAAGCTATCATGCTAGGCAAAACCAATAATGAAGTATGGGCTAGTCATGAAGCCCAAAAGAAGAAATATCTCGCTAGTCCCCGACTCTTTTATGATGAAATGAGTGAAAAAATACCCTATGAATACGATATAGTATGTCTCTACAGAGATCAGTTTCCCCCTAGGATTTGGGGTCTCACTTCGTATCGTGATGACCGAGAACATGGATTCACTTGTAGTCTAGTTCGAAATTCTTCTACCTGGTGGTTGGAGGATGAACTGATTTCTAAAAAATTCCAAGACATGTACAATCGTAGTTTAAAGGAAGAGGAGAAAAAGGAACGAGAAGACGATTTTGAAAAGAAAAGGAGCAGGAAGAACACCAAATACATAAAAGAACAATGCCCTGTTCGGCGATTAAAAATTACTAATCCTACACCCAGTAATACTGAATCCTTATTCTATATCGATGAAGGGTTTGATTCTCATGAATTGTCTTCTAGTGATGACGGTGGTGATGGATCGGAAGACATGGATACAGGCTCCGACAATGATTTAGAACCTCCTGCAAAGAAAACCAAAAACTAAATGATTATTTAGCATCTCGTGAGTAAGATTTTCAGAATTATTGCCCTACTCGTGATTCCGTCAGAGTAGAGTTTGGAAAACTTCCACTAGATTCCCTATTTTTCCAAGAGATCCTATGGTGTTCGAATAGTTCTTGCCTAACTAGAGGGGTAGTCTGTTCAGAAATTATCCGTAAACACTAGTAAAAATATTTATTTTTCTCTGGTTAAGGGATACTACCTACCAAGTAGAGTTTCCCTCTCTAAGACTAGTGTGCTCTATAAGTTGGAAGTATTCATCTTAGAGTCCCTTGGCACACCCGAGAATGCTAGGGAAATTAGTGCTGAGGTCCTAAGCAAAATGAAAACAGTCAGCTCTGCTATGGTATAATTGAAGACCATGTTCATGGATTCTACTTGTAAGGGATAATCATTGCGCTACACTCTTCTACACAGGAGCAATCTTAAGTTTGTATTACCGAGAGAACTATTTTACAAATCCACTCCCATGCGTTTCAAGCTTACTAACCCTTCTGATAAATTCCGCGAGCAGGACCATCGCCGCACTTCAAGAAACCCTTCAATAAAATTAGCCCTTTATGAAAGAAAAATCAACATATGAACTTCTATCTCAAAACAGTCCTATGTTATATAATGTCATTAATATATAAAAGTTTAAAAGTCAGAAAGTGGGAAAAAGGGACTCACAAGACGACCTTAGACTAAAATCACCCTTCGTATCTTAATTCATTCATGTTCTGATGTGATTTTATAAGATGATGTTTCATCTTGAAAAACCTTTTCACCCTCCTCTTGATGTTTTAACCCTTTTATATTCTTGCCATGAAATGTGCAACAGAAAACGAACACGAACTTTCATCAGAATCGATTGTTTCCATCCTCTATTTTGTTCCCAACACACCTGATTATTGTGAATTGTGATCATAAATGCTTCTTGAAATCCATCGACAAGTTCTAGTCTCTTTGAAGGATAAAAATCATAAAAAATCAAAATATACAAAAGTTTAAAAGTCAGAAAGTGGGAAAAAGGGAGTTTGAACCGACAAAATCTTAAATCAGAATCCCCAATCTTAAATCCTTAAATCAGAATCCCCAATCTTAAATCCTTAAATCAGAATCCACCCAATCTCAACACGAAATCCTTAAATCCGAATTCATCTACGATCTTGATCTCTAAAATTTTAAGATCCTAATCACCTCTGATCATCTCAAAATCATCTCTTTTGAAAGAACTCTAAAAATCTTGTTAACATCTGATTACTTCTCCATCTCTTTCTCTCCCACACCAGGATACATTGTTGCAGCTTGATAAAATTATTATCAAAGCTTTGATAAACAAACTATCACAAACTAACAAAATGTCATCTTTAATCTCCCTCGATTACACCTGACAACCACAGCTACAGTACACCGACTGACAACAAAGGGTACTACTTTTATTTTTCTACCACTCTTGAATTAGTTTTCTGGCCCAAGTTATCGCCGTCGAAATAGGAAAAAGGGACCTGACAATTTCCGCAAAAAGTGGGAGGGTCCCTATTTCGACGGCGTTAATTGTAACCAAAAACTATTCTTTATTTTCACTATTTTATTTTTTAATCAATCTGGATGATTTGGCGACCCGAGGCACTGATTTGACGCGCTGTTGTGGACTGGTCCAATTTTTATCCCTTATAATATCCCTTATAATACAAAAACCACCCTTGTGTCGTATTTTTTTAGGAGTTCAACACCAAAAAGACCCAGTAATTTCTGTTGTTCATAAAAATAAAAATAGTAAAATAACCAACATGACCGTCAATCAATCAGCAGCTTTAGGACTAGCTCTATTTTGTAGCGCCATCCTATGTTTTGTTATATTTTTTATCTTTACTGACTATTGTCTTCAATCTAAGAAAGACCGAACTAATTCTTGTGAAGATGAAGTACTTATCTGAATATGTCAATGACACCGAGCGAGCAGGACCACCGCCGAATTAGAAGTAAAATGCCATTAACACAGAGGAGAGACCCTGCAGGAAAAGACCCTGTAATTCAGTACGAAGATGTCCTCACTGAGTTTGACCAACTAATGATAACTCTTGACCCACTAACTGAAAACCCTCTTGCCAAATATTGCCCAGTATTTATTGAGAAGCTTAAGCATAAAGGAAAAGGCAAAAGAAGTTGGGACCCAGAAGCCCCTTTAGGAACATATAAAACTGACCCTGTAGAACTTCAGAAAAGTTTTGATACTATTCGCCAATTTGCTTTATGTCGGAAAACCCAGATGAAGACTATCATTGAAGGTGTGAATCAGGATTGTTTTGAACAACGTGATCTAGAGTACCTATTTGTTCGTATATCAGAATTTCAAAACCCTGGAAAACTACCGTGGAAAAATAACAAAGATACGAACTCTTGGGACTACCATGAAAAAAGACGGGACATCTGTGATTATTTGACGACCATGGCGGAGAGATGTGATGATATTTTAGTAAGAATCACGTACATGGAACTAGTGCAGTCAAATAGTAGTGAATGTGGTTTTCTCCCTATGATGCCTCCCAATGATTTTTTAGAAAAATACACAGGTAAAGCTCAGCGTAAAGGAAAGAGTAAAGGAAGAGGTCAACCGTAAGGATGAGTGGTTCCGTATTGTTCCCGACCGTTCTCCCACCAGGAGAACGGAAGGATTCGAGTTGTTATCGTTTTTGTCATTTTCTACTCAGAAGCCCTATCGCCCTAAAAGGAAATCAATCGTTGGATAAATTCCATCCCACAGACCCTCTTATGAATGTTTCTTATGGTGACCGCCCTAGCATAATTTTTTATGACCTTCTCCCTTTTGAACAATTAAGTTGCCGGCATACTAGTACGGGCTATGAGTTTGACAAAGATGAGGAAGTAGACTATGTAGAGGCATATCCTCCGCATAAATACCCAGACCATTCAGATTATTTTACAAGGGTTAGTGGCCAAAGAACAACCATTCTAGAGCGGGGTGATGTTTATTTCCAAAGGCTTACTAGTTGGTTAATGCATCGCCGGAGTTATATTAGACTCCCTAATTTTCCCTTAACAATCGGAGAGGTCTTTTTGCACCTTCGAAAGGTCTTTCTTTTGCTTAGTATCCGATATGAAACCCTGGTTCAATCGTGCAAAGACAAAAAAGCAGGGAACGTGATAACAGCCCTTAATGACTTTCTTTTTATATTAAAACAAATGGCTTCGCTCGGTTTTGAAGTAGCAGAAGATCATTTGGGAAGTGAGCCCGACGATGTTATTACTGTGTATCTTATCCCGGATTTGCTCCGGCTAGAAGTACATAGTAATAAACCTCCCGGAAGAAGAATCAAACTAATTTTGACGGAGTACTGGTTCGAATACAACGAAATGATCCGATGTATTCTCGAGAGTGCTGACACCGAAGAAGAAACGTATCAAGAACCTGGATTCTCAGCATCATATAAATCAGCCAATATCCGAGGGTTTTATCTTGATGATTTGAAGTTTTGTAAACCCCTTCAATCAAGTAGCGAAAAGAAAGGATATAAAGCAAGTGACTACAGTGAAGTTTTCAGTGCCCTCATGGCTATTAGGACCTTTGCCCTTCTAACTATTCCAAAAAGAGAGTCTCAAAAGTGGTCCCAAGATCTCAGCACAAAAATCCCAAAAGGACATCCAAACTATAAGCGACACCTAGGCCACCCAAAGATTTCGATGGCTAAGAATGATAGGGGAACAGAATATTCTATCTTAGTCCTAGCTCCTTCTCGTTGTGACTTCCCTCTAGTTAGTTCGGAAACTCAGTGCGCCGTAGACCGAGTCGAAGCCTGTTTTGAACAAGAGCCAAAGACTGCTCTTGAGTATTTACTACAGGTTATTAAAAATCCTGAACCAGAAAAGGAAGAAATATATGTAAATATTACTCTAGATTGTACCATGAAATTAGAAGAAATATCGAGATTGACAAGTAGATCAACCCCAAGTAAAGAAAAGAAATATCGTCAACAGTTAGAGGTACCCCGTCCATTAACTCCCCAGCAAGAGAATCGATCAATTTTGAAAATTTACCACTGGAAATGTATAACTAAAAAGAGACCCTTAATCTCCTACTCAATTGATGGGGATGTCCACACCAAATTAATGGAGAAAATTTGTGGTGTCAGCCTATATTTAAACGAGGTCTCTGGAACTTTCTCGGATAATATACGGCTAGAAAGACTCCCCTCTAGGGAACCAGAACCCCAGGAGATGTCTAAGAAGGAATTCGATTGGAACAATAAGTTGGACCCCATTTTATCTATTGTGTGTTCTGATTGTAAGAGACAGAATCCGGGAGGATTCAAACCGGTGCACACCTTTACGAGTTCTGGTTTTTTCACTCATAACCCTCCCGAGAGCCCAAAAGAAGAAGTAACAGGTAAAGTGAAGTTTTTATCTTATTCTAGTCCTTATCAAGAAGACCCAGTGAAGAAAATTGCTCCTATCGTTCTGACAAACCCTCCGGATTCTTATCCGCAATTACCTAAATCGGCAATACCGTACATCTTCGTTCCTGCTCGAGATTCTATTTTTGATGACCAATCCAATGGTCTTCACCGTATTTTCGATACCGCTTACTGGCGGGACCGCGAAGTATTTCGATCTAGATCGGGATTATGTCACTGTGAACCGCATCTCGTCCGATACGAAAAATCATACCATTTTAAAATATTAACTGAAGGATTCAAGGAATCCTTTATGCCAATAAAGCAGAATGACCCCCTCGAAACCCAAGACAATCTCCCCCTAGATGACCCTAATAACAACCCACCAGAACTTGAGATTCTGTTGGAACAATTTGTCACTAACAATTGGGGCTTGAGTTTCAAAATGAGCAAAGATTTTAAGGATCCCTGTGGTATGTTGTGTTGCCCGGCTTTATTTAGAGGTTCAAACTATCGTCAGCCTGTAGCCCTAACAAACAGACAGTTGCCAGGATCAAGGGTATGGGACATGATTAAAGAAGCAAATACTAACGATAAAAAGGATGATAAGACAAAAGATGGTGTTAATTTTTTAAGCCCTCCGCACACCAGAGGTCTGAGGAATCAATCACACATGGTAGTTCGAACCCTTCAAGATGTCCTCTGCTTCCTTGAGGTTGTTAGTTCTCTTCTAATTATCGAAAAAGTCTCCAACATGGACATTCCAAAGAATTCTTATATCTCTGATTATTTGTTTAGATATCAGATCAAAGATAAACAAAAAATTAATGAAAGACTAACCTCCTGCGTATTATTTGCTAACATTTTCAATATTGGTCTCCGTCTTTCATCCTTCGATGATATTGAAGGAACTTATGTGATGACTGGGCCACAGACCGTAGATATGAAAGAGTATCTTGAGATTAATTGTGCGACAAATCTTAGTATTCAGCAAAAAAGTGAGCCAAAAGGCCATGTCCGACACAGCAAAACCTCCACTTTATTTCATATTGAGAAGAAGTGGCTCAATAAGGCTTATCGTGATTTAACAGAAAAACCAGAACTCTATCCTTCGTATTCTAGGAGAAAGGAAGCTATAGGAAATTTACACCCCAAGGCCTCTCCTTATTACACAGCCCATTATTTGCCTTCAGATCAAAATCGAAATCCTAGAATTAATTTGCCTCTCCCCCCTGCTAAAGAAGGATCTAATATTGGAAAATTCATACAAGCAATTGTTGATAGCCTTTATTGTTCCCAAAAAATGATGACTCTTAGAGGTATGTCCCTTGAAAGTATTCCAAAACACAAGCCCGAAAGCTATGTGCCTACTCCATTCCATGGTCCGCCAAGAACAGGAAAAACTCAGCATTGCATTGGCCAAGCTCTTGATGATAAGTTAAGTATTGAGAGGGACAATTTCCTCGGGCATCTTGCTTGGTCAGGAGCTATATTGAAAGTTGATGGAAGCTGTGGCATAGGTAGCTTAACTACATTAATAGGAATTCATGATGAAGAAAACAAAGATTACCCAGAAGCCCGAGTAGACCCTTCACCTTTTCAGAGTGATAAGACTATATCTGCTTATCGATTTAGAGGTGTTTGTGTTCAACCATCACACCACATTAAATGTATTAATCATGATCAAGCTCCAGTCTTACACCCCTCTATCCACTACGAGAATCTTGAAAGAAGGACAATAGAACAGTGGACAAAGCACCACAAAATAACGAATATTGATAGTCATCGATCTATCCTGCAAAGGGACCTAAACTTATCTATAAACAAATCAATCGCAGATGTCCTCCCGCAGAAACTAAAGTCCTATTTTCAAGCCTTATCTAATTCCATCATTCTCTATCAAGCCGAAGCCCTTCCTAAAATTAATAAGTTCAAGCTGATTGAAGAATGTTCTAAGTGTGGCAAAGTGATGAGTCGTTGCACTTGCGTCAGCCTTGGTGTTGCTACTACTAATAATATATTTAAAAATCCAAGAGAAATTGATGAAGTCATCGTCCTACAGCAAAGTCCTTTTACAGTTGATGATTACGAAAAAGTCAGGCCAAAACAAAACATCAGGAGGACTGCGATTTAGGTTACTAGCGGCACAAACCTAAAATTAGCGGAACTTTTGGGAAAGGCGCGAGATGGGCAAGCAGGTAACGTAGTAATTCCGACTTCTTGAAAAGGTTGTTGAAAAAGTTACAAGTTACAATTAAAGAAAGGTTATGGAAGAATAGAACGCCAGAAATGCCACCACCTAGGGCAACAGCAACCCCCAAAAGGGGAGAGTGGAGCTATCCATTCTATGGTGACCCCAAGAGCATAGGGAAAAACCTCTTTGAAGTATCATACCCCCAACCACCCGTACCTAAAAGGGAGTTGATGAAGATCCTGTATGATTCTGGGAAATTCTCAGAAATCCACTTACTAGAAAGCGGGGAACTTCGTCTTACTCGAGTAGATAAGGAAAATGACGACAGTGAAGGTGAACTTGATAAAGTTAAAGAAGAGCTTATTGCTACCACATCAGGTTTCCTAGAACAGGGGGTTGAGGAATATTCCCAACCTCTCCAAACAATCTGGAACTATCATTATGGCCATGACGCAGCTTCTATCACCCTAAATTTAGTCACAAAGTCAAATAACCAGCTTTCTCCTGAAATCAACCACAAAATCACTTCCTTTATTGGAGGTTCTTTACACCAAAACACCCCTCAAGCTCTTCGAGCTGGTTCGAGCATTATTGTCGATATTATCTTAGCTGTCAGAGTTCTCAAGGAGGATATGCAGAGTCTGTGCCATAAAAATTTCATAATCAGAAGCCAAAGCCCTTGTCGAGTTTATTTTGCCCTTCAGAAAGTGATGGTTAAGTTGAGTTCTTTATACAAGGCTTGTAAGTTTACCGTCTGGTATTTTAGTCCTGAAATCTATCGCTTTGACTTTCCAGGCTTTTGTTCAGTACAATCTCAGTGGAGAAGAGCCTATGAGAAAGAAACCCCTATAGAAAACTGGAAGGAGGAAAAGGAAGTGACATCCTTCACCCTGAGTCACCATCTCCATACTGATCTAATATCGACTTTATCAGTAGACCTCTGTGAGGAAGATTTTAAGGAAGCCATTAAAAATATCCGAGAGGATGCCCAAGAACTGCTCCTTTTAACTTACAAACTAGTAAAAGCTTTCCAAACCCTATCACAATTTAACGAAAGCTATAGCCACGACCCTTACAGGTATGTATTCCAATTAGGATTGATTAGTAAACCTGAAGATTCCTTTCACAAGATAAATCATGTAGCCTGTCGGTTCCGGACCCCTATCGTCAAAACAGACTTAATAGAAGCAAAAGAAGAAGAACACTATTTAGGTTACACGATTTTCCCAGAAGTCGCTAATGATTATTCTCCCAATAATATTTTAGAGCCCGGAGAATCTAATCTTATTTCGCTTCGGAAGTTCTACGAAAAACCTTGGACCGCGGATGATGATTATAGGTCAAACGAGAAACCCATCGCAAGTTTCAGACCTGATCTCTTAGATCCTCCTGAAGATTTACATCCGCTTTTCCATCATTTTCGCATTAAAGGAAAGGAATATATTAATACCAAGAAACCCCTTAGAGAATTATCTATGATCGCCACTTGCGAATACCCTTATGATAAAGATAGCAACCCTACAACATCTGCCCTGAGAACCTGGGGAGCATCTTGGGACCACTTCATAGCTTACGAATTAGACGAGAAATCCCAACATGGAGATTGGCATACTACTAGTGACACCTACACTGGGACACTGTATTGTAAACGCGAGGGCAAGAAGACTGAAGAGGAACGTTTCTTGCGAGAAGAAGCAACCCAGAAGTACGCCAACAAATGTGATTCTTGGTTCCCTAATTTCCCTTTGTTCCAAGAGTGGTCGAAAGATAAATATTAACCTTTTTTGGCAGGTATCAAAAGTGAACCCATAAAATGAAAGAACTGAACGAAAAGTTAAAAACCTGATGGACACGCATATCGACTTCACTGTTCCTCCAGGAGAAAATACCAAGATCTTGAAAACCAAATAAAAGATAAAGATACGAAAGAAGCTACGTCCCTGGCTCTCAAACAAATCGTGAAAATCACCAAGATAGATCATAACAATGGTTAAATATTTGGGTTATCAAGAATGGTTCTTCTAATAAAAAATCCCGTCATTGTTCAATCACCGAGATCTTCCCCTCTTTGCTCAAGGAAAATGGTTCTGATAAATATGATAAGTTCCTCCACAATCTAAAGAAATCTGGAATCTGGAGCATCATAGATCTCAAAATTAAATTATACAAGATCAAATAATTCTAGTTTGCATCCATAACAGGCTTCTGAAATCTGCAAACCGTAAGTTCAAAGATGAAATCAGAAAAACTAGTATTATTGATCCAAGCCCAAAGAATACTATCGACCAATTTCCACAGGAGCAATATTCAATATTATACTCTGCGAATATTATACTCTACTATTGAACCTTGTGTTTCAAGAGATGACTTCAAAAACATCAGAATGGAACCTTCCAGTGACTCGGGAACTTTCGACTTCAAACCGGAAGAGGTACCTCGATCTCATGACAATCTTGCTAGACTTCTAATAAGTGTAACAAATAAGTCTTACGATCTTCATCGAGATCTATTAGATCCTGATTATGACGGAAATCCAAATGAAATAGGGAATATAGGGAGTATCGCTAATATCCTAAGAGATGTTCTAGAAATAGTAACCCTCTGGGGGGAACTAGTTGACAGGTTATCTCTAGAAGATTCCTATAGAGCCCTTATCAATTTTTCCCACAAAGTCCGCCAGTATCTTGCTGACCTAGGAAAAGCTCATTGTTCCCTTCACATAGGTAGACACTATAAACCAGGAGATTTTCTTTTCCTCCTCCATATCCCCTTCGTTATTTTCATTGAAGCCCGAGGCCCTAAACAAGATCCCGACCACACAACCATTCTATTAGGAGAGTATCTTTGTCACCGTCCAATTCTAGACCCATATTTGACCAAAGAATACCACAAAAGGGTTGGTCCAGAGTACGACCGCGACAGTAATAATCTTCACCGTGGTTATTGTGCTATTCATAGTATTCCTCTAGAAGAAACCACTCTTGAAAATTCCCAGTATCCTGTGTTTCGTCAGATCCGAGAGGCCTCCTTTAGAGTATTAAATCTAAGTAGAAACCTGCTGCAAGGAGGTAGGTTGAGAGATCGATGTCGTAGAGGAGAAGACCTCAGTATACATATGTCCAGTAGTTGGCTTTATCCAAAGCATGAAGTGATTCCCCAGAAGTATAGAGGTACCTGGCACCCTGACGATATTGAAAGTTGCATGCTCAAAGAGAGAAGGATTGAAGGAGCTATTCTAGCCGAACCAATAAGATATGATGAAGAAGATTTTCGTAGACATCCTGATCTCCCTCTCCCCGATTACAGAGGAAAGCGCCTCACTCGTTGTTGGGGTCCTTTCGAAAACGTCGCTAGACTAAATCAACAAGAAATATATAGTGAATCTTTAAATCTAAAAAGTTTCACTGAATTTGACGAACAGCCCACAATCAAAAGAGGTATATCTAGTAATCCATATTGTCATTCCTACCATTTTGGCATCTTCAAGTATCATATCGGAGAGTATAAAGGAGAAGGTTCCGCCCATTTCACCCAAAACAATGGCCTTCTTAGTTCAATACAAGCTTACCCTACAAAGAAAAAAGATGGACATCTAGATTGGGCCTATTGGGGACCTGAAAGAGATTGTCCATTAATTATAACAACCCCGATACGATCCGTTCACCCCAATCCAATTCTAAAAATAGTCGAGTTTGTTGAACCCTTTATTAATATCAAGCCCAACCAGTACGCCACGCGCGCCACTCAAGGGCGAGTTGCTGTTTCCTACCTCCCTAACTTCTATTGGCCAGCAAGTGAAAGGCATTGGACATTCCCGAGTTACAGGAGAGAGGTGACCCAAGGAGTTTGCCGCTCAGAACGATTTGATCCGAGTATCGTAGGATTGTATATAAGTACCAGTAAAAGTGCAGGTCATGTAGTTTCCCGGAAAGCCCTATTGGAAAAGCTTACTGACAATAGTAGCTTTTTTAGTCCCACTTCTCTTGTATGGTATATCCACTATTATGAGGAAACAATATGTGAATTACTCAGGGCCAGAATCCAAGAAAGGATCGGACATCAAGAATTCTCGACTCCCTTAAGACCATTCTCTATTCAATTACAAACCTTTTGTGAAGAGTTCCTAGCGAAACTCGGGTATATCCACCCAGTAGAAATTCACGAAACTAATCCAGATGGAATGGTCAGAAGAATTTCGAATGATTCTCCCTTACAGTATATTGCACCACCGAAAGTATGAGTCTTGATTACGGCGAAAGTCTCGCACGGTTTTGCCGTCCGCTAAACTCTATATTCAAGAGGTTAATTCAGAGACCCGATTTCTCCTTAGACGAAATAGAAGCTGAAAAAGAGTTTAGGTGCACTTACATTCGCGAAAATTTCGAAGCCGTTCTTAATTATGATCGTCTTTATCCTCCATGGCCTCTTTCTCAAAGAACTACCGAGCCCTGTGAGAACCAAAAGATCCCTATTCGGGAAGGGAGTAGCCCAAACCGCGATCCTTTCAGTCTTGACTTCGGGACAATTAAGGAGGGTCGACGACGTATTTTAAGGACAGACATAATAAATAAATCCTCACAATTTTATGACGACCACCCGAACTTAGTAGATGTACTTGACCTAGACCCTGTCAGCCGTGCTCTCCATCAAAGTCATATACTAGAACAACAGCATTTTGATAGAGCCCAACAAGAAGCAAAAGAACGATTATATCGAGAATATCAATTAAAAATTCTCATCCTATGTGGGAATCAAAGCACGAGTAAGGACTTCTGTACGAAAAGCGGCTGGACTTGTTGTCATTGTCACAGTGCCCTAGCTGATTGTCGAAGATTACAAAGAATACAGATTGAAAGGGACTACTTTAACCAAATGAAGGACTTATATAAGCAAGAACTAGATCACTACACAAGAATAGATAAGGAGACTCGTGATAGCACTATTTCGGACGGATTAATGCAACTCAGGACTCAATTCCGCAAAGTCCTCAGTGTTTTTGAAGTGGTGAAAGAAGCTAGCCAGCCATTACGACAGGGTAGTCTATTCACCAAGGACAACCAAAAAGATCTCACGCACATAATTAAGGATCTCAATGAAGTTATTGATAATTTATCCAAACCCCCAACATTATTCATGAATAATAATGGGCGACGCTATGAAATCAAGTTAGGACCTCCTGACTCTTGTAGTTCTAAAAGACCTCCCCAACACATTCAAGAGCTAGACCAACAGGAATCAGATATCGAATTATCTACCAGTCTATTATCTACCAGCCTTTCTGAAAGGCTTCTTAGTAGTAGTCCTGATCCAGTATCACCAAACCACCCCCAACAAGAATCAGATATCGAATTATCTACCAGCTTATTATCTACCAGCCTTTCTGACTCTGGCCCAACTCTAATCAGTAATAAAAACCAAAGACCTCTCAAAGATCTTGAGGAAGAAGATAAGTCCGAAGCCCGTAAGCTAGCAGATGATGGTACTTTAGTCGGTATTGCTCTCAAAAAACTCTATTCTCGAGGTTGCGCGGGATGGGTTACTGATAATCAAAAGGGCTATGACTTTATTGATAACTATCCAGACGACGAGGAACCTAATATTCATCCTGCTATTTTTAAAACTGAGTTATTCAAAATTATTTGCGATCAGATTCTTGATGTCATTAACAAATCTGTTGATGAAATTGAGAAGTTCACCGAAGATTCCCAGCATAAGTTCGGATATTCTTACCAAGAAAGTGGACCAAAAGTAAAGCAGCTTCTTGATGAATGGGCAGTATATGATTGTCAATTATTCTATAGTAGCCTTGGTGATTTTGTGCCCGAAAACCCGGAAGATCTAGAAGCATATCGGAACATTTTTAAAGACATAGTCAAGCCAATTGGAAGGGGTTTCGATAAAAATCTAAATTATGAAAGGCGACCCATAGAGTTTCACTTGCCAAATATCTGTCACTACCAACAAGAATCCCATATACTAATGGCCCAAGATCAACCCTGTTTGACTTGGAGTTCGCAAATAGTCGAAACTCTTCTCAATCCTAACGACCCCGAGTACCCTAACGACTCCGACTACTTAGAAAATTTAGAAAAATCGCATGAAGTTGAAAGACTCATCCAAGAACGCTTCGCGCAATTATACAATAACAGTCAAGCAAGGATAAAGCCTAGAGAAGAAGATATCCCGCCAGGATGCCCATTAAAGAAACCTAAGATAAAGTACAACGACTATTTTGAGTTCGAAGTAGTTACTGCCTTTCAATATGATCCAGAACGGATGGCAAAATATTCTTCGAAAGTCATGCCGATAGGCATCTCTCCTTATCATCTAGCTAAAGGAAAGTATTATTACCTCCCTCATCAACTAGTCCACCGAAAAGTGTCCGAAGGTTTTCCCGTTTATAAAATCCAATCCACTGGCTTCTTTGTGTGTAGCAATAGAGGGACCTCAATAGCCCATAAGGATAAACATTTCAAGGCATGGAAAACCCGTATACTCTCTAACGAGGTATCTCAAACAGGAAAGTCCTCCCCTTCTCAAGTAAACTCGATAGACCGGAGAGAGCATCCTGTAGTCCTTTTTGAGCTCCCAAAAGATGAAGAATTTTTTGACTCTGCAGATATAGCTTTAAGTCAAAAAGAGTACTTGAATCTAGTTCAAAATCATCGCAAGGTTGAAGAAACTCCATTCCCGGTGTTACGAGAGAAGCATTTCCCTTACTTTTCCCCAGATAACGAGCCCACTGATGAATTCAAGACGGAAAGGCTGAACGCCCGAAAATCTTGGTTCCTCTTACAATCTAAATGCTTAGCACCTAATATTCCAATAGACGTACCGATTCCAATACTTAACTCTTATCTCCGAATCGGGAGTTTCCGAGCTGAAGAAAGATATTCTAAAGACCCTTTAAAATGGGATCCTAAGAGTAGACAACATATCATCTTACCACTTTCAGGTAACGGTCCTTGCCGAGCTTTTGCCTTTGCACCTGATATGGATATAGGGCTATTGAAGAAAGGAGATCATTTAAGAAGCGTTCTGGAATTTCTAGGACAAGAAGAGCAAGACGAAAAGTGGCCAATTGAAATATTAGGTCCATAAGTGTGAATTCTAAAAATGGAGGTGGTTGCTGAAATATTCAAGGATCACCTCCCCCAGAATAATATTATCCAGCTAAGTAACGAAAACGGCAAACTTATTGTAAGGGAAGGCCTAGAAGGGGAGTCAGGTATATTTACCCTAGATCATGAATACCTCAAGGACCCTCACTCCATTGTTGGAACTCGTATCTTCCCCAAAGTTGAACACCCAAGAGAAACTTTTAGTGATTTTAGGAGGAAACTTGCTAAAGATCCCATGAACGAAGATCTTTACATCTGGCCTTTTGATGCAAACGACATCAGACGAGTAAAGTTGCCCCCTCTTTCCACCAAACGCGACTATGATTTTTACAAATTTTGTTATGACAAATTTGAGATTTTAGGTCCCAATAATGGGGATGCCTACATAGAGTACCTAACAAAACATTTGGATGGTCCCCAAAGTCTCTCTCTAGACCATAACCCCTCTATAAGCCGGAACTTAATGGTCATAAGTAGGAATTTCTGCCGTTTTAAAGAATTTCTTGCCTCCCTCCGGAATGAGAGGTATCCAAATATTTATCCCAATGAGTTAGCTGAAAAAGTTGGTCGAGAAGTAGACCATTTACTAGACCCGAAAGCAAATACCAAAGAAAGCAGAGATGCCTTTTCCGAAAAATATTGGGATAACCTTGATGAGTGGTTAGAACTAACTTATCACCTCGATAGGATCTACTCAGGTGGTCAAGGATGGCAAGATCTGGTTTACCCAGAAGAAAATAATGCCTTCCGTATACTTCAAAACGCCCTTAGTCAAGGTAAACCACTAAACACCCTCCTACTAGCAGAAGCAATATTGAGAGAATGCCCAAGTGGATCTGATGTTCATCAAGAATTGCATGCCCTAAAGTATTTTATTGATGGATCACGGATCCGCCAAGTCAGAAGAAATGTTGAAGAATTACTTCAAAAAGGCCACGTACTTGCTTGGCTAGGTATCCTTAAATCCCTAGTTTCCCGGAGAGAAGTAAATAATATCCAAGAAAGCCCTGCCCTAGATATGCATACCGTAGACTGGAAAACGTCACCAAAGTTTCAAGGTAACGAGTTAGTTCATGGTGAATGTTCGCCTCTCCTCCACCTTCATTACGTTGAAGACGGCAACGCCGCTCTAAAGACTTATTTAAATCGACCTAGTCTCACCCACCTAGACCATCATGCAAATACCGAAATATATAGTAGCTACTGGGCCACCAGGTGTAAAGACCACAACTTAAATTCCCGTCTCACTCGAATGAACACCCATATCACCCAACGTCTATTAATAATCTCCTATCACAGGGTTGTTTCAGCAAGGAAATTCCTAATTGAATCAAAAGGAAACCCCCATCAGAATAACTTTGAATCAGTTAGTGATATTCTTAAAAGATGGTTCCAAAATTCTACTCTTCAGCCAAACGGGAAGCTGAGCTTTTGGCACCCTCACTATGGTAGAGCCCAGATAAGAGATATTATGGTTGAAATGGGTGTTCGCCCTTTAGATACCCTAAGTACTGACCAAATCCAACTATTAGAAGCAAACAGGATTTTAACAAATAACGAACTAGAACTGCTCCCTTATTGGTGTGGTGGCGGAATACCCTTAACAACTCCTTTGCAGGATCTTTTCCCTTCAGAAAATGCTCCCGCTTCCATTTCAACCCTTGATTACATATCACAAGACGACCCTTTACCAAACCATTTAAGCGATCGAATTAAGATCCAACCACAAGACAAAGAGTTCTACAAGCAAGAATGGGCTCCATCCTTGCGATGGCTCACTAGACCCTTTAGAATTACTCCCGCGTATTTCTCAAACCAAGGATATCATTCTCGATTTGTCAACATCACTATGCTCATAATTTATAATGAAAATATCCCTAAAGACTATAGAGTGCCCCAAGCTACAATAACAAAGCAGATACATGACCTTGCAAAAACAGTTCTCCCTGAATTTGGTAAAGAATTCTGGAAGCGCCCAACTTCTATTCGAAACAGTGAACAACGCCCCTTCATGCAGGTATTAATCCACGCTTTTTCTTTATTTCGTCTAGAATCCTTACTAGGAATCCAGTTTCTCGAGAACCTCCTTATTGAGCTTGTTCATAGTGATGAGGGGAGAAAGGAAATTGAAGAAGGAACACCCGTCTGTGTTGATCTTTTATGTGATTCATTATTTATTATGAAAACCCAAGGCTTAGTTTATGAATCCCATGGACCCCGATCGAGGTTTCCCCGGTACGGGTCCCAGGCGATCTATCAGAAAGCTATGACGTTCTGGACTTATGATGTTGACAGTCCTGATTTATCTGAATATTGGACTATAACAAGACATGCAAATTGTCTTCATTGTTTCATGGCGTATCCTCAGGAATCCGGTTGGAGCTTCGTTTATCTTCCTCTCCCTTTCGAATCTACGTACAAAAACCCCTCTATATTTAATTCAAGTTCTACCCTAGCCAACCACCCCTCCTGGTGGGAGTATGATAATGTCATCAGTAAAGAGGGTTTGTATGGTTCTGCGGGTGCTGATTATCGGCTTTATTGTCTCTTAAGTGATATTAGAATGCAAAGTCGGCCCAATAAAGTCAGTATAGAAGAGGTTCTCGAAGGAGTTCAAGAAAAGATAGAGGAAGAAAACAGTCACGAACTAGGGTTCGGTCGAAGGAAGATTGGGAGTAGTTTTGTTTACGAAGTGGTTCGAGATCTTTTCACCCGAGTCCATAAAGTAAGTGATCGAATCAGTTTAATCAGCCTAGGTTTAAAAGAAGCAGCAGATAAAGTAACTGAAGCCACAGACCACAGACATGAGCCATATATTCCAATCTCGAACCATCATCGTAGTCAATCAGTTGCCAACAAAAAAATCGGTCGTCCTCGAAGTGTTCCTTTTGAAAAAATCACCCGCCACGATATTGACAAGATAAAAGTAACAACGAGAACGAGAGACTTTGAGAATCTTTTCGGCGAGTGTCCTCAAGAGAGATGTTGTCGCTTTGGACGTTCTTTAAGCCTTTGTAGAACATAACCGAGCGATCACCAAAATGGCCAAAAACTAAAATAACCCTAGAATTCAAAAATCTAAATAAATTTCCCTCTCAAATTCATAACAAATTGAATATACCCTTAACAGAAACATTTAATTATCTTCGAAACAACTTGTTATCCTCATTTGTCACACTGCACTAACAACCAAAACCGCACTTTGATGAATCTCCATTTTGATGTTGACATTGTTGATAGCCGTTTGTTTTAAGAAACTTAATTGTTTCTTCTGAAGCTCTTTCGAGTTTTAAAAACTAAAAAACTAAGAAATCGAAAAGGATGAGTACACCAAGCGAGCAGGACCATCGCCGAGTCAATCCGGATGATTTGGCGACCCGAGGCGCTGTTGTGGACTGGTCCACAATCGAAGAATCTGTTGAGAAAAAAACCCCTCTTGAATCTGTTCAGGAGAATGATGAAAGTGGAGGTGAAGAAGTTTTGCCTGATAATTTTAAAGAATTATCCCGTACCGAGATTGATGATATTTTCAAGATCGATGAAGAAGCCCTTGATGAGGTTGTTGGAGATTTAGAAGAAAAACCCTTCCAAGATGATCCAGAACCCAAACAAGAACCTGTGAAACCAGAAGAATATTTTGACAACCCTCAAGACATTGATGAAAAAGACTTTCATGATGTTCCTATTGGAGAGTCAGATATTGATCGTGAATTGAATCAAGAAATTGATAATAATAAACCCCTTGAGGGAAGTCACAAAGCAAAGAACAGAGACATGACAACCATCAAAACATCAAATGGTGTTGATTACACCGAGTATCAACTAACATCAAGTGACACTGATGAACCTGGAATGGATAATAAAGATGACGGTAAGAGCAAAAATCAGAACAAGAAACAAAGTGGTCCCGTCCCATTTCTGACGGGTGGTGCCGTAACCCGGGATCACTTAGGACTTGCAAACATGAAGTCTAAAGCTCCCGACCCTAATATGATTGTTAAGGTTGAACCTGAGAGTGATGAACGAGATTCGGACATTCCTCAGATTCCGCCGGCAATCTTAATAACTGAATTAGAAAAAGAGAGAAGAAAATTAGAGAAAGAAAGACGAGTTCGTTTAGAACAAGAAAAAGAGATAGAGTATTGGAAAAACCAATTTAAACAACGAGCTAAAGAAGCTGACTTTACAGACTTAGTTGAACAGCCAAAAACCAACCGAACTAGGAAGATTCTTAGCCCTTCTAATTCCGAGGCGGTAGGGTTGGCGGTAGTGAGAAGTAAGTACAAAGATAAAACTGACATCCCAAAGTTGATAGAATCTAAAAATTCTAAAGAAAACCCAAATTCTAAAGAAAACCCTATGGACAAGTTCTGGGTTGATGGAAAAGGAAATTCGCAATTGTGTTCGATCGCTGTAGTTGAGCAATTGAAGAAGAGAATTGTGAAATTTAAGTATGGTCGTCACAAGATATCCGTACTTAGTTTACCCGAAATGTCCCCTGATGGTTCCTTGGCAGAAGATGGAACAGGATCCTTCTATCATGCTCTAGTGAATACTTGGGACGAACAAGATGATGGCCTGAGTTATTCAATGACTCTTACCAGTCTCGTGACCGAGTACCCTACTCCCAGTTTTTGGACAAATATAAAGCTCATGATTAAAAGCATGGATGACTTTGTCTTACCTGAGTTGACCCCGTTCCAAACCCAAATAGCCCTTGACAGTTTTTCTAAAGAATCTATGGAGAGATCCTTTCACAAAAAGAATATCCCTTTGGGGAAAGGCCCTTCATTCGGAGATGCCCGATCCCCAGTATACAGAATGACTCGAGTCCCTGACGAAGAACTATCAGAGTCTGAAGAAGGAGAATTTTTCCAAACAAAACAAACCAACCCTTTGTTAAAGAGAGGTGAAATTAGAGATTATAGAAAAACCTTCAGAGAAATGCAGAACTTAATCCAAGAAGCTTCTAGCTCGAACAACAACCCTAATTATGATAGAAGTAGTGAGAAAGGACCGAACAACCCGAATAAGGGAGGACCAACCCGATTAGTGGACTTCTCCAGAGGACCCCACAAAATTCTAAATCCAAAATCAAGAGTTCCGAACCGCCCAGCGCGTTCCCAAACAAGTTTGGCAGCCGAAGAAAAAGAATCGACTATTGTACAAGTTTTTGATCAACATCAAGGTATCCAACCAATGCAGTTCTACCAGGAGCCTCAAGAGGACGATGAAGAAGAAGAAGAAGAAGGAGAAGGAGCTACTGTTTTCTCAGCATCAGAAAAATGCAGCACCCGACATCTTCCAATGAAAACTCTGAGAATAAGCACTAGGAACCTTCCTCAACCTCTCAATACAACAAAGAAAGACAACCTTTCTCTCCCTTTTCTAAAAGAAGAAGAAGATCAAGAACAGGATCAACAAGAAAAAGCCTCCGGTTCCTCGAATGATAGTACTCTGATTTTCTTGAACACCGCCAAGATGGAAGCACTCCCTTTCAACATGGAACTCTTGAGATTCTACCAGACCATTGATTCACTTTG
>Ga0181606_10001057_pt1 | contig 23768 bp, 32 predicted proteins | sample 041ome_10_FD_132994 | JGI IMG/M metagenome (GOLD analysis project Ga0181606, IMG submission 132994) | Coastal salt marsh microbial communities from the Groves Creek Marsh, Skidaway Island, Georgia - 041412US metaG (megahit assembly) | ecosystem: Environmental > Aquatic > Marine > Intertidal... | reverse complement strand
TACATCTATGCCGCCTTTGCAGACACAAGAGAAGCGGCCTTCTGGTTAGATCAGTCTGGTAATGACAACGATTGGCAACCAGTCAACCTAGACCATAACGATACCGTTGCAGACAGTCCTACGAATAACTTTGCTACGTTGAATCCTTTTAATGGTGGTTACAATCCTACCGGAACATTGTCTGATGGAAACTTACGTGTTACGACAAACAACGCAGGAACAGAGACATATGGGACAATGGCTATTCCATCGTCAGGGCAATATTATTGGGAAGCAACAGTAGAGGTAAGTAACAGCGCATATCTTGGTATTGGAGCATTAAGATACAGTGCTACTTTAATACGATACCGATATCTCAATGATGGTCAAAAAGATGTGAATGGAACAACATCAGCGTATGGAGATTCATTTGCGGCAGGTGATGTGATTGGTGTAGCTGTTGATGCGGATGCAGGGACTATTGAGTTTTACAAGAATGGTACGGGACAAGGATCATTTAGTATTGACCTTAGTTTAGGCGACTTCTTCCCATTGTTCATGGATGGTAACTCAGGAGCTAGTTCTACATTTGTAGTCAACTTTGGCCAACAACCATTCAAGTACGATCCACCTGCGTAGGAACTAGACATGGCATATTTATCACTCAGCACAGCCAACCTACCCGATCCTGCGATAGACCCTGCACAGGGAAGCAGTCCAGAGGATTACTTTAATACGGTAGCCTACTCAGGAACATCTGGCGATAAGGTTGTAACTGGGGTCGGATTTCAACCTGATTGGGTCTGGATAAAGCAAAGAAACTCTGCGGCAGATCATCAACTATATGATTCCGTCAGGGGTGTTACTAAGCTCTTAGAATCAAATCAAACAACGGCAGAGCAAACAAAATCAGAAGGAGTAAAGTCGTTTGATTCTGATGGATTTACTCACGGCGTTGAATCAGCAGGGAATGACAACACAGGAACGCACGTTGCTTGGAACTGGAAAGCCAACGGCTCTGCGACATTGAACGAGGAAGGCTCTATTGACTCACAAGTGAGTGCGAATACGGAGTCTGGGTTTAGTATTGTTACATTTACCGGAACTGGCTCAAACGAAACAGTAGGACATGGGCTATCTAGTGCGCCTGATTGCATTTTATTCTTGCGTAGGGATACAAGTGGATCAGATCACAAGGTCTATCATAGTGCATTAGGTGCTACCAAGAATTTGCGGTTTAACAATTCTGACGCGGTGCGTACTGACTCAACATTCTTTGACGATACAGAGCCGACATTAAATGTTTTCACTGTTGGCGGGTCGAGATTCGCAAGTTCTAGTACGCATGTCGCCTACTGCTTCCACAATGTCGAAGGTTTCTCAAAGTTTTCTAGTTATGTCGGCAACGGTAATGCAGATGGCCCATTTGTGTACACAGGGTTTAGACCTGCTTTTATTATGAGCAAGCGGACAGATAGCACTGGTGATTGGCATATGTATGATGTTGCCCGTGATGAATATAATGTTGCATACAAAGCAATTTGGGCTAACTACTCAAGTGCTGAATATCTAAGCTATAACAACGTATGGGACATTTTATCTAACGGCTTCAAAGCAAGAACGTCTAGTGTTATCACCAATGCATCAGGCGGTACATACATCTACATGGCCTTTGCCGAAAACCCATTTAAGTACAGCAACGCTCGCTGATAGGAGATAAAAACAATGTGGACTTACTTAGGTAAAGTCATACGGGTCGGAAGATCTTGGACCGACAATACCGGTACTCAACATCCATATTCTTGGAATAATTGGTCTGACGAAGAGAAAGCAGCAAAAGGTCTGGTCTGGAATGAAGACCTCCAACCAGTATCTTATGACAATCGATTCTATTGGGCACCAGATGTTCCAAGAGCACTCGAGGATGTCATTGATTCCGATGGTGCTGGTGAATTAATTACCACGCCTGGACTTAAAACAAATGCAGTGAATCAGACAAAGACAACTGCTGGTGGTCTACTTCAGATGACTGATTGGTATATTGTAAGAAATTCAGAGACTGGAGATTCAATACCAGAAGCAGTATCGACATATCGTACAGCAGTTCGTCAGGCTTCAAATACTATTGAAACTGCAATTAATGCGACAGTTAACCTAAACGAATTCATGGCATTGTATGAAACGGATTCTGACGGAGTCTCAATCATCAATAATTGGCCTATAAATAGTTTATAAAAGAGATTGCTAAATGGCATATATTGGTAAGTCACCCTCAGTTGGGGTCAGAGATAGATACTACTACACCAGTGTTGGTGGAGATACTAGTATCTCTGGCGCAGACGATGACAGCCGTACACTCACCTTTACGGATGGTAAGTACGTTGATGTCATGCTCAATGGTATCACACTTGTTGCTGGTACCGACTATGTTACAACGACTGCCAATACAATTTCAGCATTGGATTCCCTTGGTGACTCAGATGTTATCGAGGTTGTAGTCTATGATGTTTTTGCAATTGCCGATACGGTTTCTAGAGCAAGAGGTGGTGCATTTGAAGGACCTGTGACATTCAATGATAATGTCACATTAACTGGTGGTACTCTTGTTGGTGATGGTTCGGGTATTATTAATCTTAGTATTGGATTGGATAGTCTAAGTAATGTCAATCTTGGTACATTGCAAGACGGTCAGGTTCTAACGTACAAGGATTCATCTGGTCAGTTTGAACTTGATTCTGCAGCATCAGCAATGGCTCAGTTATCAGATGTAAATCTGACTGGATTACAAGACGGACATACCATCATCTATAATGCAGGTGTTGGAGAATTTCAAGCAGATAGTATTGCAAGTGGTGGAAATACAACGACATTTGGTTTGTGGGAAAATGCTAGTACAATTTCTACAAATTATATAATCACATCAGGCAATAATGCAATTTCGGCCGGACCAATTTTAATTGATTCGGCAGTATCAGTAACAGTACCAAGTGGATCACGATGGGTGGTTGTGTAAATGGCTATTGAAATTAACGGAACAACAGGTGTCAGTAAGGTTCAGAATGGTGTTATTCAGACTGATGATTTGTCGGCAACAATTGTATTCTGGGAGAATGCTCAGTCATTGACTGCTGATTATACAATTGGAGCAAATAAGTCTGCAATGACTGCCGGACCATTAACACTAGATAGTGATGTCACTGTGACTCTTGAAACAAATGCAGTATGGGTAATTGTATAAATGGCTAAGATAAGAATTAAAGGTGATACCTCAGGATATGTCGATCTACAGGCTCCGGCAGTAGCAGGTGCAGGTAGTATTACAGTACCAAATCTCAGTGGTACATTACTGACAAGTGCTAGTGATTCATCGGATTTTCCAAGTGCTATTCTGACGAGTGGTACTGCACTGACTTCATTCCCATCTGGTTTTGCGAATGGTATTACTGGGATGGATATGTATCGTTTGAGCGCATCGTATTCTGGCGGAACGAATTTTTTGACATCAAATTGGGAACGTGTTGATACAGATTTTACGAAGATTGGAACTGGTATGACTGAATCTTCTGGCGTATTTACTTTCCCAGAAACTGGTATCTGGCATATTCAACTTACTTGCCGTCTTGCGTTAAACGGGTCTTGCCGTGGTCTTTTTGGGGACATATACCATACTCGCAACAATTCTACTTATTCTCTAAGAGCGCAAAATGGAGAAAGCATTGGTCGAATAAACACCAACACTACTCACGGTGGCGTTGTGACAACAACTGTCTTTGACGTTACTGATGTTGCTAACGATAAAGTTAAGTTTCGTTTTGCCGCTGATGACGGTGAAACATCAACCGTTGTTCTTGGCGATACATCATCTAACTCAACTAATGTTTTATTTATTCGACTAGGAGACACCTAAGATGCAACCAGACTTTGTACAAGATGCTCTGAAAGCCCTGCGTCCTGACACTCCTAACTGGTATGGATGGGCAAAGGTTGACGCAGACGGAAACAAAATTCCAAACGATCAGCGTATGTGTTGGGAACACGCCATTGTTATTCAAGACGGTGTAACCAAACCAACTGAAGCAGAATTTGATGCAAAGGTAGCAGAACTTCAGGCAGCACATGATGCGGCCAATGCAGAATATATTTTAAATAGACGTTCAGAATATCCACCAATGGATCAACAACTTGATATGTTATATTGGGATGGAGTAAATGGAACAACTAACTGGCAAGATACTATTGCAGCTGTTAAAGCTAAGTATCCAAAGGACTAATCAATGTCGACACTGAAGCTAGACAATATACAACATCCAGATGCAGTAAGTGCAGCACTAACATTTGACAGTGATGGGACTATGGCTACTGCTACTGGATTTAGTAGTGGTGGTCTGAAAGTCAAGTCAAGTGGTGGTGGTACATTTAGTATTAATCCACCATCAAGTGCTAGTGATCGCACACTGACTCTGCCAGATGAGGCGGGGACAATACTTACAGATGCCACTAGCTACGCACAGTTAGATGCCAACGGTTTCATTGATGGAACGCAATATATTTATCAAGAAGAAAGAATTGTTGGCATAACAAACTATTCTAACGGTGGTTTTTCACATCGTGAAGTAATTGCTGGGACTGTCGGCACAAGCGCAACTGATTTAATTACAATTACTCCTTCTGTAACAAGTAATATATATTGCAGAGGATTAGTTGTTGTAGATGCATGCGGGCATCATGGGACTGTAGGTAATGGGCTTACAACCATGAATACTTTTTACTTTGATTTGAACAACTCCACATTTACTGCCGCTCAAATTTCTGCGGGTTCAGATAGTGGAAACAACCCATCTATCAATATGTCTGTTTCAGGCACATCATTTAAGGTCACCTCGTCTGTAGGTTCAGCAACCTTTAAAGGTGTTTGGGAAATACGAGTGCTTGTTCCACAGGCTTCCGGTGGCGGTGGAGCAACTAACACTTGGACAATTACGAGGAATCTGTAATGGAATACTCAATGACAGAAGAACAAATCCTTGCGGCTAAGTGGAAAGATGTACGGGATCAGCGCAACAGTTTATTGACAGAAACAGACTGGTGGGCAACTACTGATCGCACAATGACGGAAGCTGAATCAGAATATAGACAAGCACTGAGGGATTTGCCGTCAACAACAGATAATCCTGATGATGTAGTCTGGCCGGAGAAACCAGAATGAGCGAAATCCTTGTAAACACAATCAAGAAAGCTGACGGCACTGGAGTAAACGATGCCATTAACTATTAAGTCAACCGGAGAAATTTCAAGCTCACTATTCACTGTTGATAGTGATGGTGATGTGATTAATGCCGGAGAACTTCAACCGACAACGGCATTATCTGCTACTTATTTGAATGTAGGTCAGATCGGTGGTCGGCGTAATCTTATTATCAACGGATCACAAATTGTTGACCAAAGAAATGCAACTGTTACTGCGGCTGGAACATTTGTGACTGATAGGTTTAAACATGAAAATAATTCTAGTTCAGACGCAAGTGTCCAACAGGTAAGTGAAGCCCCAGACACGTTTAAGAATTCCTTAAAATTAACAACAACAGCTACCAAGACTCCAAGTGGCTCTACGTATGCAGGATTAACGACACGCATAGAAGGTCAAGACACCGTAAGCATTGGGCTTGGAACAACAAGCTGTAAGCAATTTACTGTATCGTTTTGGGTTCGTTCAACTAAAATAGGAACATACTCCATATCTTTTAAGAACAGTGGGGCAAATAGGGTATATTTAGCAGAGTACACAATATCTGCCGCTAACACTTGGGAATATAAAACATTAACAATCCCAGCAATTACAACTGGAACTTGGAATACTGATAATTCAACAGGTATGATTATTACGTGGTGGCTTGCTGGAACTGCGAGTGAGGGTACAGCAGGATCATGGCTTACCAGCAATGCCAATATGTCTACAAACCAAGTTAATTTATTTGATGCTACATCCGCTACTTGGCAAATCACTGGTATTCAACTAGAAGTCGGTTCTATTGCAACTCCGTTCGAGCATAGAAGTTACGGAGAAGAACTTGCCCTGTGCCAACGGTACTTTTATGCACATCAGGCTAGAAGCAACTACATTATGACTGCAGCTGCAACTGGTGAAGCTATAATAAGTATATTTTTTCCCTGCAGGATGCGTACAAATCCATCTATGACACATAATATAAGTGGATATAATGACGGTACTGCATATCAACATAACGTATACAAAGGTGGGGTAATATCACCTAAAGGAAGCGGAACACTATACAACTGGGGCAGTTCCGTAGATGGTGTAGCATTTGCTTCAACTATGGCTAGTACAACGGCTGGTGATGCAGGTAACATTAATTTTGGTAGTGCAGTTGTTATTAGTTTTAATGCGGAGTTATAAATGGAAACTATGAATATTACATCGGCTCAGTATGTGAAGGATTCTCAAAATAATATTAAGTGTGTCAATGCAACGATTAATGGTCAAGAGTGGTCAGTCCCAATTGATCTTACAAATTCAGACTATGCGGAAATCATGAGACAAGTAGAAGCAGGTGAACTTGAGATTCAACCTGCGGATGAAGGATAAATAATAGTATGGCAAATTTTGTAGTTAAAGGTGTAACAAACGGAACTGGTGATGTTACACTACAGGCACCAGAAACGAATGCAAATCGGACTCTGACAGTACCAGATTCTGATGGGACATTGTTGACCAATAATTCTAAACTTAATGGTGCAAATCTACTTGATTCATCTGTATCACTTGATGCCTTGACTACGAATATTGCAATTGAGAATACAGTACCAATTTTTAGAAATGCAAACTTAATTGATTCAGCAGTGGTATTAACCATTGATTCAAATAGTAATGCATTCATGGCCGGTCCGATTACGAACAATGGGACTATTACAATTGACGGGACGTTAACGATTATCTGATATGGCAAGCGAACTCATAGTACAAACATTGAAAGGCCCGACAACAGGGGCCAATGCGAACAAGGTGATTATCCCGTCTGGGCAGACGTTGGAATGCTCTAGCGCAGTAGTTGCACCGGGCAGTATTTTGCAAACTGCAACTGATGCTCCTGGAGGTCAAGTAACTTCTACTTCTACAACTTATGCGGATAGCAATGTTTCTTTAACTGTAACTTCTACACAAGCCAATTCTAAATTTGTTTTGAGTTTTACCGTAGGAGTATCACCATTAAGCCACCCCGCTATGAACATTAAGTTAGTCAGACGTATTTCTGGGTCAGACACTGAGCTATCATCAAGCCGTATACAACGTGCTAATAACACCTCATCAGGTGACGCAGATAGACACGGTTGTTTTACATTGATTGATGCACCTGCTCAACCTGCTGGAACTTCAATTACATATATTGTGCAATTTGCAACGACTGGTGAAGGTGTTCAGGTGCGTATAAATGATAACAGTAACTCCAGTATTTACTTAATGGAGATCGCAGGATGACAACACTCTATGTAGACAACATCTCCCCGAATCTCGCGAGTAAGATCAGTGCGCCTAACCTTCAGCTTCCTAGTGGGAGTGTTATTCAGGTTGTTCAGGGCACATATAGCACAACAACTGTTAATGCAAGTACAAGCTTTGTTGACACAGGATTAACGGCAACTATCACACCCACATCAACATCTAATAAAATTTTGGTGTTGGTAGATCAACAGCATTATGTCGCTAGGAACACGAACGCCTTAAACATACTCAAGATTCAATTGTACAGAGATGCGACTCTTGTCTATAACCACGCAAGAAAAGCTGGTATTGCGGCAGGAACAGCGGGGAATGGTTATATTGAACTATATTCTCCTGTGAACATTCACTATTTAGACAGTCCTGCTACTACGTCAGCAATTACATATAAAACTATGAACGGCGCATACACAGACGCTAATAGTGGCGAAGTTGCCTCACAATCAAATAATGAAATCTCAACTCTAACACTGATGGAGATCGCAGGATGAGCAGTATAATCAAAGTCGATCAAATCCAACTGGCTAATGGTTCGACACCAACTGCGGGTGATCTTGGGTTGAATACTACTGGGTCTGTAATTAACGTGTATCAAGACTTAAACCAAGCAACAGGAAACACTGTTACTACAAGCACGTCCTTTATTGCTACAAATTTATCTGTAACTTTAACCCCAGTTTCTGCAAGTAGTAAATTTTTATTAACCACAAGTTTAACCGCAGGTGCAGGATCAGAGGCTGTGCTTGTTACGTTTTATAGGGGTGGTACTAATTTAGGAGATTCTACTAACGGTTTTGGTGGCACTGGATATACAGGGGGTCGGGATAATGTGGCTATCAGTTATTTAGATTCTCCTGCTACAACAGCTTCAATAACGTATTCAGTATATTGGCGTTCGAGGGCCGGTGGATCAATTGAACTTCCTCCGTGGGCGGAATATCAAACCCTAATTGTTCAAGAAATCGCAGGCTAAAGGAGAAACACATGGCAAACTCCACAGTAGGAAATAATTAAATGTCAGAGATTTTAGTCAATCAACTCAAGACCGCAGCTGGCCAGAGTACACTGCAGTTTGATAGTACTGGTGATGTCCTGTTGTCAACCGGTAGACTCGGTCGTGTGGGTGGGAGTACCATTACAGTTGATTCTGACGGAACACTGACCACAACAAATATCAGTGTCAGTAGTGGTATTACATTACCAGCAGGTGCAATTGATTCTGATGCGATCGGTAGTGGAGCAGTCAGTGCCAACAAGATTGCAAGTGGTGCAGTTGAAGGAGCAATGACAACTCAGTTCGGCCGACGTAATTTGATTATTAATGGTGCGATGCAGGTGGCACAGCGTGGGACGTCAACGTCTAGTTACACAAGTGATGGGTACTCTGTGTGCGATAGGTGGATGTATCGTGTTTCAAGTCTAGGTACTTGGACAATTTCTAAAGATACTTCAGTGGTTCCTTCTGGGTTTGGTTCAAGCACTAAATGGCAATGCACTACTGCTGATGCATCTCCAGCCGCCGGAGATACACTGACATTCTCTCAGCGTTTAGAGGGGCAAGATCTTCAGCAATTAAAAAAAGGTTTAGCTTCCGCTGAACAAGTGACGTTATCGTTCTGGGTACGCTCATCAAAAACCGGAACATATATTGTTGAATTATACGATGCAGACAACACTCGACATATCTCAAAATCGTACACGATTGATTCTGCTGACACTTGGGAATACAAAACCATAACATATGCGGGAGATACCACTGGTCAGTTAGCTAATGACAACGGAAGAAGTTTAGACGTTAATTTTTGGCTTGGATCGGGAACGAATTTTACTAGCGGAACACTTGCTACCTCATGGGCATCAGTTACAAACGCAAATCGTGCAGTGGGACAAGTAAATCTGGGTGATTCTGCAAGCAATAACTGGTACATCACCGGAATCCAACTTGAAGTCGGCTCTGTTGCAACTCCATTCGAGCGTCGTTCATACGGGGAGGAGCTTACGGCTTGTCAGAGGTACTACTATGAATACTCAAGTAAACATGTAGCTTTTGGATTTGCAACACAGGCAAATCAATGGATGTATGTCCGCTTCACGTTTCCAACAACAATGAGATCAGCCCCAAGTGTAACTTATAATCAAGGGTCTGTTACTGGCTCAAGTAATAGTGCTTCGCCTTCATCGGTTACAGACGATAGTTTTTATTGGCAATTAAAGGCATCTACGGGAAACAATGACATTGCGGCGGCTGGTACTTCTTTAACTGCTTCTGCGGAGTTATAACGATGGATGAAATGACTATTACAAATGCACAGTATATTGCAGGTTTTGGACAAAACACTGACATTACAGCAGTCATTGATGGTGTGACTACGGTAGTCCCACTAGACCCTGCCAACCGCCATTACGCAGAAATCATGCGGCAGGTTGAGGCGGGTGAGTTAACTATAGAACCGGCAGATGAACCCGAATAAATAACTACTAAAAGAGAATCATAAATGGCCAGTAAAGCAAGGGCACAAGCAAATCTACTTGGAGCAGACGGTAAGATCAAAGCCACTCAGTTTGGTAATGATACGATTACCTCGGATATGCTTGCTCCAAATCTTGAGCTGACCGGTGATTATGTCAAGGTACCGGTCGGTACTACTGGGGAACGTCCTGGTTCTCCTGCTGTTGGTCATCTAAGATTCAATACCACATTCGGTCGATTGGAACAATATGTTTCTGATGGATGGCAAGCAGTTGATACTCCACCAACTGTTACAGCACTTGCATATTCTGGTGGATTACTTGGCGCTGATCCTGCTGGTGGTGAAACCGTAACGATTACTGGTACCAACTTCCAATCAGGTGCCAATGTCACATTTGGTGATACTGCTGCTGCATCTGTTACTGTTAATTCATCTACTTCCATTACTGCTACGACTCCAGCAAAGACTGCCGGTGACTATGATGTTGTGGTTACGAATAGTAATGGATTAAATGCAACACTTCAAAATGGTATTTCATTCAATGGATTACCTGCGTTTACTACACCTGCAGGACAAATTGGTAATGATCTTGCTCCAAGTACTACGATTTCTACTATTACAATTGTTGCGGCAGAACCTGATGGTGGTACATTAAGTTATTCTATTACATCTGGCGCAGTGCCGACTGGATTAACATTTGATTCAGACGGAACGATCGATGGTACAACACCTGATCTGTCAAGTACAACAACTTATAACTTTACTGTGACTGCAACGGATGATGAAAATCAGACGAATAGCCGTGCATTTAATCTAGTTGTACTGAGAAAGATCTATGCATACAGTATTCCACAGAGTCTGATGTTTAATGATGATGATAATCAGTATTTAAGTTGGACAGCGGGAACTCCAACCGATAGGAAAAAATTTACATTTTCTTGTTGGGTCAAACGAGGTTTGGTAAACACAACTGCTGAAAAAGGCTTGTTTGCTGCGGGAACTGATAATAGCAATCATACTAATTTTGGATTTGGCACTGATACAGATACTTTACAATTTCAACATAGGCCAGGAGATGCAAGTGGTGGTCATGTGTTTTACAGAAGCACTGCACGATATTCAGATCCTAGTGCTTGGTATCACATCGTTCTTACAATAGACACAACCCAAGCATCCGCAAGTGATCGCATTAAGGTGTATGTCAATGGCGTCCAAGATACAACTTTTGTTCTTCAAAGCGGTAAAGACGAGATTCAATTAAACGAAGAATTTGAAATCAATCAATCAGGAAAATTGCATACGGTTGGAGCTAGAAAGATAACTAGCATTGATTCTTTTCATGACGGCTACATGACCGAAGTCCACTTCATTGACGGGCAAGCACTCACATATACATCATTCGCTGAATCATACAATGATGTGTGGGTTCCAAAAGATTACACTGGATCATATGGATCCAATGGTTTCCATCTGCCGATGACAAATGATACATCGGTTGAGGCGTTTAATACTATTACTTGGCGTGGCGATGGATCAGGAACTTTAAGGCCTAGAACCGGAGTCGGCTTTTCACCAGATTTAGTTTGGATAAAAAATCGTGGCGGGGCAAATCATCATATTTTATTTGACTCAGTGCGTGGTACGGGATCTAACAAAGAATTAAGTCCCAACACCACAAGTACAGAGGGTGGTTTATCATTATCTCAATATGATTGGCTTTCGTCTTTTGATTCTGATGGATTCTCAACACAATGGTCTGGATCAAACATTCCTTATTACACAAACCAAAATGGTTCTGGGTACGTTGCTTGGTGTTGGAAAGCAGGAGACTCAAACGTATCCAATACCGATGGCTCGATAACCTCCACAGTACGGGCTAACCAGACATACGGTTTCTCAATTGTTTCTTATACTGGTAACAATACTAATGGAGCTACTGTTGGTCACGGATTAAGCTCCACACCAGAAATGTTAATTATCAAGGCGAGAAACACTACAACTGGTTGGTCTGTTAATCATGTTGGTGTTGGGATGACATCTGGGTATTTGCAGTTACAAAGTGACGCAGCTTTTTCCTCAGCTAATAATAATGTAACAGGGGTTAGCTCAAGCACATTTACTTTAGGTGTTGACTCTTGGGTAAATGCAAGCAGTCAACCTTTTATATGCTATGCCTTCCATAGTGTCACAAACTACTCTAAGTTTGGATCTTACACAGGCAATGGATCTACAACAGGGCCAATAATTACCACAGGCTTTAAACCCGCACTTGTTATTTTAAAACCATCCAGTGCAGTAGATCATTGGAACATGTACGATAATACCCGTGATACAACCAATCCAACCAATGCACTATTATTTCCAAATAGGTCAAATGCAGAAGGAACTGGTCAGGATATAGAAATTACTGACACTGGTTTTCAGCTGAAAAATGATAATGCAGGATCAAACGGTAATGGTACAACATATATCTATGCTGCCTTTGCTGATACTCGCGACTCTGCATTCTGGCGTGATGAATCAGGAAATAATAATGATTGGCAACCAGTTAACACAGGCGCATATCGCGTGACAACGGATACACCAACGGAATAAACTATGGCAAACTTTTGTACATTAAATCCGCTAACAATTAATAATTGCACTTTAAGTAATGGCAATTTAACTGTTACAGCAGGCTCCGGTGGTAATGTCAGGGTATTTGGGACACATTATATGACTTCCGGTAAATGGTACTGTGAAGCTGTTGGAACACTTAATGCATATCATCATTATGGAATTCACGCCTATGGTGATGGTGGATATCTATTAACAGATGATGCAAATAATGGCCGTATTGTGATTCGTAGTAATGATGGTTATGTTTATATTGACGGGGCTCTAGATGCAACTACAACATCATTTACAACAGGCGATGTTATTGGTATTGCGGTTGATATGGATAACGGTAAGTTGTACTACTATAAAAACGGCACAAATATTTCCGGTGCTGGTCATAATATTACTGGATATACTACTAGGGCTTATACATTTCACGGACTCTATAATGATAATGCTGGACTTACTAATTTTAACTTCGGTCAGTTTCCTTGGCGTTATGATCCACCATCTGGTTTCGTAGCACTGAGTACAGAGAATCTACCTGAACCTACAATTTCAAATCTGGCTGCAGAGAAACCAGAAGATCATTTTGCTTCTGCTACATATACTGGTAATGGTGGCACTTTAAGCGTATCTGTTGGATTTGCTCCAGATTTTATATGGATCAAAAATAGATCGAATGCATTTAATCATAGACTTTATGATACTATTCGTGGCGCTTCTAAAGCATTGCAATCAAATCAAACAAATGCTGAAGCCACATATGGAGCACAATCATTTACATCTGACGGCTTTCAATTTACTTCGGATGCCCAACAAAGTCACAATACCAACGGAGATAATTATGTTGCTTGGTGCTGGAAAGCAGGTGGCACTGCAGTAAATAATACTTCTGGAACAATTGCATCTCAGGTTTCTGCTAATACGGATGCAGGATTCAGTATTGTTAGTTATACTGGCAACGCCACTAGAGGGGCAACTGTTGGCCACGGTTTAGGTGCTGTTCCATCATTTGTTATTATTAAAAATCGTGAAAATGGTGCTGAGAATTGGTTGGCATGGCATAAATCTTTATCAGGAACATTTCCATCTCTAAGGTTAAATACCACAGGTGCAACGACAGATTCTGGTGATGGTGTAGTTATTAGAGGATCAGAATTTACATCTTCTGTTATTTCGGTAGGTGAGAACGGCACTTGTAATGGTAATAATCAAGGCATGATTGCATATTGTTGGACTGAAATTGAAGGCTACTCAAAGTTTGGTTCGTTTTCAGGAAATAATTCTACTGACGGTCCGTTCATCCATTTAGGGTTTAGGCCTGCCCTGTTCGTGGTAAAATGTACAAATACATATGGTTCTTGGTATGCATACGATACTACTAGAGCAAACTATAATCCGATGGGGGCAAGTGCAGCACCTATTGGTTGGGATTTAAACGGAGCAGAAGCTTCTCCTGACTCATCATGGTATGTTGATGCTGTATCAAGTGGTATTAAAATTAGAAACAATTCCAATTTTGATAATGGATCAAATAGTTTCGTCTACATGGCCTTCGCTGATTCACCAACTAAATATTCGTCTGCTCGATAGGGTATAAATAAAACTATGGCAAACACACTTAAAACTGTAAAAACAAATGCTGTAAGTACTACGGCCTCCACGCTGTATACAACGCCTGGAGCAACCACGACGATTGTGATCGGTATGACAGCAGCAAATATTCTTTCGGCATCCAATGTAGATGTGGATATCACTCTGCACGATTCTGCCGGAGATGCTGGTACTCATCTGGTCAAAGGTGCTACGATTGCACCTGGTGGTTCATTGGTTCCTATCGGTGGTGATCAGAAGGTCATCATGGAAACCGGTTATGCAATGAAAGCAACCAGTTCTGATTCGGATTCGATTGATATTATCATGTCAATTGTGGAGCAGACCTAATGGCAGTGATCGGTAATTCACCGGCAACAACTGGTACTACTGTATCAGCACAATCCTTCAATGGTGATAACAGTACGGTTAATTTTACTTTGAACCGTAGTGTGAATAGCACTGTTGATTTAGAAGTATTGGTTGATAACGTCCAACAGAGTCCGTACGATAGTAGTTATAGTGTCAGTGGAACAACCCTGACATTTAGTTCTGCACCTGCGACTGGTACAAATAACATCTATGTAATTTACCGTGGTGCAACAATTGCAACAGCACAGGTCATTCCAGATGATGGCAGTGTTACAAATGCAAAAATGGCCAATAATGCTATTGAAGCAACAAATATTGCAAGTAATGCCGTAACCGTAGATAAACTGAATGGTGGTTCAGTCGAAGGATTAATGACTACTCAGTTTGGTCGCAGGAATCTCATCATCAACGGTACGATGCAGGTGGCACAGCGTGGTGACCAAACAGGTGTTACATCTACTGGGTATCAAGCAATTGATCGTTATAAGTTTTTAATTAATGCTTTAGGTACTTGGTCTATATCTCAATCTTCTACTGCTCCGGAGGGTTTTGGAAACAGCATGAAGATTACCCCAACAACTGCTGATGCATCTCCTGCGGCAGGAGACTACTTTTTCTTACAGCACTACATAGAAGGGCAAGACTTACAGCAACTTAAAAAAGGTACGTCAAATGCTCAACCTGTAACAATGTCGTTTTATGTGCGCTGTACAAAAACAGGAAACGTGCAAGTCAATTTATATGATAACGACAACAGTCGTATTATTGGTAAGGTGTTTAGCATTGATTCCGCAAACACTTGGGAATACAAAACACTTACGTTTGATGGAGATACCACAGGTGCATTGGACAATGACAACAACCTATCTTTATTTTGGGAGATGCTGTTAGATGGTGGAACAAACTGGACTAGTGGTACTACCCCATCTGCTTGGGAAGCCGCTTCTGGCTCAGACCGTGGCGCAGGTACAACTCTTGCTTTAGCAGATAACACAGCAAACGAATTTTTTATCACCGGAGTCCAACTTGAAGTCGGCTCTGTTGCAACACCTTTTGAGCATCGCTCATTCGGAGAGGAGCTTGCGTTGTGTCAGAGGTATTACTGGAGAGCAGGGTGGCCTAGCGCACACAATGGTCAACCTAATATCGGGCTTGGTTTTTATTTAAATAACAGTCGAGTTGACTTTGTTATGGATTTACCTGTGACTATGCGAACTACTCCTTCAATTGTTGCCAACAGCGGTACAAATTGGTGGAACGCATACACAAACGGGGACGATTTGTTTAACTCTTGGTCAGGGGTTAATGCTCCTACTAATAATGCGTTTATCATTTATACCACCAGTGGTGTTAGCGGTTCAGCAGGAAACGCTTGTCTTATTGGTAAAAAAGACAGCGCCGCCTCATTAGCGGCAGATGCGGAGTTATAAATGGAACAGATGAACATTACTTCAGCGCAATATGTAACCAACATTATGAATGGACAAAATGACTCAATAAACGCAGTCATTGATGGTCAGATGATATTTGTCCCACTCGATCCTGCTAACCGTCACTACGCAGAAATCATGCGTCAGGTTGAGGCGGGTGAGCTCGTAATACAGGAGGCCGACAGTGGCTCTGAGTAAGATTCCAAATTATCTACAGGATCTCATTGATTCGGATGCGATTGGATCATCTGCGATTAGTGCTGCTAAAATAGGATCATTGCCTAGTGGGAGTGTGATTCAGGTTGTTCAAACTTCATCTAGTGCAGATGAGTCTACAACGTCAACATCGTTTGTTGATTCAGGGTTAATCGTAAGCATTACACCTTCCTCTACGAGTTCTAAAATTTTAGTGTCGTATTACACATCTGTTAGAAAGGCCCCCGGCAATACAAACAATGCAGTTTTTATACAATTACTAAGAGACTCAACAGTAATTACGGCGCAAGATTATGTTGCATGGAATCAACTATCACAGTACGGGCAAGAAGGCGTGTCGGTTTGTCATTTAGATTCACCAAGCACAACATCACAAATTACTTATAAAGTACAATTCAGAACAAACAATGCAAGTTACTCTGTGGGGTTTGCACATGATACTTCAGAGCATGGAATTGTTTTAATGGAGATCGCAGGATGAGCGTAATCGGTAATACTCCAAGCTTTGGTGATTTCACTGTCCTTGATACGATTGTTGTCGTTGGTGATTCTGACCAGTTTACTCTTTCAAAGAATTCACAACCTCAGTCAAAGTACATTGCTGAACAATTACTTGTCTCGGTTAATGGTACTATTCAGGCACCTGGATCTTCATTTACTGTCTCTGGTTCTACCATTACATTTTCAGAGACACTGGATTCAAATGATGACATTAACTTTATTCTTGCAATTGGCCAGGCAAATAATCTTGCCACAGTCTCTGATGGAGCAGTCACCGCCGCAAAGTTGAACTCTGCGATTGCCGTAACCGAGACTCCAGTGCGAATAAATAGTAACAGCATTGACACAAACTTTACTGTTGGTGCAAATCAGAATGCAATGGTAGCAGGTCCTGTAGATATTAATGCAGAGATTGTGGTCCAAGGGACATTTACGGTGGTATAATGGCATCAATATTATCAGTTGAACAATTAAAAGGTTTAAGTTCGGGCGATACACCGAATACGATTACAATACCCGCTGGTCAGACTTTGGATATCAACACTTGGAGTCCTCCTGCGGGTACTGTGTTACAGGTTCGCAATAGACTGAAATCAAACATGGAAGCTTATAATAGTGGTTCGTGGCACACAGTTTTAGAAGATGATATTACTCCATCAAGCTCTTCCTCAAAAATTTTAATAACAGGTATCGTTGCTTTTGCTATGGCAGGTGGTGATGGAATGGTTCGACTTGAACGAAATGGAACAGTAGTTGGCGTGGGGACAGAAGGTTCTACTTTAAGTGGTATAGCGGGACAGGCTTCAGGGTCTTACAACAATATGACTGCGCTTGCGGCTTGTTCTTATCAAGATTCCCCTTCAAGCTCTTCTGCTGTCACATACAAACTTCAGATCCGTGGAGACAACACGATCTACGTTAACAGGCGTAACGCAGGGACAGATTATGGTTCGGGTACTTATTTAACCCTAATGGAGATCGCAGGATGACATCAATAGTACGTGCTGATAATATCTCCACAGTTGCTGGTACCGGCACCGTTACAGTTCAGGCTGGGAATACTTTATATGCACCTGGTCATGTGATTCAGGTTATTGGTGCAAATGATATTATTACAGCAACCAATACAAACTCAACAAGTTTTATTGCTACTACTCTTACTGCAACAATTACACCTACTAGTACATCAAGTAAAATATATGTATCTGCTACATTTAGTGCTACACAAGACGGCGGTTCAAATATACAATCACAAGTGGCTATTTACCGAGGAGCAACTAATTTACGTCCTTCAGGTACTTGTCTTTTTATGTATGACCATCCAGGAGGAAACGTAGGTTTTAGCGGAACATATCAGATATATGATAGCCCAGCTACAACATCTGCTACAACTTATACCGTATATGTGAAGGTTGCAGATGCATCTTCGTTCTTTCGTGCTGTTGCGGGAACTGATACTATTACACTCATGGAGATCGCCGGCTAATGTCAACAATGTACGTGAACAATATTGCTCCGCTTGAAGGCAATACGATCAATGTGGCGAGTGGTAATACACTGTATGTTCCAGGTAGTGTGATTCAGGTTGTTAGTGTGACAAAAACGGATTTCTTTTCCACATCGTCAACGGCTTATGTTGATGTGACTGGAGTCTCTGCAACAATCACGCCATCTTCTGCGTCAAGTAAAATTTTAGTTAGTGTAACTGGGGCTTCCTCAGCAGGTGCGGCGGATAATTTTGCATATGCTGTTTTAGTTCGTAATTCAACTCAAATCGCTATCGGAGACTCTAGAGGTAGCGCACAAAGAACATCTTTGGATTTATCACAGCAGAACGCAGGTAATCCTACTGTATGGGCAAAACATTGGTCCATAAATCATTTGGACTCACCATCAACAACGGATGCAGTAACGTATAAATTACAAGCCAAGAAAACTCAATATAACATTGGGATCGGAGGAAGTTGGAACACTGGTGACGGCAATAGATCAAATGTTCCTACTACAATCACACTCATGGAGATCGCAGGGTAATGGCACTGATCAGACCAAACAACAAAGCGCTCTCCAATATTACGACGTTGCCGACTGGGATTACTGAGTATAATCTTTTAGGGACTGATTTACCGAGTGGGTCTGTGTTGCAAGTTGTGAATTATGTTACTGATGGCAACACAAATTTTAGTACAACTTCTACATCACCTGTGTCAACAGAGCTAACATTATCTATTACGCCTTCAAGCGCATCAAATAAAGTATTAGTGCTTGCAAGCCCCAGTCTATGGCTAAATAGCTATGGCCAAAATAATGGTACAAACAAAGCCTATCTTTATAGAGATGGATCTTCTGTGTTTAGATTTGTTAAAAGAATCTATAACTATAACAACACAAGTGGGTTTTACTCTAACTCCGCAGATTCTCTTGTGTATTTAGATTCACCGACTACGACAAATAGCACGACATATATGCTTTATGTTGCGTGTACTGACTCAAATACTGTTGGGTTTACGGGAGATACTGCACAAAGCTCAATTACTTTATTAGAAATAGCAGGATAAATAACTTAACACAAACTAGTCAAAGGAGACTAATTAACTATGGCATCAATTGCACAAGCACTCTCAGAATTGAGTGTAACAGAATGGGTGCTTCGTGGTGAACCAACTACTGAAGCAGAATTTAACCAAATGTTTCGTAAGGTCACTGGCGCAGATGCAAATGGCTCGGCTATCGAGTCTGCAAATCCTAGTGACTGGGGAGTTACATGGGCACAGGTTTCAGCTAAGCAAACTGAACTGACTGCCGCAGAGCCATTAAAAGCCTTGCGTGAAGAAAGAGATCGTTTGATTGCTGCTACTGATTGGTGGGCATTATCTGATCTCACTATGACAGCAGAGCAAACTGCCTATCGTCAAGCTCTCCGTGACATTACAGAAACATATTCATCACTGGATGACGTGGTCTGGCCTACAAAGCCATAATCGTTTATGTATAAATAGTCAAAAGAACTTTAACTTCTTAGGACTATAACATGGCGAATCCAAGCTCGCGTCAAGGCCTCATTGACTATTGTCTAAGACAACTCGGCGATCCCGTTGTAGAAATTAACGTGGATGAAGACCAAATCGAAGACAGAGTTGATGAGGCGATCCAGTATTACAGAGAATATCATTCAGACGCAACCGTTCGCACATATCTAAAACATTTGGTTGATGCTGATGATGTCACAAACGAGTATATTGAACTTGACAGTGACATTATTTTTGTCTCAAAACTATTTCCTCTATCATCTAATTTTAATTCTGGCCGTAATTTCTTTGATATTAAATATCAGATGATGTTAAATGATATGGCATCGTTGATCCATTTCGCTGGTGACCTTGCATATTATGAACAGATGCAACAATATCTGTCTCTCCTAGATATGAAACTGAATGGACATCCACAAGTTCAGTGGTCACGTCGGCAGAATCGCTTGTACATCTTTGGTGATTTTGCAGACCAAGATATTAAAGCAGGTGATTATATTATTGCCGAGGTTTATTCTGTAATTGATCCAGAGACACATACCTCTGTCTATAATGATATGTGGTTAAAAGAATATACCACAGCATTAATTAAACGACAGTGGGGGCAAAACCTAATTAAATTTGAGGGTATGCAACTACCTGGTGGTGTTATGCTTAACGGTCGTCAAATCTACGATGATGCAAATGCAGAGATTGAACGACTTAGGGAATCTATTAGACTTGAGCATGAATTGCCAGTAGATTGGTTTGTAGGATAATATGCGCAACGTTTATTTCAATAACCAAGTCAGGTCTGAGCAGAACCTGTTCGAGGATATTACTATCGAGGCCTTGAAGATCTATGGCCAAGATGTGTACTATATTCCTCGTGACATAGTATCTGAGGACAGAGTCTTTGGCGATGATATTCCCTCACGGTTTAATTCATCATATCGTCTAGAAATGTATATTGAGAACATTGAAGGCTTTGATGGCGAGGGTGATCTATTTACTCGCTTTGGTGTTGAAATTAGAGACGAAGCTACATTTATTGTGGCAAGACGTAGATGGACACAAACGGTCAAACGGTTTGATAATGAAATATCAGGCGATCGTCCAAGAGAAGGTGATCTAATTTACCTTCCGTTATCCAAGTCGTTATTTGAAATTATGCACGTCGAGCATGAGCAACCATTCTATCAATTAAATAATTTGCCAACTTATAAAATGCGTTGTACATTATTCGAGTACAATGATGAAGATTTGGACACAGGTATTCAAGATGTTGATGCAATTGAGCAAGATTACGCTTACACTTATAAACTTGTATTGAATGAAACCAGTAACTATATTAAGATTGGCAATACTGCGACACAAACTTTGTCAGATGGTACTGTGCTTACTGCCGAAGTTTCTAAATGGTCTGATTCTGATAGAGAACTAAATCTGATTCATCTTGGCGCATCGGATGGAGATTATCACACATTTGTCACATCACAAAATATTACAATTAATGACTCAGACTTTACAGTTGCTGAAATATTGGCAGATGATAATAAAATATCACAAAATGAACAGAATGCTGATTTTAGTACATTCTCTGATGACTTTATTGATTTCAGTGAAAATAATCCATTTGGCGATCCGGAGAATAGTTAATGTTTGGTACCTATTATTACCACGAAAAAATCCGGAAGTGCGTTGCTCTATTTGGACGAATGTTTAATGACATCTATGTGATTCGTAAAACATCAGCTGGTGCATCTACATCACAAATCAAAGTTCCATTATCATACGGACCATCGCGTAAGTATCTGGATCGTATTAGAGAAAATGAAAATTTATATGATGATACCAAAGTGGCAATTAAATTGCCTAGAATGTCATTTGAAATTACAAACTTTGCTTACGATACATCAAGGCAGTTAACCAAGACATCAACATTTAACACTGCTGGTACTACCGCTAACGATCGTAAGAAGTTTTTTCCACCTGTACCCTATACTATAAACTTTCAGCTCAACATTTATGCAAAGTCGCAAGATGACGCATTACAGGTTGTAGAACAAATTTTACCATTTTTTAATCCACAATATACGTTAACGGTTAAACCATTCCCAACAGAATACCCAGATTTTAAAGAAGATATTCCGATTATTATCCAGGGTGTTTCATTCCAAGATGACTTCGAGGGTCAATTAGAGACTCGGCGAACAATTATCTATGCATTGGATTTTGAAATGAAAGTTAGTTTTCACGGACCTATTTCAACCTCTGGTATTATTCGTCAATCAGATGCTATCATTTATGATATTCAGGCTGATTCAGACTATAAAGTACAGACAATTTCCGTCACTCCAAATCCTATAGATACAATTGGTTTGGCAGATTCCGATTTCGGTTTCACTACTACCATTACCAATATTTTGGACGATAGTGCATAATGAAAGATAAAGATGATAATGTAAAAAGTGACTATGACTATTCTCGGGAAACGTATTACGATTTGCTTGAGAAAGGTCGTGAAGGTCTAGAGGATATGATTCATGTCGCTCGTGAATCAGAGCATCCTAGAGCGTACGAAGTCCTATCCGGCATGCTTAAAAATGTTGCGGATATTAGTGATAAATTGATGGACCTTAATAAAAAGCATAAAGATATTACACAACCTACCAAAGAAACCAGGGCAATTGAACATCAGCAAAATAATATTTTTGTAGGATCAACTACTGAACTACAGCGATTATTGCAACAACAGAATGAACAAGTGATCGATGTCGATAGCGAATCAGATACAAACTGAGTCATACCTCGGTAATCCAAATGTAAAACGTGATGGAGTCCAACAACAATGGACTTCGGAACTCGTACAAGAGTATTCTAAATGCATGAAAGATCCTACTTATTTCTGTGAGAAATATGTTAAGGTTATTTCACTTGATGATGGATTAGTCCCATTTAAATTGTATCCATATCAGCAAGAGATGTTCAAGCATTTCAACGATAATAGATTTAATATTGTTCTTGCTTGTCGACAGTCTGGCAAATCTATTTCTTCTTGTGCATACCTCTTATGGTTTGTGTTATTCCATTCTGAAAAGACGGTAGCCATTCTGGCCAATAAGGGTGCCACTGCTCGTGAAATGTTGTCACGTATCACATTGATGTTAGAAAATCTCCCATTCTTTTTACAGCCAGGATGTAAAGCATTAAACAAAGGTTCTATTGAATTTAGTAATAACTCTAGAATCCTTGCTGCTGCTACGTCCGGTTCATCTATTCGAGGTATGTCGGTTAACTTATTGTACTTGGACGAATTTGCATTTGTTGAAAGAGCATCAGAGTTTTATACCTCAACATATCCAGTGATATCTGCTGGTAAAGAAACAAAGGTTATTATTACATCCACAGCAAATGGTATTGGTAACATTTACCATAAAATTTGGGAAGGTGCCGTACAAAAAACGAATGAATTCCAACCATTCAGAGTTGATTGGTGGGATGTGCCAGGTCGTGATGCTGAATGGAAAAAACAAACCGTAGCAAATACATCACAGTTACAGTTCGACCAAGAATTTGGTAATACATTTTTTGGTACTGGCGATACCTTGGTCAATGCCAATACGTTACTGTCTCTTAGAGCACAGAATCCAATTCGGTCACTAGAAGGTGGTTCCCTCTTGGTCTATAAAGAACCTATCAAAGGGCATGAGTATATTATGACCGTGGATGTCAGTAAGGGTAGAGGACAGGACTATTCTACTTTTACTGTGATCGACATTAGCACAAGACCTTTTGAACAGGCGGCCGTATATCGCAATAACACTATCTCGCCTATCCTTTACCCTAACATTATCTATAAGTATGCGAAAGTCTACAATGAAGCATATGTCGTTATTGAATCAAATGATCAAGGTACTGTCGTCTGTAATGGATTATATCACGATTTGGAATACGAGAACATCCATTTAGAATCTTCTGTTAAAGCAAATGCTATTGGTATTGAGATCACAAGAAAAACAAAACGGCTTGGATGTTCTGCCATTAAAGATATTTTGGAAAATAATAAATTATCAATTGT
>Ga0181606_10001049_pt1 | contig 23858 bp, 19 predicted proteins | sample 041ome_10_FD_132994 | JGI IMG/M metagenome (GOLD analysis project Ga0181606, IMG submission 132994) | Coastal salt marsh microbial communities from the Groves Creek Marsh, Skidaway Island, Georgia - 041412US metaG (megahit assembly) | ecosystem: Environmental > Aquatic > Marine > Intertidal... | reverse complement strand
TGTTCCTGTACCGATGCTCGAACCACCATTGTAAGTGCCGTCAAAAGCACTGTTTGTTGTTGGGAAGTTGCTGCTAGATGTAGTACCAAGGATGTACAATTGGTTGTTTGAGTTGACTACCAAACTATGCGGAATTTCATTGTTGTTTCCACCTAGATAGGTTGAATAGATCAAACTTGACCCATCATCCTCAAATTTTGAAATAACAATATCAGTACCCAGTCCAGTACCACCACCCTGGTATTGTGTTTGGAATGCTCCGGTAGAGGTGGGGTAACCATTCATACTGCCACCTGTACTTACTACGATTCCTCCAGCATAAAGATTTCCTAAACTGTCATATGTTGCTGTACAACCCCAATTATCCGTGGTGGACCCGGTATATGAGGAGAAAATCAATGTAGGATCAATAATCAATGGACGATCCGGGTTGTGATTTGGGACGTGAAAACTCAGCGTATCCCCATCGAGTTGATAATAGCAATTAAGAAACATTTTTTCGCCCTCTACAATTTCCCAGGCTATGGGTTTCTCATCAATCAATAGATCAACTGAGTTAGCCATGAAAAGTCTGTTTTTATCCAAGTACAATTGATCTGCTCCACTGATTTTGAATTTTATGTCTTCGATATCTGCCATTGGATTCACTTGAAACTCATATTTCATGTGGTTGCCAATACTCGATAGAACAAAGTCAATATTCGAATACACTTCTGGCATGACTACTTCAGCATACTGACCTATGCCTCCAGCCCATTTGGAACTGTCATTACCAATGAAGTAATTCACAAAATCCTTGGTTTTATCCTTGCCAAATGCTCTAGTAGATTTTGAGCCAATCAAGTCGAATTCGATGTTGTGAAAATGTACCATGAAGTCATCGGGAAGCTCAATCTCACCATGGTGTGCATCACTTATTGCAGTGAAATCTTTCTGACTTCGTAATTGCAGTATGAATCTTCCATCGCCAATCAATATATCCATGTTGGCCGCTTGCCCAAAGAACAAAAGATCATCATTCCACTGACCTTTATTCTCCTGGTATTTGATAGGCAACTGCCCGTCATGATCGTGCGCCAAGCCGCTAAAAGCAAAGACTACCAAAAATAGATATGTGAAAATGTATTTCAGAATCGAATCAATTGAGCCATTAAAGGAACGTAATCCTTTGGTATACGCGAAATAAAAGACGAAATGTTGGGTCTAAACGTTGCTATTAAAACCACATTGAATTGGATATGTTCTAGGTTTAAAATCATCTTAACTTTGACCCACCCAAAAAGATGAGTGATCAAATAAAGCACGAGTGCGGAATAGCAATGGTTCGCCTTCTCAAACCACTCGAATACTACCGAGAAAAGTATGGAACGTCATTTTATGGCCTAAACAAAATGTATCTCCTTATGGAGAAACAGCACAATCGCGGTCAAGATGGCGCGGGATTGGCTAACATTAAGTTTGACGTTCCTCCCGGTGCTCGATATATTTCAAGACATAGATCCAACAGTAACAAACCTATTCAAGACATTTTTGATCATGTCTATGGTCGTTTTTCAGAAGTGTCTGGTGATGATCCTGAATTGCTGAATGATCCAAAATGGCTGAAACAAAACGCGCCTTTTTCTGGTGAACTTTATTTAGGCCACTTGAGATATGGAACATACGGAAGCAATAGCATTGAGGCTTGTCACCCGTTTTTAAGGCAGAACAATTGGATGGCGCGGAACTTGGTTCTAGCGGGTAACTTTAATATGACCAACGTAGATGAGCAGTTCGATTTGCTTGTAGATTTAGGTCAGCATCCCAAGAAAAAGGCGGATACAGTGACCGTATTGGAAAAAATTGGTCACTTCTTAGATGAAGAGAATGAAGCCTTATTCGGAAAATACAAGCGCTTGGGATATCCAAATCGAGAAATCACTGACCTGATATCGAAGAATCTTGACATTCAAAATATTCTAAGTCGTTCCGCAAGCAATTTTGATGGCGGTTATGCCATGTGCGGTCTGATTGGAAATGGTGATGCGTTTGTGCTTCGTGATCCAAACGGAATTCGTCCTGCATTCTACTATCAAGATGATGAAGTGGTAGTTGTGGCAAGCGAACGACCTGTGATTCAGACGGCCTTCAACTTGGTGGCTGATCAAGTGCAGGAAATTACTCCTGGTCATGCGCTTATCGTGAAGAAAGATGGTAAAGTGACGATGGACATGATCCGTCAGCCGGGGGATAAATTAAGCTGTTCATTCGAACGAATCTATTTTTCGCGGGGAAGCGACACAGATATTTATAAGGAACGAAAGGCGCTTGGTCGATTGGTTGTGCCACGAGTACTGCAAGCGATTGACGCTGACTTGGATAACAGTGTATTCAGTTTCATACCCAACACTGCGGAGGTTTCATTTTATGGAATGATTCGAGGATTGGAGGAATTTCACAGCGAACGAAAAATTGTCGAAATTCCTAGGTTAGGAAATGACGAAGAAGGTTTGAGAAAGCTACTCAATGAGAGGGTTCGAATCGAAAAAGTGGCGATTAAGGATGCCAAGCTTAGAACATTTATTACCCAAGATAGTGACCGAAATGAGTTAGTTGCTCACGTATATGACGTCACTTATGGCACCATTCGAAGAGGGCAAGACAACTTGGTTATGATTGATGACTCAATTGTGAGAGGAACTACGTTGAAGCAGAGTATTTTGAAGATTTTGGATCGCCTAGGTCCGAAGAAAATTGTAGTTGTGAGTAGTGCTCCCCAAATTCGTTACCCAGATTGTTATGGAATTGACATGAGTCTCCTTCAGGATTTTTGTGTGTTCCAAGCGGCTCTTGCGCTGCTGAAAGAAACAAATCAAGAACACATCCTGAAAGACGTGTATAAACTTTGTGTAGCAGATGTGGACAATATCAATCAGGTGAATCATGTGAAGAAGGTTTATGCCCCGTTCACCGATGACCAACTTTCGGCCAAGGTGGCGGAGCTGCTGAAACCTGCGGGTTTGAAGGCTGAATTGGAGATCATTTTCCAAAGCATCGATGCCTTGCACGAAGCCTGTCCAGACCATCTAGGGGATTGGTATTTCAGCGGGGACTACCCGACTAATGGAGGTAATCGGGTTGTGAATAAGGCTTACATGAATTTCTTTGAAGGTAAGCGAGAGAGAGCTTACTAGAAGGAAATCCTGTAGTAGAAAAGAGGAAGTCTTCCCAATTGATATTCTCTGCGAATAGATTTGTTCGGATCGTTGTTTTCATCCGGTGCATAGGTTAGGCTCAGAACGTTTTTCACGTTAAAAACATTGACAAGATCAAGGCCGATCTCATGCGTAACCTTGTTCGTGTTTAGCCTGTAGGTTACCTTAATATCAGCACGGAAATAATCTGGGAATTGCTTGGTGTTCCTTAAGGAATCAATTGCTATCACTTCGCGAGCTTGGTTACTGGCCGCAATATCCGCGGGGCCATACCATCTACCGCCCACGGCTGTGATATTAGTACCCACAGAGATCATTGATTTTTTTGAAAGTTTAAATTCTTTCCCAATAAGGGCGCTTGCGGCATAGCGTCCGTTAAAATCTGTATTTCTTGTCTTTTGATCACTCGCCACGTACTTGCTTTCAAATAGGGCCAGAGTGGCCATGAAATAGTAGGTTTTCGAGAAGTATTTCTCTAACGTAAACTCAATACCATAGTTGAATTGAGTTCCATCGTTTATCAAGGTGTCTGGGAAGAATCGCTCGAAACCACTACCAGTGTTTGCCAATGAAAACGAACTGGATTTTTGCTCCACGGGTATATTCCACAAGTATTGATAATAGATTTCGGTTTTAAATCGAAGCATTGGTTTTAGCATTCGTTCATAGCCAGCTACGGCATGTGCAGCATAGGAGAAATCCATGGTTTTATTGTGCAGTGCGCGGCTACCATCTGGGTTTTCACTTTGGCTATAGAAATACATATAGTACGGTTGAACCTGAGAGTGTATGCCAACCCCTGCAGTTATAGCGCTGCCATCCTTAAGTGTTTTTTTCATCGCAACGCGAGGTTCTGCCCAGCTGATGCTGTGACTCAGCGTAAACACTTGACTGTGAACTCCTGCAGTTATGGTCAGCCCTTTATCTGTGCGATGTTTCCACTGAATATAGGGCTGCAGTAGTTGAGCGCTTATGGAAGTATTCCATCGGACTCGCCAATCCAAATAATCAGCCTGTGTGGAATCAAAAATCCATGTGCTATCTACAAAATCGAAAAAGATCTGCTCTGCCACAATGCCGAATTTCAGCACGTTTCTACGGTTCAACTTTGTGTTGACATACGAATGCGCTACAATACGATCTTCACGGAAGGTGTAGTCTAGAAGTGGCCGCATGCTGTCCACCTGATAGGTACTATCTGTAGTGAGTTGACGATACACCAATTCATGATAAGAATCCACTTGACTGTGATTATATGCAACCACATTTTTCCAATAGGTCTTTTCGTTTATGGAGCGTGTATAGCTGGCCCCAATCACACCCATTTGTGAACCGAAATATTGGTCGCGGTCGTTGTCACCATAAATGTTGCGATCAGATGGTCCTTCTTGATCACTGATTAAAATGTCGATGTCGCTCCAGCCGCCAACGCCAAACACAGAGAAAGATGAAGCTCCTTTTCCGGGAATATTTACTTTAAAGGAAGCGTCTTGATACTTTGGGATAGCATCTGTTCCATAGTTAATTCCTAGTCCACCGATAAGCGCCAGCGTGGAATAACGATAAGAAGCCATGTACGTAATGTTCTTTTCGCGATTAAGCGGACCTTCTAACAAGGCTTCGGTTCCTAGGAAACCAAACTGTCCAATAAATTCGTGTTTTTCATTGTTCCCATTCCGCATATTAAGGTCAAAAACTCCTGCGTTTGCATTTCCAAATTCAGCTGGAAACGCACCCGTATAAAAGTCGCTATTGCCTAGTGTTTTATTGTTAAGAATGCTGACGGATCCTCCAGCAGTGCCTGGAATATTGAAATGATTTGGATTTGAAATGGGTACATCTTCTAAGCGCCATAAAATGGCTTGAGGTGAGTTTCCTCGAATGACAATGTCGTTTCTTGAATCATCGGCACCTTGAACTCCAGCAAAACTGGCCGCCATTCGCGAAGGCTCTCCACGACTTCCTGCGTATCGTTCTGTTTCGGCCACATTGAATTGCCGTGCGCTAACAATGGCCATTTCGTTCAGCGGCTCTCCGTCTCGAGAAGCTGAAATTTCCACTGCATCCAGTTCTTGTGCAGATTCTTCAAGTTCAACATCGAGTATAGTTTGCCGTCCTGAATTTACAATGATATTATTTGTGAATTGCGGAGAGTAGCCAATGAAAGTAAATTGAACAGAGTGTCGTCCTATCGAAAGTTTTTCGAGTGTATAGCGTCCATCAAAATCAGAAGTTGTGCCAGTGAGATTGACGCTGTCATCCATTAATATCACATTAACTCCGGGAATTGGCTGACGCGTGTCCTTGTCAATTACTCTACCTCGCAAACTTTGGGTAAGGTCCTGAGCGATACCGTATGAGACAAAAAATAGCAAGATTAGACTGAGTAAGAATCTCATACCAGGGTGTTTGCTCAAAAATGCAAAAAAAGAAAGCCAATTGTGACTCATTCAAAGTGCCGAAATCATTGGTGTTTTGAAGTTGTAACGAAACAAAATTTGGTTTTTTCGCGTAGAAAAGAAATAATCAGACAACTTTTCTGAATTTAATACAGTCTTTAGAATAGTGTTTTGAAAAAGCCACTTTTCCATTAGATCGATAAGATGACCCACTAACATCATCGTTAACCTCAAAATCTAATGTCATGAAAAAGTTAGCTCCTGTATTTATCGCACTCCTTTCTTTAATGTTCATCTTTTCTGCAGCTTCTGCACAATCGAAAATATTCAACCCAGAACTCCCAAAGGGACTCGTATTCCAATGGCGAATTATCACTGAATCCGTCAACTCTGATTGGCTCAATGAAGACTTCACCATTAGTCGCACTAATCAGGGTCTTATAGTTTATTACGGAGAATACAAAAGCTTGGCAACCGCAATGGCTCAAATGCCAGCATTGCCTGAAGGGGTAGAAGCAAAAGATGTTTCCTTGGTGCCATTTTTTAATCAGACCAGCATTACTGCAGCAGATGCCTTCATCCTTATGGGGGATCGAACGTGGTATGATGCCAACAATCTAGAAATGCCGGATGCAGTATCATTTACTGTGTATTTCGAAACTTATGTCACTCCTATCAGCAAATATTCAGTGAAAGGAATAAGTGAGGATTTGAGTTTTGAAATCCTCCCAAATCGTGCCTTTGCTTATTCTGCGGGAGAATTTGATAACTTGGAAGAAGCAGAGTCATATCGCGAAGAACTCCAATCAAAGGGATATCAGTTTGCTGAAGTCAATAAATTCTTGAACGGTCAAAAAGTGGCCATGAATGAATTGGAAGAAATCTACGCATACGCCACTATGGGTTTTGACTAGAGAATCAGTGTATGAGGGATGAGGGCTGGAAAATTCTAGCCCTTATTTTTTCTTATAAATGGGAACTGTGCTGCATGGTTCGCCAAACATCAGACTCTTCACAATGGGTGTTAGGTTCTGCGCAAGGAGCATGTACACCGCTTCATCAATCGCTTCAGTGGCGCATCCTTTTACAATTACCCGCTCCCCGGCAAAACGTTCGTAGTCCATGTTTTCCACTAAATTAAGCCAAAGCATTTTCTTCATTTCAGACTTGGTTCCAAATACACACGATTTGGCAACTCCGCTGAGTTTAGAACTCAACAGCATATATGCCCACGTGGGTACAATGGCATCGGTTGAGCAGTAAACATGTAGGTGCTTATCTGAATATGGAGACCAATCATTGCTATTGATAAACTCCCTGAAGTCTTTTTCTCGCAGCATTAATCCTTCAACAAGTACGCTGGAAATATCAAAGCCGAGGATGTCCCAATTCGGCTTTAATTCCTCTAGATCTATGGTGATTAGACCACTTTTTGCGACTTTATTTTCTATAATATCCATTAGATCATGCCTAGCTCAACAAGCGCTTCTTCACTCATCATGTCTTTATCCCATGTGGGTTCCCACGTGAGGTCGATGGTGGCTTTGGTGATGCCCTCCACTCCGGCTACTTTTTCTTCCACTTCGAGTGGCAAACTTTCGGCTACAGGGCAACTAGGCGAGGTCAATGTCATCACTATTGTTGCCTCGCGGTCCTCGTTGATCTTGATTTCATAGATCAATCCTAATTCATAGATATCCACAGGAATTTCAGGATCGTAAACCGTTTTTAACGCGCTCACAATACTCTTTTCCAATGCTTTTACTTCTTCGTATTCCATTAGTCTATCGTCCTTTTTGCGGAATGTGCTATTGCGTACAATTTCATTTTCTTAACCATAGAGACAAGGCCATTTGACCGATTCGGTGAAAGATGCTCTTTTAAACCGATTCGATCGATGAAATAAAGGTCTGCGTTAGCAACTTCTTCAGGTGAATGATCGGATAAAACCTTGACCAAAAGCCCCACAAGCCCCCTCGTGATTACTGCATCGCTATCGGCATCGAATTTTAACATTCCATCTTTAGAATCTGCAATTAACCAAACTTGGCTTTGACAGCCTTTTACTAGGTTTTCTGATGTCTTGTGATTTGTGTCCAATCCTTTTAGATCTTTTCCAAACGAGATAATATGTTCATACTTTTCCATCCAGTCTGAGAAAAATTCAAACTCCTCAATGATCTCGTCTTGTATTTCGTTGATGGTCATCATTGATCTAAACCAGCGTTAAGTATTCTTTGTTCGATAGTTGTAGTGGAATAACCTTCAACAAAAGGTAGTGAATCAACTTTGCCACCCATTGCAATGACTAGTTCGGATCCTACGATTTGATCAATGGAATAATCTCCACCTTTCACTAAGACATTTGGCTTTAAGGTTGTAATCAAATCTAGGGGAGTATCCTGATCAAACAAAACAACCAAATCAACAGATTCCAAAGCCGCGATCACCAATGCTCGAGAATTTTCATCGTTTATTGGTCTATTCGAACCCTTACCAAGTCTTTTCGCAGAATCGTCAGAATTAAGCCCAACTATCAGGCGATTCCCCAGACTCTTCGCTTCTTCAAGATATAATACATGCCCTGGGTGAATTAAATCAAAGACGCCATTTGTGAAGACAATTTTCCCCTGATCAGACCAATTCTTTATAGTCTCAGTTGCTTGCTCAATCGATTGAATCTTTGCGGAAAGCTTATTCTGTGACATCCAGTTCCGGTTTTGAGATATTTATCAATGGCATGATGAGCAATGATATAAATCCAAGAGTGATAATCATTGCCGTTTGGGCAAACCACACAATCCAACCAAAAGCGTATCCTAATTCGCGATCTACACCATAGAGCAGCAATACGGTCATTACTCCTAAAGGGTATGCACCTAATCCACCTTGCACCGCAACAATGGTCAATCCACCCATAACAAATGACGCCATGATTCCTGCAAAAGGGACGTCATGCGTTTCTGGAAAAGCAAAAAAGGCGAAGTAGTTCATCCCTACATAACAAACCCAGATTAAGACAGTATGTAGATAAAAGCCAAATTGACCTTTCATAGTTTTTAAAGAAATAATTCCTTCCCATAAACCCAGCAATTTTGCTCGTACTGCTATCGCTATTCGATGCTCGGAGTTTTGTAGGAATTTCCAACCAAAAAAGGCGAGCACCAACGCAATAATGCCTGCTAAGGCGAAGATGAGCTGGTTTTGTGCTTTTTCAAGCATCGGCTCCAACCAGTCAGTTACCATTGCTCCCAGAACATTCAGCTGTAAAAGGAGAGTAACCGCCAAAATCAATAGTAGTAGAATGGCATCTATAACTCGCTCTGCTACCACAGTTCCGAAAAGCTTTTCAAAAGGTTGTTTTTGGTATCTTGTAAGCACTGCACAGCGGCTGACTTCGCCTAAACGCGGAAAAGCCAAGTTTGCCAAATATCCTATCATCACCGCAGAGAAACGATTGATGAAGTTGATCTTGATATTCAATGGTTCCAATGTATACTTCCAACGATAACCTCGAAATACATGGCTTAAAATCCCAATGAAAGTTGCGACTAGAATCCACCAATAGTTTGCATTGGCAAACGAATTTAAGATGCTTCGTTTATCCTCTTCGGTCAAATCTTTATAGAAATACCAAATAAGAAAGAATCCGATGGCAAGTGAAAATAACACCTGCAGTACTGATTTAAGCTTTTTGCCCAACTAGTTGTTTGTTATGAGCTTGTTAGTATTTTCATCTGGAAATACGATCCAAGGTTTGAAGGTCTTTGCTTCTTCAAATTTCATTTGAGCATAGGAGATAATAATTACAATGTCTCCTTTCATCACTTTTCGTGCAGCGGGACCGTTAAGGCTGATCGTGCCTGAATCTTTTTTACCCTTAATGATATAAGTCTCAAGTCGCTCCCCGTTGTTGATATTAACAACGGTAACTTTTTCGCCTTCAATCATATTAGCGGCATCCATCAATCGCTCATCAATCTCAATACTGCCAACGTAGTCGAGGTGTGCATCGGTAACTTTTACGCGATGAATTTTGGATTTTAGAACTTCAATTTGCATTTCGCGGCAAAGCTAGAAATTAATTATGCTGAATTTGAAGTTAGTCTTAGGGCGTGCGCTCGCCACAATCATTACAATCGGTGCCTAATTGACACACATCATGAATGGAATCGCTGCCACCATCATCACACACTCCATCATTGGCAAAGGGACACGAGTCATCACAGAGTTGCTCTTCGCATGAAGTAAGCCCAACGAAGGAAAGAAGAATAAATAGCACTATGAGTTTGATAGTATGCATGAATCAAAATTAATCTTCAACGGTTATGATTGTTCTTTCTCCACAATCTTCGCAATCTGTGGCGAAGTCGCAAAAGCTATTTAAGGAACCCGGCCCTCCATCGTCACAGCTGCTGTCATTCGCAAAAATGCAGGTGTTTTCACAGAATATTTCCTCAGTGGTAACTAGTGGTTTTTCTTCCACAGGTTCCTCCTTTTTGTCTTTGCAGGCAGCCACAAAAGCAAGAAGTATAAATGCCACGAAATAATAGTGCCTAACCATGCCTGCAAAGATGCGAGATATTTAAAGAGACGTATTCGAAATATTAAGGTTTGCGTGAATCTGAATCACACCAAATGGAATGGACCAAATACTATATTTGCCGCCAACTTGATCGGTTCACGTTTCATTATGGGGATGTAGCTCAGTTGGCTAGAGCGCTTGACTGGCAGTCAAGAGGTCGTGGGTTCGACTCCCATCTTCTCCACAATACGAAACCTTAACTATTTGCATTGCAATAAGTTAGGGTTTTTTATTTTCATTTTAGTCAGCTATTAGTCAGCTATTAGTCAGTAAGTGCGGTTTAAGAGTTTGAAAATCATACATTCAATCTAGAAGTTGTTAGCGGCTATTATACTATGCCTCACTAAACCACTTAGTTTTAATAATGCCACCGCATCCATTTGGCAATGCCACCGCTATGCGACCGCATACATCATAGGTGTTATTTAAGACCGTTTTTGCTTTGCTGACCAGATAAAGAAGAATCAAAACTTTATTTTTGAGCAAAACACAGTTATGCGAATCACCATCCTATCAGCGCTTTTCCTACTGGCTTCATTGAATCTGGCTGCTCAGGGAGATATTAATCAGACTGCGGAGGGATATTTTAATTCTGCAAATACTAAGTTAGATTTAGGAGACAACAGAGGGGCCATACAAGACTATAGCAAAGCGATTAAATTAGACCCTGGTGATCCGCTTGCATACTACAATAGAGGAGTTGCTAAGGATGATTTAGGAGACTTCAGCGGCGCTATTCAAGACTACAATAAGGCGATTGAACTTAACCCTGATTATGCTAATGCATACTGCAATAGAGGAGTCGATAAGAGTGATTTAGGAGACAATAGAGGTGCAATACAAGACTATAACAAGGCGATTGAACTTAACCCTGATTATGCTCTTGCATACTACAATAGAGGAGTCGATAAGAGTGATTTAGGAGACAATAGAGGTGCAATACAAGACTATAACAAGGCGATTGAACTTGAGCCTGATTATACTAAGGCATACAACAATAGAGGACACGCTAAGTACAGGTTAGGAGACAACAGAGGTGCTATACAAGACTATAATAAGGCGATTGAACTTAACCCTGATTATGCTGAGGCATACTGCAATAGAGGAGTTGCTAAGTATGATTTAGGAGACAATAGAGGAGCCATACAAGACTATGACAAGGCGATTGAACTTGAGCCTGATTATGTTTTGCCATACAACGATAGAGGAGCCGCGAAGGCTCTTTTAGGAGACTATACAGAAGCCATACAAGACTATAACAAGGCGATTGAACTTAACCCTGATTATGTTTTGGCATACGTCAATAGAGGACACGCAAAGGCTCTTTTAGGAGACTATACAGAAGCCATACAAGACTATAACAAGGCGATTGAACTTGAGCCTGATTATACTAAGGCATACAACAATAGAGGAATCGCTAAGTACAGGTTAGGAGACAATAGAGGTGCTATACAAGACTATAACAAGGTGATTGAACTTGACCCTGATTATGCTGAGGCATACAACAATAGAGGAATCGCTAAGTACAGGTTAGGAGACAAAGACGGTAGTTGCTTAGATTGGAATAAAGCAGGAGAGTTAGGTAATGAAAAGGCTTACGACCTGTTTAAAGAATATTGTCAATAACTGAGATGATATAAGTAAACCTCACTCTGTTCGTGCTACTCATATTCAAACCTTTATGTGATTGAATAGCAGAGTCCTACAACCCCTGCTTGAGTCAGTAATAGTTATAGCACGCCTTGTCTTCAATTCCGTAGTAGACATTCGGTTTGCCTATGTATTTAGTAGTATACATTGATACAGCCTTTTTGGAATCTACTTCCTGAATGAAGCTGATGGCTTTTGGGTTTCTGCTTAGCCCAGCAGCTTGAGCAACATCTTTCCTTGATAAAGTATGATTAGTGGACTCAAGAAGTAAGTGCATATGGTTCATATTATCATAGCTGTCCTTCTCAACCGAATAAAACAGTCTGCTTATCTCTTTTGGGCTGCTGATGATTCTCTGACCAAGCCTTTGTGCTGATACTTCAGTCAACTTATAGTGAAGTCTTATCGTTGCAATGTGTGACCAATTAAATTGACTTATCCATTGTCCGTAGTGCGTTGAAATAGTGCTCATATTTTAGTTGTTTAAAGGACAGACCGATGGTAAATGGGGTTTGGAGTAAGCCTTGCTAATTTTTGGTTTTAATACGTTCTTTAAATCATCCGAAAAGGCGCATACAAACCACTAATACGCCTCTAACCGCTATTCTTAATCCCACATATTATCAGGATTCAATTCACCAACTCTGTAGGAGGTCTGCTCAACTCGGGGCATTCCATAGGGCAGAAGTTTGATGATTAATTCAACGCGCTCCTTTGGTTGTAATTTCTCAAGTTGATGTGGCAGATTCTCTAACTCATAGTGAAGAAGGTTTTTAAGAATCCCCCTGAGTTCTTTGGTCAATTTATTGGGTGTGCCCTTCTCCCGTCCGCCAAACTTTCGTCCTGTGGTATTTGCCATTCTATTTGAAACTAAATTGGTTTTGCGATAACAATGGATTTACCATCAATCACATTTTCCTACTCAATAAACGTAATTGAGGACATCTGTTAGATTTTCAATTTAGAATTTGCTCTGTTTTCAAACATTTAGAGGCTGCAATGCCTGCTCTACATCTTTTCGTTTGTAGTAGACGCGACTGCCTAAACCGAAACTTTTTAGTTTACCTCTTTTCGTCCAATTATGGACGGTCGACAAATCAACCTTTAGAAGATCTGAAACTTCTTGACGGGTTAAATACTCGGTTGGTTCTTTGGGTTGAAAGTTGGCCGTGATTTGACTCAACTCCTTCTTTAGGTTGTCCGAAATTGTTCGGTGCAATTCATCTAGGCTAAGACCTATAAACTGTACTTGATGCATATTCTTTTTTTAAAATTTACACGAAGTACTTTGTCGCGATATGTAATTTTCGACACGGAATCGTGCTATTTAAAACACGCTATGGAATCTCAATTAAATTGCTTTTTAATTAATCTAAAACGACTATTTCGAGAATGATTTTCAACATCATCAAGGGTTTTAACTCTATCAATAGACACATCAAAACTTTCGCCTACCAAATCAATTAAAGTTTGTTGTTTAACATCTTCATAAATAAGACCGTCAAGGATTAATTTTCGAAGAATAAAACTCGCCTCTGTCAATTCCTTCTTTTTATCATAGTCTTTGAACCATTCTTTGAGGATTAAGAAGCCTTTTGATTCGGTAAATATTCTTGCATTGAGATTCGAATCTGAGTTTTTACCATTACCCAGCCTATTTTCCAGCCAATCTCGATAAGCGGTCAGAGCGATCTTAGTTTCTTTTCTCCTTATAATCTGCATTTCGGTTTCAGGAAAATGGCTCTTTTTTAATTTGTCATTTGTTACCGAGTCTAACATCCTTGCCGCAAAGGCAATTTCAGTTTCTATAAAATCCGAAGTAAAACGAAGTTTAGTTTCTTCACGCTGATCCATCATTGCATCAAATTCATTACTCAATTTGATAGATAACGTAAAGTCAAACCACCTTTTCAATAATTCAGCTGACCGCAATGGCCTAGTCGGAATGCCTTGCATTTTGTCAGTTAGAATAGAATGATTTCCTTGAATAATGCAGAACTTCCAATAAACTTCTTGGTAGTCTTCTAACACTTTGAAATCTGATCTACTATCAGCAACAAGCTGAAAAAACTTTAGGAGTATAGGTTGAGATTCCTTATTCGATAAACCTGAAATCTCGATCTTTAGGAGATCCTGAAATGCCGTTATTGATTTTGCATTTATCGAACTTATTAGTAAACCTTTTACCTCCGTAAATACAAAAAGGAAATATTGATCTGAATCTGTGTCTTTGCAGATATACCTCGTGTGATCTAATGGTAAACCAACCAAAAGCAAATCTTTAATTATATCGCTCATCTTATAATGATTCGTTTCATTAAAACTAAGGTAATTAGCCTCTTTATCTGCTGTCGAACCTTGAATCAATAGGTGAATCAAGTATTTCAATGGCATTATTGTAACTTAGAACCAGTTCTTTTTCCTAATCTTAATTATCCCGAAGCTTTAGAAAATGGGACTACCTTCAACTGAGGTTGTTTTGAACTTGATAAAGCCTCGTTTGCCCAAATTTGAGCCAATTGCAGACTGTAATCCAATGGAGGTTTACCGATGTACTCAAGAAACATTTTCTCTGTACTATGTGCGGTTATATTCATCAGAAGTGGCGTTGGGTATTTTTGATTCGAATAGAAATTAGTTGCAAAAGATCTCCTACAAATATGACTTGTTACGAGTTGCCATTTCTCATATTGACCATAGACATTTCTTTTATCCTCTGTTGAATATACTTTACCATCTTCAAGACTATTAAATCCAACCAATCTGCAAACCTCTTTGATTTGCCTATTGAAAATAGCCGACTTACTATCTGAGGTAGAACCTAGCACTTTTGGAAATTCTGCATTCCTCTTATCGAGTATTTCGCGGACTATCGGGTGTACTGGAATTTGCACGGTTTTACCCGTCTTTTTTTGGGTTATTTGTAAAAGTTCAAAACCCTTTACGGACTGAATCATTGAACTATTCATTCTTAGTAAATCACTTACTCTTTGACCAGTATAACACCCTATAATCAACCAATCTTTTGCGGATTCTAAACTTGGATTTTCAAACGATGTATTTCTCAAAACTTCAATTTCATCAAATGATAATAGAACTTTGAAGGACTTTTCTGTAAACCCCCGAAACTCACTCATTTGATTGCTAATTTCAAAACCATTCTTCTTTGCGTCTAGAACAAACGTTTTCACAAACTTGATATGCCGTCCAGCAGTATTCCTTGAGATGCCGTCAACCTCTGTTAAATAGATCAAAAAGTCCTTTCTAAAGTTTAGGTCGACCTCACTGATTCTAAACCTACGGTTACTGAATTTTTCGAAGTTTACTAGTTTCTTATGAATGGAGGTATATTTTTTCTTAGAACTAACGGAAGCCACTACTCCATTGCGCTCTGAAATTTTAAACTCAAGGTTTTGAATAAACTTTGATGTGTAATCTGTCAACAAATCACTTTTACCTGTTTTGTCGCGACCGAAATAAGTACTAATGGCATTGTCCAGCCAATAACCATCTATCAATCCACCTTCGGCATTAAGACTATTCAATTGATCTAATAAACCCAACCTAAGACCTTCTAACTGACTTTTAACTCGTTTTTCTGATTCATCAAGTGAAGTTCTTTGAGAGGAAACCCTTTTTAAAATTGAATCATTCGCAGTAATGCCTGTTTTTCTTTTGAATGAAGTTTGTTTATTAATGGAGAGTCTGCAATAAACAGGGGCATTATCCTTTTTACTCTGAACTAAAAATTTAATTGTTGCCATAATCTGATTTCAGCAAGACAAATATAATATCTAGTCAGCATTTAGTCAGCTAAAAGGCAATCCTATGCAATTACATACAATTTATTCCCAACTGACCAGTACCCTTCAATAATCGATAAAGCATTGATAGTATTCAAAAGTTTAATAGTTTATCAATGATTCAAGACACCACAAAATTTAGTAATTCGAATCCCATCTTCTCCACGCTGAATATCAAAGGGTTACAGAAATGTAGCCCTTTGATATTTAATAATTGTAACGCAATTGTAACGCTTTTCCGAATTAAGGCATCATTTCACCACGATTTTACCCCGCTTCGACAATTCAAATTTCCTCTTCTGTCAATCCATAAAGCTGATCAATCATTTAGACTATCCCTATAACCATTGTTTGAATAGTCACACATAGCGGGGTTTGTGCGCTGAAAGGTGACTCAAACCTAGTCATGATTACTTTTTCCCCAAAATGATGCTCATTATCTTATTTTGACGCACTCTTAAACATTGAGAAGAAATGAATAATCTCATGAGAAAAAGAATAAATAGAAATTTGCTGAATAATTCATCAGTGCGATCTCGTTTTAAACCAAAAGGAAATGACGAATTACAACCTAAGTTTTATTGACAATCAAAAATTGTTTGACCATGTCAAAACAACGGTACTCCAATACCGCTTTAAAATAAATCTTACTGATTCCCCTGCAATATACCACAATGTAAATAGATTACATTCTGAGATAGTTGATTCGTGCTTCTAAATAAACGAAAGTCCGATGAACATCTTAGAATTCACCAAACAATTTCCCACGGAAACAAGCTGTAAAGAACATTTTCGTGCTCAGCGCAAAACCGAAGGTGCTAAGTGTAAACACTGCTCGAGTGAGCGCCATTATTGGCTTCGAGCCAAATGGCAATGGCGGTGCATTGAATGTGACTTCCGCACCACATTGAAAAGTGGTAGTATTATGGAAGGCTCGAAAGTCAGCGTGCGCACCTGGTATCTAGCCATGGCCTTTATGACCTTCAGTAAAAAGAGTATCTCAGCCTCGGAATACAACGTCAGTTAGATCATCCAAAATACGATACAGTATGGCGTCTGATACATAAAATCCGCCAGGCGAAGGGAAAGCTCGATGCCCTCTACCAGTTGGATGGCGCATTGGAATTTGATGAAGGTTACTTTGAAAAGGCCACTTAAAAACATGTGAAGCTCAAGCGAGGAGGGGGAAGTCAACGACAGGCTCAGGTGGCCGTAATGGCAGAGTCTACCCCGTTGGAAGACATAGAAACTGGTGTACGTTCGAGACAGTGCCGGTACTTCAAAATGAAGGTTATTAAAGACCACAACTCAGATACTCTCACTGAGTTGGTGGAAGAGAACTTTAATCAGAAAAACATCTTCTTCTCAGATAAAAGCACCAGTTATGTAGACATTGCACAGCACGTGGAGATGCACATTACACAGAAATCGGATGCAAACACTACCAAAACAACATTGCAATGGATACATATTGCTATAAGCAACGCTAAACGCACTTTACTGGGTATATCCCACAAGATAAAAGGGAAGTACTTGCAAAAGTATCTAAATGAGTTTTGTTACAAACTCAACCGTAGACGTTTCGGTGAAAGGATTTTCGATAGACTTACTCTAGCGGTTGCTAAATCTTACTGGTAAGTTCTGGGGGAATCAGTATAAATTATTTCGACCCGCCTATTTATGGCCCTGCCCTCATCCGAAGTATTAGGAGCAATCGGATTTGTTCCCCCTCGGCTGATTATTTTCAAGTCTACATCTTCTATCCCGGCCATTTCTAGTGCATACAAAACCTGCGATGCACGCAAGATTCCAACACGATGATTTACTTCCACAGATCCTATATCATCTGTATGCCCTTCCAAAATAATCAACATTTTCTCAGATTCTCTATAGAATGGCGCTATCGTTTTAATAATATATGAAATTTGTGATTGTGTGATTTGAATGCTATTAAAATCAAAATGATAATTCACCCCTTCTTCAGTTTGAATGATTTTGGCATAGCTTCCATCCTTATTAAGGAACTTATCATAAGAGCTTCCATAAAGTGGATCTACAGGCACTTTAATGTTAGTCCGTGGCCGGGGACTAAATTTTTCATTATAAACAGTCCCTGAAGAAAGCTTAGGATCAGCGTTATCAATAGTTAATCCCACCTCAACCGGCTCTTGATTGCCCATCGGATCATCATCTACAACAATTAATCCTTCATCTGCTTGCTTCATCAAAATCGAATCTTGCTCAGTTTGTTTAAGTTCCGCCCCCCCGACCAAATGAAGAGAAGAGCTGTCGTTAACAATTGTCACGTCCAAATTATTGGGGGAACGACTCGCTCTCGGATCCGATAATACATCATTATTTATATCAGTTACTTGCGCTTGCGCGTTAAAATCGTTAGATTGATTAACCGATAGACCCAAGTCAAATATGGTTTCATTCGTCAATGGCCTCTCATTATGACTAATCATTAAATATTCTTGAAGTGAAATGATTTTTGGGTTATTGATTTCATTCCCGTTCATTGAAAATGAATACCGCGTTACTGAATCGAGAGAGCTCAAATCAAAAGTAGAATCCGAAACTAATTGCACGCTGATTATAGTTTGACTATTTTTATCCATTGCTATTAGGCTATCTATGCCTCGGATAATTCTTTCGTTACTATCTAAAATAACTCCTTCAATAATTTTTGTCGCGAGAAAAAGTTCTATTTTTTGCCCGTCATCGATGTTGACAATGAACTCGCTTAGATTTCCAGACCAATATTTATCTAATGAGGACTCATCCGATAGATCTAGCAGCTGAATAACCGCTGATTCTTTTTCAAGTTCTTGAAAAATAAAATCAGAAAATAACGAAATGGGAACAGCTTCCTCCTCATTTCCATCTGCATCAACCAACCCAACTTTGACTTGACTAGATGTGTTCTCAGGCGTTGTATAAAACACTTTTTGATTCAATGGTAAATTCTCAAAAGTGAAACTTCCCGCAGAATCCGTTCGGGTTTCCGCGATTTTGTTACCCTTGGCATCTTTTGCTTCAACTAATATGTTGCTAACTGATGCATCCAGACTATCCCCTATTTTGATTTTCGCTTTGATATTATATATCGGGACTTCAGCCTGAATTGAACCTCTCGGAATAAGTGAATTAGTTTTTGGTAATTCGACTTTATATGTATTAAGTAATGCTGGAAGTTCTATTCTCTTGTTATCCAAGGGCCTTAATCTGCTAATATGCATTTGATCATCGTATGAATCTCTATGCCGCAATGATCTTGGGGCTAGAGTAGTATATATTTGTTTACGCTCAGTTTCTCTCAATACAGATGTATAGAACGCAAAGCTGTCCTTGCAACACCAATAACCTCCCTCGTAACCTGGTGTGTTTATACCGATCAACGGCACCGGAGTTGACCAATTAATCAAAGACGTGTCCATTGATTGCGACATATATATGTCATAATTAATAGAATCATCATAATTAGTCGCTCCATAACTATTGGTTCGGGAGAAAAAGAGGTATTTACCATCATCGGTAATGAATGGTGTGATTTCCGATGCTGTAGTATTTATATTTTGACCAAGGGGCACAGGCTTCTCGTAATATCCTTCAAGTTTGTTTTTAAACGAGATATAAATATCATCTGATTGTCTCTTTTCTTTCTCGAATGAAATCAGGCACCAGTTACCCTTAGGGTGAACATATAGATCATAAAAAGGAGTTTTTGACGTCATCCCCTTCATCTTGATTTTTTTTGGAGCACTCCAAACTTCATCAACAAGCGAACTGAATGAGAGCCCCTTTAAGTTTGGATTATTTTTGGAGTAGGGTCCCTTTAAATAAATCGTATCAGCATTTTCCGACAGCCCAACAATAGAATTATATTGATTAGAATTTATCTCTGAATTTAATGCGGAAATTGAATCCCAATTATCATGAGCGCCAGAGCTAGTATGGACTAGCTTAGAAATATAATCTCCGTTTTCAAGCTGCGATTCAGAAGTAAAATAAGCTTCATTTTTACTGATTAGCAAACCAGTTGATTCAAATTCAACTCCAATTATTGGCGGCCAAATTGTCCTCTGAGCGTTAGCGTTTACTATGTGAAGAAATAAAATTAAACAAACTAATATTTTCATTATTAATAGTTTAAAATTTAGACCCTTTCCGGGTTGGTAAAATGTAAGCGAGATAAAATTCATGTGTAAGGCCAACGCCTGTCACCCCAAGAAAGCTTTTCTCTGCAGTGTATACAATGTTAAACTTTTGATTTATATGAGCCCCGAAACTTATATTCATTGCCTTACTAGATCTGTAGCCAAATCCTAACCAAACCAAATTATTATAAATCCCGCGAAATGAAATAGAATGATCGATTGGAGACTTAAAAGTGAATCTCGTAACTCCCGCAGCCGAAACGCTAAAAATTTCATTTATATTATAGTGGTAAGAACCATTGATTATTAGGTTTCTATCCACTAGAAGACCGGAACTATCAGCTCTGTTCCAAGATTGATTGAGGGCATCTAAAAACTCTGCCCCGAAGTAAAAATTTTGGGAATGAACATTGCCGCAGAAGCTAATATTTGCACTAGAGCTAGTAAGACCGTTTTTCTGTATCTGCCCCCACGCCACGTCCGTCCCATCCTTAAAGCTAAGCCGCTCTGGATCTATTTGAAATCTAGAAAAAGAAACCACAGGACCCAATCCAGCATAAATGTCTTTTCGTATTCTGACTTGTGGTGACCAATGCAATCGTGTTTCCAACTTACTAAACGCCCCAGCTCTATCATTGATAATCGAAGCATTAAGTACATGAAATAAACCTCCCTTGCTTCTCCTTTGCCCCCGTCTTAAGGCCCCCCTCTTGTATCCAGATTTGAGATGAGCGGGTTTATTATAAGTAGTCGAGAATATAAGCTGCTGCGTATTAGGGGTAGATTCTGACCCCAACCACTGATGCCTATTGAAAAGCCCGAATTCTGGCCCATCTTGAATTGCAGCTAGGCTTGGGTTGATCATGGATGGATTCACAAATGACTGAGACATAAAAAAGTCTTGCTGCGCATTTAACTTCTCCCATGAAAATAAAAACAGACTAATGACCACAATTGGTTTTAATTTTTTTTTGATCATAACTTACCGAATTAAAGAGATGCTACCTGTTAATGTTTCCGCCCCTGGGACGCCAGTATCAATGAAATAAAAGTATGCTCCAACAGGCATGTCCTTGTTTTTATATTTTCCGTCCCAGGGTTGTGAATAACCCTTAGACTCGAACACTTTAGCGCCTAATCGATTTACTATGAGGACATTACAATCAAGATAATAACCTAATCCATTGATTTCTAGATAGTCGTTTTGACCATCACCATTCGGAGAAAATGCATTATAAACAGTAACCTCATTCAAGACCGAAATACTCACACTATCCTCTTGTTGACATCCATCGATTGAATTAACCATCACCCTGTACGTTATGCTTTCTGTAGGACTTGCAGTAGGGTTACTTGAGCTAGGGTTGTCAAGGTAATCTTCGGGAGACCAATAATAACTAGATGCTACTGAATCAGTCTCAACAGCTAGGTCAATAACTGAACCACTAAATATGGTTGTGTCTTGACTAACTGTGATTTTCGGGGCACTGCTCCTTTTAACACTGAAGTCACACGTCACACTATTACCACTAGTATCGGACATGGTATACTGAATCGCTGTTATTCCAATATCAAACTTGGCCCCACTCTCTATGCCATTGGTGAGAACTGAATTCACGTTTGAACAATTGTCTTCAGCCATTGGAATCTCATAATTAATAATTGAATCACAAGAGACGATGTCCTCCGGACAATATGTAATTATTGGTGAGATTGTGTCTAATATTTCCACCTCAATTTCAATTGTTCCAATATTTCCATTTACATCAGATGCATATACAGATACATAATTAATCCCAAGATGTGCGCAAGAGAAGTCAGTTGAGCTCAAATAAATCGAATCAACATCGCAATTATCTGTTGCTGATGCATTAATAAGATTAACACCAAGAGTAAACTCACCAGCTAAATTTAAATACGCCTGATAATTCTCTGCAAACACCAATGGCTTAATGGTATCAGCGACTGTAACGCTAACAATACTACTGTCGATATTTCCATTAACATCTGATACCATTAGGTAAATGTCATTGACCCCAACCAAACCACAATTGAACAGGCTATCACTAAGGAAAATTGAACCAATTGAACAATTGTCATAACTGCCGCTGTCTACTTGGGGTACATTTAACATCGCCTGACCGTTCGCATCTAAATACACCGTTGGACTTTGTGAATAAATAACCGGTTTAATCGTATCCAAAACAGTTATAATAATTTGAACTGAACTTGAATTCATTGAATAATCAGACACGGTAAAAGTGACGGTATTCTCTCCAACATCATTACATGTAAAAGTTGTGTCACTTAGCGAATATGTCTCAATTCCACAGTTATCATAAGAGCCAGTATCTGCAACTAATGGACTAATGCTTGCAGAACCATTAGAGTCAAGATAAATTGTGACATTTTGCGCTAAAGCTGCTGGAGCGCTGGTTTCTAAAACAGTAACTATAGCAATGTTTTGGGACATATTGCCGCTAACATCTGTTACATATAAAATAATCGTATCCAAACCAATTGAATTACAATCAAAAGAATAATTACTCAGATACATCGTATCAATCTCACAATTATCACTCGACCCATTATCAATCTGATTAACAGTAATGTTAGCCTCTCCGTTCGTGTCTAAATAGACCGTTAAATTTTGTGTTATTACAACTGGAGGAAGGCTGTCAATTATTACAACCTGAGCATCATTACTTGAACTATTCCCACTAATATCAGTCATCGTCAGCGTAACTATATTTATTGATCCTGTATCCGAACAATCAAATATTGAGTCAGATAAAATACTGCTAGCAATTGTGCAATTATCGGTTGATGCACTATCCAAGTCTAACCAAGAAATAATCACTTGACCTGAAGAATCCAGATATGCGATAATATTTTGAGTAATAACAGACGGGGAGGTTGTATCTACAACTAACAATTGTGCGGTTGCGGTTGAACTATTCCCGCTCACGTCAAAAACAGTAAGCGTAGTATTATTAATACCACTATCAGCGCAAGTAAAAACGGAATCTGATAGGATTAAGCTCGCTACTCCACAATTATCATAAGAACCGTTATCAACCTGCGAAGCTTGAGCAGTTACTTGACCATTTATATCTAAAAAGAGAGTTAAATTCTGCGCAATTGCTACTGGCGACATTGTGTCTAAAACAGTAATTAATGCACTGGAAGATGCTGAATTCCCACTTATATCGGTAACTGAAAGTGCGATATTATTTGCGCTAACTGTGTCAGAGCAATCGAAAACTGAATCTGACAATATCATTGATGCAATGGCGCAATTATCAGATGAAGAACTATCAACTTGACCTGCCGTAACAGTTCCTTCACCATTTGCATCTAAGAAAACTGTGACATTTTGGGTAAGTACAGTGGGAGCGGCAGTATCCATTACCGTGATTTGGGCACTTTGGGTTGCTGAATTTCCACTAACATCAGAGACAGTTAATGTGATTGTATTAACCCCTGTATCGGCACAAACGAAATTATAGCTAGAAAGAGTCATTGTATCAATTGCGCAATTGTCCGTTGAACCATTATCTACCTGACTAACCGTGAGGTTAGCAGTACCAGCGGCATCTAGGTATAGTGTAACGCTCTGTGCTATCGCAACTGGTGCATTAGAGTCTATTATTGATACAACAAACTCTGCTGAATCTAAATTTCCATTATTATCCAAGGCGTAGAGCAAAGTTGGATTAGCTCCAATATCTGCACATTGGAATGAAGAATTGCTTAGATATATAGAGTCTATCAGGCAATTATCAGAAGTTGCGGAATCTGCTAAAGATGCAGATAAGGTGGCCTGTCCAGAACTGTTAAGATAAACATTAACGTTAGAATGAGGAAAAACAGTTGGACTTATAGTGTCAATATAAATTGCAATGGTATCAATACAGCTAGAAATTCCGTCAGAAATAGTTACTGTGTAGTTACTAGTCACAACGGGTGAAACCGAGATACTCGGGCTGGTGTTGCTATTTGACCACAAGAAAGAAATATTGGTTAATGCATTGTAGCCAACTGTTGCAGAAGTATTGATACAAATC